>Ga0307517_10011049_pt1 | contig 12553 bp, 9 predicted proteins | sample 23_EM_MG_FD_194515 | JGI IMG/M metagenome (GOLD analysis project Ga0307517, IMG submission 194515) | Populus trichocarpa ectomycorrhiza microbial communities from riparian zone in the Pacific Northwest, United States - 23_EM | ecosystem: Host-associated > Plants > Roots > Unclassified | place...
GTTGCCTTCATCCGAGCCGGTGCGATCAAGTCCACACGGCACAACGACGTGGGTTGGATAGAGGGATCTCGAAAGAGTTAGTAAGGGCCAAACGCCACTCAGACCGTCAGAGGAGTCTTGAGAGGGGAATCATTGAAGACTGACCCATTCCAAAGTCACGTGTTCCCATATCCATCTCTGTGACACTGAGATCAACAAGGAGCCAAACGTCAACCAGCTTATTCGACGTTCGTTGTGGCGAGGATCTTAAATCCATACCTGCGCTGCGATTATAAGGACAACGAACATGGACACGTCTTTTTCATCGTCCCCCAGACGTGCTTACGATTTACCGAAACCAGAAACTGGTCTTGCGGAATGGACGAGCAAGATCAAGGCTTTGCAACGAGAAGTTGATGCCGATGAGGAGGCGGAACAGAAGAGACTTGAAGAAGAGATTGCTGCTGCAAGGCAGGCCCGCTTGCGTCGAAGTCGTGGTGCCGGAGGAGAAAGTCGCGTTGACAGTTTGGATATTTGTATGTTATTCATCTCATCGAACCATAGTCCTGCAATAATTAACGCAAAAATATCAGCCAGTAACAAGGAACAGCTTCTAAAGCTTGACACCGCCAATGATACTGCATTCAACGATGCCCCTAAGTCGATCGATGCTCGGAAAATTGACCAGGACACCGCATTGCGCAAGCTGATGGGCAGAAACGAAGTCTACAATCCAGACAAGATTACGCCTTCCAGCCGCCCTGCGCTGGAGAAATCGGGGTCGGATTCTGTTTCGCTTGCTGCATTTATCGGAGGACGTGCCACAGGTCCTCGACTTAATCGACATGCACCTCAACAAGATGCTCATGATCCAACGCACTTCATCCAACCGGATCTCAGCGCTCCGCATCCCGTATTCGGGAGAGGTGGCGTTGCGATGCCTGGAATGGCGGCAAAGAAGGAGTCAAAGCCTATACTCGGTTCTGAATTATCAGAGACATACCGACCATCCACCTCTGTCAATTCCAGACCACCTTCAGGGTCTGTGACATCCACCTATGGGGCAAAATTGACTCCAAAGCTTGATGAGCCAATTATCCCAGACAAAATCGATTTAAAGCGGCGCTCGTTCACGGCAGCTGCAAAAGAAGTAATCCCCCCAGTGGCCCAGAGGTATACAGAGAACATCGCACTGTCAGCCGATAGGGACTCCATATCGGTTCCGAAGGCTCTCCAGAAGCCACCTGTAATGGCTTCAGGCCCCTCTTCAATTCAACCTACAAGCACGTACAAGTCTACGGCGACTTCCGCCACACCTCTCACTTCCGTGGGCAAGGCTCCCTCGTTTACTTCATTAACTAGGAAAGAAGAGATTCCTTTTCGCGAGTCGAGTTTGTCGCCGACAAAACCACTAAACGTTTCTCGTTCCAACTCTCCTTCATCTACATTCAGTGCTGTCGCCACATCGTCCCTTACGCCTCGTTCGAAGAAAGACGAAGCTGCTACACGTTTATCCTCCACCAATACTCTGGATATTCCTCGTTCCACCCAGGCATTCAATGTCGTTTCCAAATCCCGATCTTTTACTTCTCTATCCATGAAAGAAGAAACCCCGCCACCCTCTCGTTTCTCCTCCACCACGCCCCCGGATACTTCCCGTTCCACGACAGCCCCTGCGACATCTAGGGTTTTGCCCACAAGCAATACTATGATGTCTTCCAATACCGTTGTATCGAAGCAAGGATCAGACAATTCAGACACACCCCTTCACCGTCTCATGGAAAGAAACAAGGTCTTCAACCCCGATAAATTGACTGCAGATCCTGCTCGTAAATCTATCGCTGAACGAGCACAATCTGTTTCCCTTGCAGGGTTCATTGGTGGCAGTGCAGGAGGTCCTCGTCTGAACCGTCATGCTCCGCAACCGGATGCCCATGACCCCACACAATTCATACAGCCAGATACCAGCGCTCCTCATCCAATTTTTGGAAAGGGAGGAATTGCGATGCCAGGAATGTCATCCCGCAAAGGCACTGACCCCGGCCTCGACAGCTCTGAGCGGTATCAACCATCGTCAGCAGCAAAGCCCAAGTGGCCACCTGTGAAATCTATACACGACGTTAAAGCTGGGCGCCCTGTTTCTCCTCAGAAAACCAATAACCGCGAACGCACCACAAGTGCACCGGGAGCAGCACTAACTACTAACATATCCCACTCTTCAAGTGGCTGGTCCTCGTCCACTCCGTCAGCATCTAGCCGCCAGTCACCCACGAAGGGGAGTCGTCCGATTACGCCTGTCAGAGATCGGACAATCTCGGGGCCTTCATACTCACAGAGTGCGCTCAACTCTTATGAATCTTCGCGTTCTTCAATCTCACCTTCGCCTTTCTCGCGACCATCTATTTCTACGCCGTCATTAAATCGACCTATCCAACCTCAGCCGAAGACGACCTCGGTCTCTCCTCAAATACCTGTATTGACGACCACTTCCCCAGCATTTCAAAAGCCTCCGCCGCCGAAAGATCTCACTCCGAGCATCAGTAGGCTACAAGGTCGTGGTTTTGTCCAGAACATGGTGAAAGTCAGCGCAAATCTGGAGTCATCTCCGTCTCTGTCTGATAGAGCCCGTCCTACCAGCGCCGGCGGAAGAAAAAGCTCTGTTCTGGATCGCTGGCAACCCAATACCCAACCCAATACCCAATCTCCTTCTCCCACTAAATCATCATATGCAATCTCTTTACGAAGATCAACAACGCAAGGATCCTCTGGTAACCCAATCGATAACCCTCGCACCTCAAGCGTACCTCCACTCCAAGGAAACGGAACCCATTCAATAAAAGCAGTCGCATCTCTCCCTTCCATGTCCAAAGCGGCATCCGCTCCTTCTAGAACTCCTGCCGAAGAACCCCAGCAAGTCGAAAATCCATATCCACGATCGCGAACACCTGGCCTCGGGTCCGCAACGACAATGGTTCTCATCAAACCCAAAAAATCAGCGACGGATCTTACACAACTGCCGCATATTGACGAACTTGGGATGAAGCAGAATTTTGGGAGAGATAAGCACGAGGAGGAACCACGGTACCATACTCCTCCCCCGCTATCATCGTCCCCCAAGAAGCCATTGATTCACGTGCGTTAATCCTGGTGATGCCTTACCTAGGAATATACTCACATTGGTCTTATGTTTCTTTGTAATTCTTCGGTTCACAATTTACTATTTCCATTGGATATGCCCATTTCTTTTTCCTACCCTGTGTGATAGACGACTAAAGACCGGGCTCGAAAACCCATGAAGATGACCGACCCACCTTCAGGGACCAATGAACTGTTGCATATCTTTGATTCGGTGCCAACAGAGTCGACGCATGAGACACCTCCAATTTCTTCTAATCAACCTGCGTACCCCATATCGATGGTATCGAAAGATCCTGAGCTATTCTCCCAGGCCACGCCGGCCCCATTTCAGCCTGAAGTCGATATGTCATCTGAATCGAACATCGTGCGGGTAGTGTATCAACGTGATGCCAAAGCACCAACCTCCCTGAGCAAGCTCTCGGTTTCAAACCAAGAGAGGCACGTTGATCCAATGTCTCGTGCAAAGTCAACCTCGCCCTTCGTTTCTCCAGAAAGTAATTCAACGCATGAACAGAGCCTTCCTCCCAAAGCTCAAGAATATGCTCCGATTTCTCCTGTGGAGCGGACACCATCATCTGGACCACTCTTACCTGACTCTTCCCCTATCTTTTCGCCGCCCCCTTCTCCCAGCAAACACATACGGATTCCAAGTACAGGCAATCGGCCCACGGTCATGCAAGTAGCCCAGGATTTCCTCAATCCTCCGACGAACAAGCTTCATGCCGATCCCATAATTTCAGAACCCGAACCTGTAAAGCCCCCGGAAAGCCCTCTGAAACCCAGAGCCACGCTCTCTCAAATGCAAGCTGAAAAACGCAAATCAAGTTATGAAAAGTATTCTGCTATGGTTTTACCCCCATTGAAAGAAGAGGCTACCCCGACGCCATCTCCTGCAGGAACTCTAACTCGTATAAATGTGCGCTTGGATGTTCTTCCAAATTATCAGGAGAAGCAAAGCAAAAGCGTTGAGATTCCAATGACCAAGGAACCGGGGGTGTTGCCAAGGAGCCCTGTGTTTTCAGAAAAACCTAAAGCTCCTTTCCCCGAGGTCAACATATCCAAGCTTTTGAATTCGCCTCCCAAGCTTTCTGAGCAGCGGCCTGCAGATATACTGACAATTTCAGTGGAAGTTCTTGCGATAACTGGCACAACTGCGACACCTCTCTCACGAAACCTTGATATTTTCTATGACTCCGAGATTCTAGCGATTGTTCATCGTACAAAGTCGAAATCGACTGGTCTTGCATCCACCACCGTATGGTGTTGGCTCGGTCGTCGAAGCCTTTTAGGAGACAGGGAGGAAAGAAAAATCCACGACCTGTCTAAACGCTATGGAACCTCCGCGGTAAGCGAATTGAACGTTTCCAATTTTTCTTTGTCTGATCATATGTTCAGAAAATCATTCATCATTTGGCTGAGCCTGCAGCACTCATTCAGACCTTGGGTGGTCGTTTAGCCATCCGGCAGGTTCGGCGAATTTACGGCCCTCTTTTCTAAAACACATTTCTGATGAAACAGTAGGGCACCCGGACCCACTGGAGTCCAGAAAATACTAGCATGCACCTTGTGAGATCCTTCAGCGGCGTTATTGTCATCGACGAGCATGACCTGGTGAGTTTTTATTGCCAGTCGTACGTGACCCTGGCTAAAACAAATTTCAGAATGTTAAAAACCTATGCTCTGCATTCAGCTATTGTGTGACCTTACTGGGTTCCGTTTATGTTTGGCATGGGCGCGGATCTACAGTCCAAGAAAGAGCTGCGGCACTGAAGTATACGGAGACATTTTCCGCGGATGCAGTGTCACCTGTCGAGCTCAACGAAGATGTGGACGATAACGATGAAATGTTTTGGATGATCCTGGGTGATGATACCTTTGCAAAGGCTGATTACTGGCAATGGCGAAGGACCTTTAACTACCTTGACCCCTCAATTTGGAGGATAGAACTTTCCAGCACAATGAATCCAGTAAGTAATTGACTGTCCTTTGAGTTCTGAATTCTTGGTCTAAGCGCCTTTGCCTGCTACCAAGGTCATTTCCATACCGTTTATTTCGATGGAGCAAGATCTCCAGAAGTCTATCTATCTCTTGGATTGTATATGGGAGATATTTGTCATGGTGGGCAAAGAAGCCCGAAGCGATAAACAGGCCATCCGATTTGCTCTTGATATTGGGATGGTGTGCTATTATTATGTGCGGGGTGATCTTTTATTGACTTTGGCTTAGGAATTGTCCAAAAAGTCGGCTTCGTCAAGGCCGTATACACCAACAGTACACGTACTTGTCCTCCCTTCCCAAATACCCCTTGACCTTCGATTGGGTATACGGGATCTTGATGAAGCTTGGCTGGTCTGTACTTTACACCTCTCTTCCAGGAGCATCTCTGACTCACTCGCAGAATGATGGCGAAATCCCTGATCATATGCATCTTTTGCCCCATTCCGAGGCAGTCGACCATGTACGTTGTGCTTTGCTGTCTTGCTAGCTCTGCCAATTAATACATCCATCGTAGCTCTCTACCTCATTTTGGGTAGACACCAGTTTGAAAGACTCGACTATGCTACCTCTCGGTGTTGGCATTGATTCTACCGAAACTCAATAAGCTGCAGGGAATCATACATATGCTGATAATGATCATCAGATTTATTCTTGTTAATATTATGTGTAATGTACTCGGGCCTCGAAGTTTTTCGTCTTCTCCGCTTGTGGTAGTAATGCATTCATACTTATAATTAATGGCACGGCCTTGAATCAGATATTTGGATCAAGGATCCATCTTCTTTTTCCCTTTTCAGCCTGGATGCGGTCTCCAAGCAAGGTGTGGAGAGATGTTATTCCGGACCTGAGCGTCGCATGGAATCACCGGCGAGTGAAGCCATATGCATGGCAAGCAATACGAACAAGGGTGGGGTGCATTACGGGGAATAGTGCTGGGTGGATGATTTGATCATGGAAGAGGAAGTCATGGATCCTCTTTCGCGGGTGTTCCTTCCAAGGCCGCAAGCTGATCCACGAGCTGGTCCATGACAGATCTGGGCGGCAATGGTTGACTACTTTGGCTCGAGTCTCCTCCGTTGTTGGATTGGTTGGTTTTGCCCTTAGTTGGGACGAGGAGATGGCCGTGCGGTTCGAACCCTGGCGCTATTCTGTGGAGTGCATCCCGTTTGCGGCGTTCTTTCTCATCATCTCGAGAGCGAAGGTACGCTTCGCGACGTGCAGTGTGAGCTGCTAAGGTAGACCTTCGCGATGATTCGAGAGTGATTATGTGGGGCTCGAGAGTGAATGGATAAACGAACTGTGCTTTAAGGATTAGGTTTTGTAAGGCAATGGGACATTGTACTTTTGTGCTCACATATGGGTTCACGGAATCTGGCAGGGGATGAATATCTTGAGGGAGTTCGACCTGTGAATGAATTATTGAATAAAGCCTTTACGTCTTTTGGATTAAATCCACCCACAGGTCTTGGAACTCGCAAGCTAGGGGACTTGATCAGGGGGATATCGGCGGCTGCTGCGTAAGGGGCTGTAAAAACTCAGATTCTAGTAGGACGTCTCAACAGAAGACATGCTCACATTGATTCATCAATAGGTGCTCAGTCAAGTCAAGAGCGATAAGTACATCGTGTGGGGTTGGTGATTGCTATTTCAGTTCCCACGACTTGGCATAGGAAATGTGGGGATTTTCTCCTTCTATGATAAGAATATGTACTTTATTTTATTTCATGTTGATGGTAGCGCACAGCGCAAGCTTGCTGGGCCCTAAAAAGGCGAGCGATCCAGGAGTTTGACAATTTTGACGCAGGAGGATGGGAGTTGCTTTCTCTTTCAAATTTCCATATTCCTCAAGAGATTATAGAGACTGAGATATTTAACAAATTTGAGAGGGAGAGGTTGAGAATTGAGGGAGAAAAACCGGGTTTAAAACTCCTGGTATTGGATTATACAACATAAAATTAGGAGAAATTAGAATAACGAGGGAGCCTGACGAAAAGTTTCGTGTTCGCCATGCCTAACCGTACCACTTGTCTCCCAGTCTTGTCTTTGCAGGAGGCCTCGCAGGAATCATTGGCTCAGTGATGTTGAATACATCGATGGCACGCTATTCAAGATTCTGAGCGGGTTTCGCAAAATGCTTTGCATCAACTCACCTTCCAGGTCGCCATGTCGAAGTCGAGAACCATTTGTCGTTTCTTGAGCCCCCCCTCGTAATCCTCATCTCCTGGTGCGGTGCAGGCAACTGCCGTAGTGAACTGGTGAGCTGGGACACTGGGCTTAGCAAAGCGTCTTACAGATGACAGGCTCCCCGTCTTGAGTCTCAAAGGCCACTTTCCCATCTCGGATGAGGAAAGAGAGGTAGAATATGTTTTCCACTGATTGCGCGAAGTCATTTGGATTGACGACGAATTTGAAGAGGTTGACGGTCTCCATCTCGTCCAAAAGGTTTTGGAGCTTGAAAATTTCTACGATTAAAGTTGGGCATAGAATGCAGCCACGAGTACTTACAGTTAGCACATTTTTCGTTGTTTCATTTTGGGACCGCGAAATGTCCTCTTCCTTCAATTCTTGAGGCCGTCTCTCATCCTCTTTATTCTTTTCAAGTTTGGAGCGTTTTATTTGTGCTCTCTTCTTTTGTTCGATAGATAAGGGCCCAAGCCTGGGCCAACGTGAGATGAGATGTAGTATCGAGTGCGGCAGAAACGTACATGAAATTCAGGGCTGGAGCACGGCGACTTTTTGCCATGGCCTTGCGGCCTATCCTCTCCCAATTAAGTGGTGAAAGGTTATCTTCCAAGTCCTCGCCATCGGAGTCGTCAGGAAGCGAGTCCTCGAGTGACTTCTGTCCACCCATGAATTGGAGTAACTTCGAGACAAAATCATCGACATCAAATGCGCCTGATCCCGATTTCATTGCGCGAGCTTTTTGGGCTCCCATATTCGACGCCATTAGAAGTAGATGTGAGTCAAGAGTAGCCTCTTGCGGTCCTTTGACTATATCCAAAGAAAATCAGAAATATGAAGGAGGTCAAACAATGGAACCTGCCTTTATTGAATAATTGGTCTGCTTGATGCACTTGTGAGAGAAGCTCCTCCGTGGTAAAGTCATTTGGATTTCCCTTATGATCTGTTGAAGGATAAGATATGTTATATATAAGAAAGGAATACTAGAGAAGCACGCGCCTTCTATTTTCTTTGTCAACGACCGATAACTTTTCCGAACGCCGCGTTTCTCCTCTGGATCTTGATCAGGGTCGAAGACCATATCTAGGAAGCGTAAGAATAACGAACACTTGACGCGTTTTTTGTTCACCTTGAGAGTCGTCCATTTCAATGTCAGACATAGTGATTGATGTCCGTGTCAAAGACGCGTCTGACGGGAAGTTGTACTGTACGTAAATCGCAATTGACGCGTTGGGGTTTGTTTGGTCAACGCGCCTGAAACTGGCTTCACAACTGGTTCCACCTTGTTCTGTGCAGTCATGTCTATAAGCCATGCTCTGGGGGTACCATTTTCCCTGCCTTTCTAAATCATCTTGGCTTAAACAACGTTTTATTTAGTATAGCAAAAGCACGAGAGCAAAATGTCATGCACCGCCTCCCTGCAAGGTAACAAGTTGGACGCGTTCGTAAACTACTACGCTAACGCGACCATCCAGAATACGCTTATGCCCATTGGAACGCTACGCTATGGCCGAACAGTGTCTACTGACATCGGAGAGACTGTAGAATGGCGCCACTGGTAGAGTTACAGTTCTATTCTCCTGCCAGATACTACCGACTAATCGTGCTTTTCTTTTAAGGGGTTGTGTCACTCCAGCTATTTTGACGGAATTGGCCTCTGCATCACAGCAAAGTATAAATGGATTTGATGATCTCAAGTATGCCTCCTTTGCTCTTGAATTTATCACTTCCTTAGTGTTTCTTCAGAGCAGTGGATAAAGCTCGGGTGACGCTGGCCATGTCTCTTCGACGCATTGACCCAGCTGATATCCCCGAGAGTGCTCGAGTGAAGAAGCCCATTCTTGCCAGCAATCATGTTTCTACCTCTAATGCCCCGCAGAAAAGAAAGGCGGCGCAGGCTGGGTTAGGCCACGCATCCTCCTCAACCAACCCGGCCCCAACGACTTCCGCCTCCGCCTCCTTTCCTTGCCCTACCCAAGAGGATATCGAGGAAGAAATTGTTGACGAGTTGTATTGTAATCTAACTACAAGTGTCGTTGGGATCCAATACTACAAAGGTGGGAATTTCTTCATTTCTTCTAAAAAATTGAAGACTTATGCGCATATATGGTAGGCTTGGTTGGACCAGGTGAAGAAGTTCTTTTGGTCCGAGAGCCACACAACCCATACGACAGGTATTCTCATTCAAATAATTCCGAACACTCATTCCTCATCTTGAAACCCTTCAGAAATGCTATTCAGGTCAAAAACATTTCCCGCGTCCAGGTTGGTCACCTTCCTCGCAATGTGGCCTCCAAGCTTGCACCACTACTCGATAGACGTGCAGTCACCCTCGAGGGTGTTATCAACGATGGCAACCGTAAGAACCGAACATCCTTCCGCCCCCTTTCGCCCTTCCTGATATAGCTCAACCCTCTAGTTGGATCTCGAGGTTACACACTTTCCATGTATGCGTCTGCAGCTTGTTGTTTTCATGTTATTCTGACCTTTTTGACAGTTCCCTTAAAATATATGGCGCTTCTGATAAAAGAAGGGAATTGGAGCCCGCTCTTATTTGGGCAACTCCTGGCCAGAGAGGGTTTCCTCCATTGCGTGCCAGCTCCTCGACGTCTGCCACTGTAAATGGTCGGACCGGTAGTGTAGCACCTGTAATGGGGTATTCAGCACCTATCCCGTCGTCGTCTCAGTCGTCATCTGTCCAGACTGCTGCTCAAAAAGGAGCAATCCGAAAACAACAGGAATCTCTCCACAAAGCCGCTGAACTGCGGCAAATGTTGAATAATCTTGAAAAGGTTGACGATGAAAGCCGCAGAACTTCGCTGCTCGACACTCTGTGTTCAACGGAAGATGTTCTTAACATGCCTCTTCACCAAAATCCTCCAGGAAGAGCCAGTGGAGAACTGACAGTGGATCTCCTTAAACATCAAGTAAGTCGTATTTGTATTTGTATCCCAATTGAGCTCATGGTTTTCTTAGCTCCAAGCCTTGCAATGGTGCATTGAGCGCGAAAATCCTGTCCTGCCCAAGACTGAGTCCGACAAGCCTGTTCAATTCTGGCAACTTAGGAAGAGGGGGAACCAAGTAAGGCTTTGGTTTTAATTAAATTTTATGCTGACCTTCTTTGTAGCCTTATTACTACAACAGCAAGTGGATATCCAGTTAAAAATGCAACAATTTAGCTGACATCCTAATAGTTGCAACAAAGACCCCGCAGGAGGCTCCACCTTTGTTGGGAAGAGGAGCCTTATGTGCAGATGCCATGGTTTGCATTTAATTTTATTGGTCATTCTGGTTATTAATCTCTCATCCTTTGCAGGGTTTGGCAAGTTTTTATCGAGCACAGCTATAATTCAGTGCTAACCTTGTTATAGGGTAAAACGCTGACAATGATAGCTTTAATCTTGGCAACGAAAAAGGAAACAGACTCTGGTTACTCTCAGTCGACTTTGATCGGTGGGCACCTCTTCTTTCTAGGCCGCCTTCGGTGGTATTAACACCAGCTCCTAAGTCGCGCCGCTCTCTATTCTATCAAACTGGGAGAAACAGCTTGAGGACCACGGCGCCCCTGGAACGTTGACCAGTTGCGTCTACTATGGGAACAACAGAGGACTAAGTGCCTCAGAGCTCCAGAAATATGACATTGTCATTACAACATATCAAACGGTGGCTGGAGAACACTATGACGACGCAGCTGGGGCAAGCAAAAAGAAAAAGAAAACCGAGAGGAATCTTTTTGATGTTATGTGGAAGGTCTGCCTCGCAAATTCTCTCCACGTTGCATTCTAACTAAGGACCCAGAGAGTTATCCTTGACGAAGGACATAACATTCGCAATCCCAAGACTAAAATGGCCAAAGCTGTCGTTGCTTTAAATGCCTCGAGACGTTGGGTATTAACTGGTACACCAATTGTGCGCCGTTTCTCCCGTTTTTCTTGTTCAAACCTGATTGTTATCCAATAAATACAGATTAATTCACCAAGAGTATGATTTTTTTGTTGTCAAAGCCAGGTATTGACAAAGAGCAAACTAGGATCTCGGTTCTCTCCTCACTTTCCTTCAAATTTGTCGACCACTCGATAACGAGGATTTCTACAAGCGCCTTCTTCTCAGGCCTCTTAAGAATGGCGAAACCTCCGGCGCTGAACTCCTAAGGGTATGTTTTTCGTCTGCTGGATGGTGCGACACATGTACTGACGAATTCATGTCATCGCAAGGCGCTCATGAACCAAATCTGTATCCGGCGCACCAAAGAAGTACGGTTCCTCCTAACGATCCCTGGACATTCACCTCTTACCCCGCCACAGATGCAAGACAGTAATGGCAAATCTATAATCGAACTACCCCCAGTATGCGATTTTTTCAACTTCTTGCAACATGGAGATGATATTTTTCCTTCCTTCCTTTAGGTGGAGATGATCAAGATTCCTGTTGCATTGAGTGACGAAGCAAGGGTACGGATTATGATCTATGCACCATTCAACTTCATGCCTAATAATTCCTTCAGCGCTTGTATGATCAAGTTGAACAAGTATCTCAACAAAGGGTGCAAAACTTCCTGAGTGCAAGCAACACGGCCATGGTTCGCGCTGAAACAAACCTTCCTGATTTTTGCCCCCATTGATGCACCTCTAGGCTCAGTCTAATGTACTTAGTATGCTCACTCGCATGAGGCAGATCGCCCTTCATCCCGGTCTCGTTCCACCGAATTACCTGGAGGAACTTCGCACAGCCGAAGCCAACGACTGCAACGCTGCGAAGCCCATTGCCATCACACCTGCTGAGAAGGTAAGGTTACAGGATATGCTTGCGCAGGCCATCGAAGACTGTGAAGAATGTCCGATCTGTCTTGATCCACTCAACAATGCTCGAATTACGAGCTGCGCCCATATTTTCTGTCTAGCCTGGTAATTTTCCCCCTTAATATCCCAACTCGGAGGGTCTGACGTTTTCCCAGCATCGCCGAGATCATATCTCGGGACCCAAAGTGCCCACTGGTTTTTTTTTCCAATTTGAACTTTGTTCTGATGCCAACTGAATTTGATTTTAATAGGATCGACGAACTTTGTCGATGGCAGACTTACATGAACCACCTCCGCCCACTGATTTAACACAAAAACCATCTAGAATATTGGAGGAGGAACCTGAAGGCATCCGCGCTGGTTCTTCTGCCAAAATTGACCAGCTTGTACATCTTCTTCAGCTGACCCCTTCAACCGAAAAATCCTTGGTGTTTTCTCAATTCACTTCATTCCTTGAC
>Ga0307517_10011051_pt1 | contig 12551 bp, 9 predicted proteins | sample 23_EM_MG_FD_194515 | JGI IMG/M metagenome (GOLD analysis project Ga0307517, IMG submission 194515) | Populus trichocarpa ectomycorrhiza microbial communities from riparian zone in the Pacific Northwest, United States - 23_EM | ecosystem: Host-associated > Plants > Roots > Unclassified | place...
GAGTACCAAAACCCATGCAATGCAGATGAAACTGGATCGGAGACTGAGATCGATGTTGACGCCTCCGACATTTCCGAGGGAACAACATCCGGACGGCGTCATAGGTCGCAGGCGTCTCGCAGACAGGAAAAGGGTCAACGACCCATGGTGCGAATCTCAACCACCTCTGAATCAGAGGAGGCACCTCTCGTTAGACGGACACCAGCAAATCGTGGACGCATAATCCGTGGTAGAGCCTACAGTCCGCCGACCTTTCTGTCATCAAGCGCGGGATATTCGTCTCCGCTAGCCACCCATAGTGGTACTACATCTGGTGTCAGATCCTCGAGTCCGGTAGGTGAACCGGGTATCCCACAACCGGAGCGGCCCAGGCTGGCGACAGATTCGCGGCGAAATACCGTTACAGGGGCTGAGGGAACCATATTAGAGCAGGCGATGGCGCTGATGCTCTGGTACACACTTTTTGATAACCCACTGCCGAACCCGGTTGCTTTGACATCTCAGAAATACACAGTATGGGGAAAGGCGCTGGAGACGATATCGGATGCTGGGAATAATGAGCCATCGGAGGAGAGTGTGAAGCAGGTAAGTTGACTCAGCCGGACGTGATACGACGTAGATACTGTCACTGACTGTGACAGCTCCGTCAAAAACATACTGCAGTGAGAGCGCAATTCTTGTATCATGTGAAGCATAATATCAGATAGCTATACGATCTGCCGCCAGATAATCCTACCGCCATAGCGCGCAGGGTTGATTATCTGCTAGAACAGGACAGGTTCATGTGCCCACCCCATGGATATGAGGTTGGTTCCAGCCATTGGACTTGGGCGGACATGACTAATCGCGGAACACATGTAGGACTTAACCTTCAGGTTCCTTGCCCCCCAGATTGCGGACGCAATATACGGCAAGTATTTCGACGGAATCAAAATGCAAGGCTTGCTGGACCCTAAGTTTCTGAAGCACATAAACGGTACGATGGGCTGTCTGACATGTGCAATACTGTGCCATTCACTACGGGCATTGCAAACCGGGGTATATAAGAAACCCCCCAACTTCAATCCTGAAGTAGTTGGAGGTGGGAGAGTCCGAATCATTGCCTGTTGTTTGATAACCGAGTCCACTAATCGTGAAAAACGCAAGATTTTTTATCCGGCAGAAGAACACCTGGCGGGGGTTCGCCCGGGCGACGCAGGACATGTTTATATTAAACCTTCGTCAGAAGATCAGACAGAGGCTCGAGAAACAGCATAGCATCCAGCAGGAGAGGAGAGAGGGCTTCTCGGACGATAACGACGCCGTTTATGCAGAACTGAAGCATCAGCTAGGCAACCAGACTCCGGGAGATCCTGCCCTACCGAGACAGATGAGGATTGACACCCAGGTCGGCGGCCTGGGGGGGCTCGAGGATAGGCAAAATCGGTCGCAGGAGACGGAAGCATCACTGGATCTCAGTCAAACGTCGATTGACTGGGAGCTAACGTTTCTGGATTCGGATGGGTCGAATCATGGGAGTCTTGACAACGCAGGGGGGGCCGTCGACTCTCAAATGAGCAATCGCTTATCGCTCAGCCTGGAGGATTCCCAGAGGGGAGAAGCTGGGCCGGGGGCGTCGGGGGCGCTGGAGGAAACCAGTGGCCGGCAGGATGGTGCGAATACCACGGAGGGTGCTTAAGGTGAGGTGGTACGTGTAGGTAGATTTAATTTTCTTTCTAGTGATAGGACGCGCAGAAGCGGGGGTAATAAAGGTCATATGCAATAGTCATATAGTATCATAGTAGATACTGTAGTATAGGGCATCGGGATGACTGCAATAAATTATGAGCAATATCACGATAATTTTGGGAAAACGAACTTGAATCTAGAACATGGGAGAGTGTGAGGAAGAGGTCCAGAATAGTCGCTATGTGATCAGCGCGTGCGGATGGAGGGCAGAAGTATCGTGAGTCTGGAAGGCGCGACAAGAAGCAACCGGCATCTGGAAGGATCAGGTAAATAGTGCGGAGGGTATAGGTATCGGGACGGGGAAGGCGCATACAACAGAGGCTAGGATGGTGTCAGGACATGATGGCCTAGCGTCGGAAGGCGTCAGGACATGATACCCAAGCGTCGGAAGACGTCAGGCCATCATAGGCTAGCGTCGGAAGGCGTCAGGACGCACAGGACGTAGGGTGTGTTTCAGGACGTTGTCAGGACCCAACGGGAGGTTGAGCGAATCTTCTGGACGCGGCGTCGGATCGACGTCGCATCCAGAATGGGAGTTTACGTCCTGTGGGTCCTGTGGGTCCTGTGCGTCTGACGCACAGGAAGAGGAATAAATCTTTTGCTAATAAGGGTGCTCGCGAAAGGTCAGAATGGTTGACGGGTGTTCTCTGGCTTTACATTATTCTACTTAACTAAAGCGAGAGACCCTCTATTCTGATAAACAACGATCCTCGCGAGAACTTATTGAGTGAAGCTTTCAGGCTTAACGATATTAAGTTTTACCACTTGATTCTACTTTGCATTATCTTTATCTTTATCTTGATCCTTACTTCTACTTTGAGTCTTCGGTGCGGTCGCAATCTTAGGATCCCGGTTCCTAAAGAGTGCCCCCGTTACAGCTTCTCTTTAGTCAATCGGCATCTCGTAGCACCTCGCATAGGGTGCTTTCCTCTGATCGCTTGTTACGGCTATTTCTAACGGGGGTCAGTGACAGTGAGTAATTTCATTGAAGGACCTGCCCTGTTATTCACTTAATTTAATTTTAGTCTCGGAACCTGGGTTGATAGAAACTGTTTTTTTTGTTTTTGCCTGGCACTTGCTTCTACTTTGTCTTCATAAGCCAGGGAGTATACTACCTGCTGTAGACCATATCGCCAACACTTGGCATCCTCTTGATATCCACCTGGGCCTTTCGCCGGTATTAAATACATACGGGCTGGGAATGTGCAGTGGTTAAGCATCAGAGTTTATATGAAGTTTGGAATCTGGGGTAAATAGTATCGAAAAAACGGTTGGGTTCGTCGTAGATTACAACCAAAGGAGTATTGTACATGGATATTGGACACATGGAGCAGATCTTCGCCAGATATTAATATCTAAGCCATGTGCTGTCATATAGCTCTTATCAAGAACAACACACCTCATTCCCGGGGGGCCTGGAAGTGTCATGAGGAAGGTTCTGTAAAGGAAGCGAATAGTAAACCCCTGGTCACATTAAGAGAGTTACCGGAAGGAGATAGTATATATTTACCTGTAATGAGCAGTGTTCCAAACGGGCCAGGCCACTCATAGGCCAGCCTATAGGCCATAGGGGAGGCCGAATTCGAGCCGCCTGCGAAAGCCTATAGGCCCTGTGATTAGCGTTGGGAAGAGATCGGTTTATGGATATCATGATTCCCCCACCTCTTTCAACTTCCATGTCCGCGATTATTTTCTACAATTAATGTAATTAATTAATTAACAACTGTACCTGTAGTATTTTTGCTCATGAAGCGAAACTATTCTTATATTTTCAATCCTATTTTGTAATCAGAGAATATTAATTGTGAATTTTTGCCGCTGACGGTGCATTGTGGATCTCTAAGAGTAGGCTGGCCCATCCCGTGCAGGCTGGCCTAGGCTATATAGGCCAGGCCGGTCTATCAGACATTCGGTACTAAGCCTATACGGCCTATAGGCGGGCCCGGCCTGGCCTACCTGGCCCGTTGGGAACACTGCTCGAACTACACATCCCTTCGAATTCATCCACTCTGATCTATGTGGTCCGATCAATCCCCCTTCACATTCTGGTAAGCGCTATTTCATAGTCTATATTGATGACTACTCGCGCTTCGCCTTTACCTATTTCCTCCATACAAAGACACCGACAGAGATCGTCTCAGTCTTTCAAGAGTTTCTGGCAAGAGTGGAAGCAATGCTTCCTACAGTGAAGTTTTCCCGCTTTCGCTATGATAACCCCAGAGGGGAATACGATAACAGCCTAATGCAAGGTATTCTAAGAGTCTCAGGAATTAGCTTTGAGCCTTCGCCTCCCTACACTCAGCATGAGAATTGGGTCAGCGAGTAGATCATACGTACCCTAGCAACCAAAGCCCGATCAATGCCCCTGGACTCCCAACTTGAGACGGAATTCTGTGCAGAGGCTGTTAGTATAGCTACTTACTTTCATGCCGGATCGCCTTCACAAACCTTGAATGGCATGACTCCTTTTGAGGTATTGTGGCAGAAGAAGCCAGTTCTGGACTATCTGCACCAGTTTGGGTGTGCTGCGTATCGGCTTATTCCAAAGGAGCAAAGAGTAGGGAAATTCTCTTCCAAGTCTCGCAAGTGTATTATGATTGGCTATGTTCATAGCTCAACTACTATCTGGAAGCTATGGGATAGAAGTTGTAAGTGTCTTGTTCACTCCTCTGATATTATCTTTCATGAGTCTACTATATTGGGTGCACAGGTCCCGGGTAATTCTGAAACCGATAAGCAGTTAGAGATATTTTCTTCTTGCTTTCCAGATGACTTGATATCTGATGCCTCTCATGATACTGGTAGTGATAGAAATGTTCCTTATGAGTTAGTACCAGTTCCAGTTGAAGAACTAGCAGAGCACTCTGTGCCAGCAATTGTAGATCCTCCTGGTGATGATCTTATCCCAGACCCACTACCTGCTGAACCTAGTTCACTCTGGCTGGCTGCTACCAAGCGACAGAATCTCCGTCAATCGCATCGTAATCGTATCGTTCCACGGATCTTGCAAGCTACAGCTGCTCAGTCTAAAGAAGTTGTTCGCGAACCGCCTACCTCCCCGGACGTGTTAGAACATATATATGCTAGGCACTGGAGATCTGCAATGAGGTCTGAGTATTCGTCTCCTATGGAGAATAGAACTTGGGAGTATGTTGATCGCTCAACTGTCCCGTCAAACAAGTCTATTCTAGGTTGCCGGTGGGTTTACAAATTGAAAGTAAATCCGGATTGCACTATGCGATATAAGGCACGACTTGTTATCAATGGCTACCAACAGGTAGAAGGTGTAGACTTTGATCATACCTTTGCTCCAGTAGCCAAGCTGGTTAGCTTTCGTCTATTGATTGCCCTTGCCGCTTACCATAGTTGGCCAATTGAGCAAATGGATGTGGTTACTGCATGCCTTAATCCTCCGGTGACTGCAGAGCAGTATTGGAAGCTCTGGAAGGAGCTGACTGGCTAAGCCCTACCTGTTCTGAACCGTTTGCATTACAGAAGCAAGTATGTAAATTGAGAAACACCTTATATTGCTTGAAGCAAGCCCCACGGCTTTGGTATCAAGATATTGATCTGGTTCTTCATTCACAAGCCATGCTTCAGTCCAATTCTGATACAAATCTGTACTACTCTCTAACTTCCAAACTTCTCATACTACTTTATGTGGACGATATACTGCTTACTGCGCCTAGTTACTCAGTTAGTAAGAAAATGAAGAACGAGTTGAAAAGACAGTACCGAATGTCGGACCTTGGGCCTGTGAAGTGGTATCTTGGCATTGAGATAGAACGGTGCGAGAGTTATACCGCTATTCACCAACAGTCCTTTATTTGTGACTTGCTCAACAAGCAGGGCATGGAATACTGCAAGGGAGTATCAACTCCGCTTGAGAAGAAAACCTGCTTGTATCGGTCCCTCTATCCCGATACCTCAGATGAGGTTTCTCTGAGTAACCATTCAATAAATGCTCTAATGTCTACTACTGCCTATAAGTCTCTTGTCGGATCCTTCCAATGGCTTATGATAGCCACACGGTCAGACCTTGCCTACCTATCATCAACATTGGGACAGTTCAACTCCCAGCCAACAGCAGAGTCTATTCAGGCAGGAAAGCGAGTTCTCAGGTACTTACAATCAACAAAGGACTATGCACGTCACTTTCCAACAAAGGAGTCCTATATACAGCACAAGCGTTCTCACCAGGATCCGACCAACAAGTCTGCTGCACCCATTATCAAGTGGCCAATTGGGTACACTGATTCTGACTGGGCTGGAGACAAGGCTGACCGCAAGTCAACCTATGGTTCTGTTTTCATGCTGTTCAGCACTGCTGTCTCTTGGAAGTCTCAAAAATCCTGAACAGTTGCCTTGTCCACAACTGAAGCAGAGTAAATAGGCTCTTGCGAGGTCTCCAAAGAAGCTATCTGGATTACGCGACTATTTAAAGATATCACACCATGTGGAAAAGAGCCAGTGTGTATCAAGGAACCCGAGGCCAATCCTTGTCTCATTTATGGCGACCATCAGGGAGCTATTGCTCTTGTAGAAAACCCACACTTTCATCAATAGTGTTTGTTACGGGGTGGGGTGGGTATTTTATGTTCCCCGCTGATTGCCTAGACCGGCCCCCGTCTTCTCGTCCCCCACTCTTGCCCCTGTACGGGGCCCCACTTATTCCTACGAGTGATATTCTGTGACTAAAGAAATGGCAGGTTGAAATCTAAGGCGTGTTTGGCCTCTCAATTCTGATCTGAAATCACAATTTGAGATCAGAATTGGCTGGTCAAACACCCCCTAATTATTTTGTATATCTAGTATGATGACTCCACTATTGGGATATTTCATATAGCAATCCGGCAACTATCTCAAAAGATAGGATTTGAATATAGTGCTCATATTATCATTATGATTTGGGCTTCTAGTTTGAGATAAATATTGTTTGGAAATCGCTCTCAGTATATGATTGTAAGCGTATAATCTAGGTATGTTTCTAAGTACTTCTAAGCATATGATTCTGGGTACATAACTCTAAGCGTATAGTTGTATAGTGGTGCATGCACAATTCCTATCTTCCTAAGGATATGGTCCCCGGCTTATCATTTCGTGATCTCATTTAGGGTGTATGGCTGTGGGCTTATGGCTTTGGGCATTCAATTTTGGGCTTTTCATTCTAAGACTATTGGTTTAGCCGTCACGTCTCACATGCCTTGCAAGCCATCCACCCAAATACTAGCCACTATTTAAATCTGGTCTGAAGTTCAGGCAATCACTTACCCTAAACTTGCAGATAGTTGGTTAAACTGAGCGCTCACTATGGTGTATAAAAAGCTATGGTTTTAGATTACTCTCTTTGGCGTATGGTTTTGGGCGTATGGTTTTGGGTGTATGGCTTTGGGCATAAGGTTTGGCTTTGGGTATCTGGCTTATGGGCGTGTGGTTTTAGGCGTATGGCTTTTGGGCATATGGTTTTGGGCGTATGGCTTTTGGGCGTATGGTTTTGGGCTCATGGTTTTGGGCGTATGGGTTTGGGCGAATGGTTTGGCTTTGGGCGTATGGTTTTGGTCGTCTGGTTTTGGGTGTATGGCTTTGGGCGTAAGGTTTGGCTTTGGGCGTATGGCTTTTGGGCATATGGTTTTAGGCGTCTGGTTTTGGGTGTATGGCTTTGGGCATATGGTTTTGGGCGTATGGTTATAGGCGTATGGTTTGGCTTTGGGCGTATGGCTTTTGGGCGTATGGTTTTGGGGGCAGGGTTTTGGGTGTATGGCTTTGGGCATATGGTTTGGCTTTGGGCGTATGGCTTTTGGGCTTATGGTTTTGGGTATATGGTTTTGCGCGTATGGTTTGGCCTTGGGCGTATGCCTTTTGGGCGTATGGCTTTTGGGCATATGGTTTTGGGCGCAGGGTTTTGGGTATATGGCTTTGGGCATATGGTTTGGCTTTGGGCATATGGCTTTTGGGCGTCTGGTTTGGGGCTCATGGTTTTGGGCGTGTGGGTTTGGGCGTATTGTTTGGCTTTGGGCATATGGTTTTGGGCGTATGGTTATGGAGGTATAGTTATGGGCGTATGGTTATGGGGGTATGGTTATGGGCGTATGGCTTTAGGCGTATAGTTTCGACGTATGATTTTGGGGGCACAACCTTGCAAACAAGGGCAGGCCAAACTCAAAAGTATATACCCATACTAAATAGAATAATCAATGATTAGGAACCTTATTATACATTCAGATGCAAGCGCAGCTTCTGCCACCATTTAGGCATCTTATTGAACTCCTACAATGGCTTCCCCGTCTTCTCCACATATGCATCGTGGACTGCTTGATGTGTCAAGTGGACAACACTACACCGATTTCCCACAAAAGAGCCAATATAATATTCTACTGGATAGAAACGCATGAAAATAATGGAACCTAGAGAATATATCTTAGTCACCTATTGGAATTGGATAAGATAGGCGGGAGTCTCTATATACGAGGGGTACAATCAATCTTGACTCCAAGCTCAGGAAAGCAGGCATCGCCACCCTCAACGTCTCCGAATACTACTATCACACACCACCCATGGCATAGGTTCTCCAGATCCTTATAGTTATTGGTATTCGCGTTGATGACAAGTGAGCGAGAGGTCCATAATCCACATGCCTCGTCTTCAGTGTCAGCTTTCCCATTGTAAATCGTCTCATAGACTGCTGTGTATCTGGCATGCTCCCCCGGGAGGAAAGTCTGAAATAGAGCCTCAACGGTTTGAGTCAATGGTAAAAGCTGTTGGCTGAATTCTTTTAGTGCGTGAATTGCTGATTTCGTGTTATATGACTGGGCTGGCCCGGGTCCAAGTTCAATATTCTGCGTTCGTGATCCCATTCATGGAATGAAGGCACAGTGCCCAATGACACAGCCTTTTGTTCTCAAAATACCGTCCGGCTTATGTTCTCTGCTCCTGTTTCCGGCAGGAGAACTCAGGGTTGTAGCATCCTTTATACTATCACTCGCAGCCTTATGAGTGATTTGAGAGCCATCCATCTCGCTTGGCCTGTAGTGCTTCCGCGTATGGCTTGCACCATGTCGGGTATGATCTGCCGCTATATTCCGTGACGCAACATATATGTGTACAGCCAGTTCAACTTGCGGTAATAGCCAACATGCCTTGCTATTCCCAGCTTTGATTACACATGGGACGCCTTGCCTAAAGATAGTTTAGTATATAAGCCTACTCTTAGCCCAAAGGATGAATTACTTACTTGTCCTTTATTATAACAATGTCACCGGTGATCAGGTGTAATTGGGGCTCATTTTCCTCTTCGAAGTGCTCCTTCAAGTTGCTATCTGGCTGCCGTTTAGGTCGCGAAAGGATTGAGTCCAGAACGTCAAAATCGCCACATTGGTGGTATCTGACATGTGGATGATCGGGGGTTTTCAACATGTGGGAAATATTCCTTTTCATTGAATAAACCTTATCCAGATCCATTTGTAGACATGGTTCCCCCGAATCCAATACAAGCGACGAGGATATTGGTATATGCCCTATATACCGATATCTGACCGAGTTGAAAGCTAAATACAACAATTGCTAATATCAAGCCCATGCAGAGAGATCGGTTAAATAGCAGAGAATAACACACCTTTGGTATCCATGGTAGAATTTGCAATATCTTCACTCCCATATTCAGAGTTGTGGAGGTGATTCACAGCTTTTCTTCATTCGCGCTGCCGCTTGCACTTTTCCGCATCCCTCTTCTTCATTTTTGATAGCCCTCTCGTAGTCTTCAGCAGCCACACAAACTCGGTCAAAGCAAGCTTCCCTCCCGCTCAAAGCAGAATAGAATGAAGTGCTGTTGGTATGGAGCCACACTGAAGGGATCCAAATGTGCTTGAGTGGATGGTGGATAAGGAGAGACTTGGGTAGGAGGAACTTGGGCAAGGAGGAACTTGGGTTCAAGAGGGCGCAGCGCGGGAAATAGATTCAGAGGGCGGTGGGGCGAATGGTTTCTGTGTCTATGCGAGAAAAGGGGAAACAGAAAGAATGTAAGGGAAGACAAATCACGCTATGACCTGACAAACTCGACTAACTAGAGCCAATGCAACTAGCCTTTGCACTAGTGCGTATTATCTACGACACCATTACCAGTGTATTATTTTGGGCCTATGATTTTTCTGAGCGTATGATTTTGTGTGCGTATGATTTGTGTGCGTATGATCTTTCTGTGCGTATGATTTTTTCTGAGCGTATGATTTGTGTGCGTATGATTTTTCTGTGCGTATGATTTTCATGACGATGCTCCTGTTCCTATAGCTTATCGTAAGAACTCGAATAAATGGACAATGTATTCAGACTTCTTGAATTTCCGCCTCTGAAAACATAGAATCCTTCTACTCACTCTGACATTTACTTGGGGTGTGCACGTCTGATCGGGCGGACGAGGGTCAGAAAATGGACCCCGTCCGCCCGATCCCACATGCAGTCCCCCGATTATATGGGGCATTTTCCAATCAATTCATGGCGGCTCGTCATTCACTACGGTATACATTGTTGACTTGACACCTCCTCGGCATGTCTTGGCCACTAGGATAACTTAGGGGATAGTAAAAATGCCTTCTCAATTACTCAGTCAAATTCTATGATTTTATAATGATTTTACACGAAAATTAACTTAGTGGAAACGGGATCTTTTCTTTTCTTTCCCCCCAGTTCCGGCACGCTTCCTGGGTGGAACTCGAATCGTGGTATTAGTTCCTGTCTGGTCTCTTCCGCGGGTTACACGTATAACCGGTAGTGAATCAGTGGTTCCCGATAGAGCCTCCTCCTCCGAACAATCCTCTTCCAGGCGGCCCCTTGAGCCTGCTATGCAGCCGGAATTTTTGTCACCCTGTTGGTCGATACTTTCAAGATCGCTCAGTCCTTCACCGGGAATCTCCGCCTCACCCTCTTGCGAGCCTTCCTCCTCATCAGTGTCGGATGCAACATACATGTTGACTGTACTATCCCAGATTCTTTCTTCAGGATCTGATTCCTCGGAGCCTCCCAAGTCATCTACACCTTGGTTTCGAGGTGGTCCAGGCCGTGCATATTGAGATTCAACCAGTCCACGCTCAGGTAGTATAGCCTTTGCCTCTCTTCCAAATGCTCGCCTACCATCCTGATCAACGAAAGACCATTCGGTGTCCTTCTTGTGTGATTCGTCATCATCGGAGATACAGCCATTATCGTTCTCCATACTTTCTTCCTTTCTATCAGCCCAATAACGATAATCCTCCGCAGCAGCTATTTCTTCGAGTTTTTCTGCCTCCCGTTCACTATCGTGACCTGCTAGCTCTCTTCGTAATTCTTCGTTCTCGTAGGATTTCACCAGCATTGAAGATCGAATTGTACTGCTTTTGAGTCGTGAGCACCGATAGGGAATCACATCTCTTGCCATGCTAAACACCCGCTCTACTCCAACACTACCCCCTTGAACAGTGAGAATATCCAGAGCCATCTGAGGTAAATTCGGGAATCTTCCCGCATTAACCTTCCACCACTCCAGTATATTTGCCTCGTAAAAAATCCCAGCCGGGCAGGCCTCATGTGTGGGATCCGTAGCCTCAGCGTCTGGCTCGGGCGGCTCAATCTCCGAATCGGTTTCGATGTACGCTAGTGCCTCACGCAGGATAACTGCTCTGTGTCTCGAAGAGTAAAGGTGTTTGGATCGACTGTTCAGACCACTCCGTGGAATTGACATGTCAGGGGCCTGATTATTTATTGGTGCATAGTACAGATCATAATACGCTATGAACTCCTTTTTATATGACTTCTCATACTCAGTCTTCCCACTGGCATCAAGATCCCATTCTCGAAAAAGGTTGAGTTTGCAATAGGGATTTAGGCAAGTTCCAATGCCGAACAGAAGACCTCTTGGACTTTCTGTTTTACCATAGTAAGAGGCGGCCTTCAATTTAGCTTTCACTAGGCCCTCACGAATATCAACCTTCCATTGCATCCGCTTCCGTTCTAACTTGGAAATTTGCATTTCCAAATGATCAAAGATATCTTGATACACTTGAAACACGCGATGAATGGTGACGCCACGTGTTTTTGACATCCACAAAGTCCAAAATTGTATCGGTTGAAGTACCTCCAAGATGTATTCAATCTGCCTCCACTCTTCCAGAGTTGACCAGAGAGGCGTAAACTCAGCATAGGTTTGTAACCAGTCCTTGGTGAATTCCCGTAGCCGTACAGATCTCTCCAACATATTTAGAGTTGAGCTCCAGCGTGTGTTGACATCATAAAGTAGTGTAGTAGGGATATTAACCAGGTTATTCTGTATCTCGATGAGGTGTTGACGCCGTTGAGCTGAAGCACCAACCGCAATACTCATGTTCCGATACCATAAACCATTATTAGCATTATCTCTGACTAAAGGTATCTTAGATGAGAACAATGGGGAAAACACTTGGTTCTACTTTCACATTGGCGCGCATTCAATTTGGAATAAGAAATTTGTGCATTTACCCTTGTGCGTATGAATTGGTGCGTATGAATTTGTGCATATGCATTGGTGCATATGCATTTGTAATATAGGTGCTACATCAGCAAAAACGGATCTTGCGTCTGATCCGCCGGCGTTGCGTCCGGACGGAAGCGCCGGATATTCTGCGTCCTGTGCGTCCTGTGCGTCCTGACTTGCGTCGCAACGTTCCTTACGTCCTGACGCAACGTCGCAACATTTCTTACGTCCTGACGCAACGTCGCGTTCTCCCGACGTCCAGACTACCCCAGATTCTCCCTCTCGTCGCCTCTTCCTCCTGATCGTGCTCGCTCCGCTTCGCTTCTTCTCTGCGTCCTGACGTATC
>Ga0307517_10011052_pt1 | contig 12551 bp, 9 predicted proteins | sample 23_EM_MG_FD_194515 | JGI IMG/M metagenome (GOLD analysis project Ga0307517, IMG submission 194515) | Populus trichocarpa ectomycorrhiza microbial communities from riparian zone in the Pacific Northwest, United States - 23_EM | ecosystem: Host-associated > Plants > Roots > Unclassified | place...
GACATTCAGCTATGATTTGCCGAAGGCCACGTCTGGGACGAATGACATGTCTGAATAAACTTGCGAAATGGTGCCATCCAACACCTGAGAGGATAGAGAATTGTTAGGTGTATGAAGTAGAGCATTTCGAGGAGCTCACCACCGAAATACAAGGTAACCGGGTTATTCATCTCCTCCTCGATCCACCCGAGAAGTTGTCTACACCCCTCCAAATCCTGCACAGCTCCGAGCTTCTCAAAAACTTGGGCAGCACGCAAAACCTCGGACTTGGCCTCTTTGAATTGATGTCGTTGATACCAAAAGTCAGCTTGCAGCTCCGTTGTGTGACCCAGGAAGTATGCGTTATCGACCGCGTGCAGCTTGGCCCGTTCAATGTGGGCATCCGCGTCGTCGAATTTGCCTTGATTGAAAGACAACCGCGCCAGGGAGTAATGAACCCAGAAGAGCTCTAATTGCCAGTTGAACGAAGATGCGATTCCGAGGGCCGCCTCGAAATGGTGAATGGCCTTGTCCCGCTCGCCCTTGAAAGAATATATTTCGCCAAGAACACGATGAGATTGGCAGACCCGAAATTGGTCGTCTTGTTCTGAGAAGAGGCTGAGTGCGCGGGATGCGGCTTCCTCTGCAGCGTCGAACTGTTTGTCTCCGTCCAACAGCGAAGCGAGCAGGTTCAAACACTCTGCTTGTCCCGCTGTGTACTCGAGCCGTTCGAAAATTTCCAACGCCTCTCTTGCCAACTCTATTCCCTCCTTGTAGAGGCCGGTTTGGTGGTTTGCATCTCCTAGCTCCCTCAACACCACGGCAACCTGTAAGTCATCCCCCCGCTCTCTCCGGAGCTTCAAGGCGTGAGAAAGGACCCGTTTGCGGTCTGTCTGGTTCCCGACCGAATTAAACAACTGTGAGAGCCCCAACAAGCATTGTGGCTTGGAGCGATGATCATCCGGGAGTCCTTCGATCCTTGGTCCCAGCACAACCAGCCGCCTTTTATGCCAGTAGAGGTGGTTCATGAAATTGGAGCAGGCATCCCACACACTGTCCGAGTTCACATCGATGGATGCGAAGATATCGATCAGGTGCTCAACATTCACATCCTCCGACGTGATCCATTGTGCTTCTCCGAACTCGGGCTTGTTAGGATTAAGCCTGGCTGACATCCGGGTGAAGTAACAATCTTTGGTTGTGCAGAGGAGTGGAGACGACATTGGATCCTTGGGAGAAAGATAATCACGGAGTGGTGCGAGCATCGTGATGAATCCGTTGCTTCGGTACGTCAGGGAAAGAATGCAGAACTTGTCCAAGATGCGTGTCCCGTTCGACATGGTGGGGAACAACCAGTCGAGGTTGTTCTCGTCGACACCTTGCGGGAAGAACGCGACGACTCCGAGAAGCCCTCGCGCGTCAGGGCCAAGTTCTTGGAACATGGGTGAGGCGAGTGACAGCTCGATTGCGGCGGCAAGGCTGCTGTTATGCTCTGTCTGCAGCACGCTTGTTCGCCCTCTCTCCCATTCCCTTCTCAGTCGGTCTGTGTCCCACTTGCTCTGATGCGCAACGGTAGCGAGCAAGGTTATCGAAAGTGGATGGAAGTCGAGCTGCTCGAGGATGTCGTTGATCAGATCCAGATCCGGCCCTTCGTCGGTGTCATGAATGCGGTAGAATGCGCTGCGTGCGGCGTCCGTTGATAGCGTGGGGACGTCCAAACGCCTGCAATCTGGTGGGATGGTAGTGATGCGGGATGTGACACAGAGACAGATGTTGTGGAATCGGCTCAGCTCCTCCACCACACCGTAGATCGCCTGGGAATTGGCTCCCTGAGGGTCGAGGATGGATTCGGCGTTGTCCAGGACTATGAACATTTCGCTGGAGGATAGGAACGGTCGGAGGAGAGTCAAGTCTTTGGGATTTTCGACCCCGGCACCAATAACCTTTGAAAGTCGGCTGAGGAAATTAGAATGGGAAGCAGGGAACTGGTCGCAACGGATGAATCGACGGTGATCGCCAAACCGTTCCTTGATGCGGTCGTGGTGGAGGACAGCCAGTGCAACAGATGTTTTCCCGATTCCACCTGGGCCGATGAGAGCGATCGGTGTATAGTTTTCGGCGAAACCGACGATCATCTCGATCATCTTGTCGCGTCCGAAACAGGCCTTCGGTGGTGGGGGTGGAGATTCCCCAGGTATGCTGGATTCAAATATAAGACACTGGGTCCATTGGTGGTTCAGATCACTGACCTAATTTGAGCCTGGGCAACGGTGAGTCATCATTCAGCGATGGATAAAGCACGAGTGTCACTCACCGGCCGACGTTGACCGTCAGTCCCCTCCTGAGCTTTCAACACATTACGATGGATGTCTGAAACCACGTCATAAGTGTTCGCGAGGTCGCGGCGAACCTCGGAAACGATGGTGCGGGTTTTTGCGACATCGTCATCATGACGCATACCGGAAACGGTGCTGTTCGTATCTCTTGATAGCGGAGGCAGTGATTCTCCGGGTGCACTCGACGCAAATATCAGATATTGGATCCATCTGAAGTCGAGATCGCTGACCTGGCGTGAGTCTAGGCAGTGGTCAGTAGTCACTCCGTGACTGACGAGTGCAAGTCCAACTTACTCCCAAGCTCTGATCATCGGTATCCCTGCGGCCTTTCGACTTGTTGCAACGAATGTTGTAAAGAACGGCGTTCACCACGTCGTTTCGGACGTCGGAATCGATGGTGTGGGTATTCATGGCGCCACGATGAATGTCGGGAACAGCTACATGAGTATTCGTCGCGAGCTCAGTCTGGGAATGGGAAGTTAGCGATAGCCGTGCGGAAACGGTAGAACCCACGCCAAAGACACGAAGGGTCCTGTCGAGGTCCAACCTCCAGGTGGCGATCATCTCTTTGTCGTTCTTTGCGTGTATAAGTCGAGAGACTACGTTCCGTTTACCCTGCTTGACGATCTTCCTTTGGATCTCCGCGACGGTCCTGCGGTCGGGCCCAGGGCATCAACGAGATATTCAAAGTGTGCATCGGCGATGCAACTCACAATGTTAACTGGGTAGTTGCCTCGCGAACAGAGTTGTTGAGATCCTTCAACGACCTCCCATTCAGCGCCCGGTCGAGGGCGTTGCAGACATCGGCGCATGTCAACCCAAGTTCGACGTAGTCCACCTCATCTATCATCGAGTCCTAGATGCATTTCAGCCTGCGATCGATCAACAGGAACCAGCAGGAACTCACTCTGAGCATTGTGAGGGTGACGCTGACGGGGCCAAAAACTTCCTTGACCGGTGTGATAGTCGAGAGTCCCTTTGCGATATCCATGGCTTTGATGGCTGCGTTCAACGCCAAGATGGCACCCTCTCGGTCCTTCGGTCGCTGGGACTTGGTATCCATCGTCGAAACTCGAGAGACGGCGTGGTGCGCGGGCTGTGAGGGAGGTCCCGAACCCCAATAGGGGTGAGCGGTCATTTTGACATGACACACCCCGTGCAAACGGCGGCATTTGATGATGGATTCAGAAGATAATCCAAGTCGCCGCGATCGACCCAGATTCTTCGTTTGCCACCAACGCTCTCTGTCCTCCCACCCTGCGTCTCATTAACGTTATCCAGAGGAAACCCCGAACCCATTGATCGCCGTTCCAGGGGTCTTCAATGATGTCTTGTTCTCGAACCTGCCCTGAGATGCACCATCGGAACACTCCCGTCATGTGTCCTCCACCTGTTCGATGCCAGGTACGTTGTTTCGGACATCGGGGGGGGGGGGGGACCCTTCTTTAATTCGAACAGTAATCATTCGGATATGGCTGTAGAGGGAAAGGAGCTCCGGAAAGGAGCGACGAGGCATATTGGCTGGATTGACGTCTGCCTGAAAATCGACACCGACTCGGGATTTCAAATTTCGACGGTGAGTCTGACACAAGGTATTCGGGTTTGCACCAGTTGATCTCACGGCCGGTGGTGCTGGGCAGCATAGGGCATCGACTCCGATTCTCTCGACATCGAATTCCACCTGACGAACGTGGTCACTTGGCCTGCAACCGGCGCGACCTTTCCCCAACCACCCGCCATTCTTCATCCTGGGCCACGCAGCACGCTGGCTGAGGTGTGTATGGGGCGCGTTGCTGTGGAAGTTTAACCCGGGAACTTGGAATCCCGTTAAATATAATACTGGCATTGCGTCCCTGCCGAAGGGTGGCTGTGGGGGCCTACAACTCTCCCCCAACTACACCAACCATGTCCGCACACATTCGCACGGGTTCGACAACGTCCGTTTCCCCACAACATTACCATCGACTGTGAACTTTCTCTATCATCCAATCTGTCGGTGTGCAGATAACCGAAGCCCTCACTTCGTTATGCCCCAAACCCATCGCCAAAAAGTTCCGGTGCCTTCCCGTCGTTAGGTACCGGCTCACCACCATCTCAAACTCATGGAATTCCTCCTTCAATGAGCGACACGTTTCTGGACTTAGTACCCCTGGCCCCCCCTCACGGGTGATGGTTTAGAGGAGCAGCCCTCAGGTTTACCTTGCCTGCTTCGACAGTTTGGCCCATCGGTCAGTTCTGCCCGGTGTCCTCGAAGCACCCGGTGGTAAGGAGATCACACCTGAGGAGCCTCATTCTTCCCCAACAGGTCTTGAGTTGACACACTACCTTGTCCATCCACTGCAGTCCATTTTGCTGTCATGCATTCTTCGTCCACCGTTCGTTGCTCATTCACCTTCGGACCGTCTTTTCGTGGGCGATTTTTGTCTTCGGGCTATGAATGTTTTATGTGTAATCCATTGCTCAGTTTAAATGGCACCATTTCGACGACCACTTGTCTCTGTTGCCAGAGTTGTAACTCTTCAATTGGGGTCACCGGGAAGCACCCCCCATGTCGATATCACTTTTGGCCAGGCTCTCCCATACTGAAATACATTGTGAGGGGCACGGTAAAGGTCAGGCTCCTCGACGACCACAACCAAACAATCGAACAAGATGCACAAAAGCAAACCATGAGATGCAGGGAGCCATAGCGTGAGACAGACCAACGGACATATGTGGAACAGGGGTACAGGAGAGGGTGTCCTTGGAAAGAAAAAAGGGGAACATGGGGATAGTAAAAACGACGATGAATATGATAGCAAAGGGGGGGGGGCGTCGGGATATTCAACCCGAGGCCTGAGGAATTGGTGGCCCACGAAAGGATGCGTCGGGAAAAATCGAGGCAATCATCGGCCCCATCATTCGACTCCCTGAGCTTAGAACAGAGCTTTGAAGAGTCGGTAGGCGTAAGAAGCAGCACATTTTCGAGGGGCTCACCGTTGAAATATCAGGCAACCAGGTTATTCATTTCCTCCTCGATCAACCCGATAATTTGTCTACACCCCTCCAAATCCTGCATAGCTCCGAGTTTCTCAAAAACTTGGGCAGCACGCAAAAGCTCGGACCTGGCCTCTTTGAATTGATGTCGCCCACACCAAAGGGAAGCTTGCAGCATCATTATGCGACCCAGGGAGTATGCGTTATCGACCGCATGCACCTTGGCCCGTTCAATGTGAGCTTGCACGTCGTCGAACTTGGCTTGATCGAAGGCCAGCAGCGCCAGGGCTTGATGAACCAAGAAGAGCTCGAAGTGCCAGTTGGAAGAAGCTGCGATTCCGAGGACTGCCTCGAAATGGTAAATGGCCTTCTCCCGCTCGCCCTTGGAACGATATATATCGCCAAGAACACGATGAGATTGGCAGACCTGAAATTGCTCGCCTTGCTCTGAGAAGAGGTTGATTGCGCGGGATGCGGCTTCCTCTGCAGCGTCGAACTGTTCGTCTGAACACAACAGCCGAGCAAGGCAGTTCAAACAATCTCCTTGTTCCGTTGCGGTCCCGAGTCGTTCGAAAATTTCCAATGCCTCTTTTTCCAATTCTATCCCCTCCTTGTAGAGGCCGGTTTGATAGTTTACCCAACCCAGCTCCCTCAGCACCACAGCAACCTGTAAGTCGTCCCCCTGCTCTCTGTAGAGCTTCAAGGTGTGAGAAAGTACCCGAATACATTCCACCCAGTTTCCAACCGAACAAAACAACCGTGAGAGCCCCAACAAGCATTTTGGCTTGGAGTGATGATCATCCGGGAGTCCTTCAATCCTTGGTCCCAGCACAACCAGCCGCTTTTTATGCCAGAGGAGGTGGTTCGTGAAACTGGAGCAGGCATCCCACACGCTGTCCGAGTTCGCATCGATGGATGTGAAGATATCGAGTAGGTACTCTACATTCACATCCTCCGAAATAATCCATCGCGTGTCTTCAAACCCGGGCTTGTTAGGATTAAGCTCGACTGACATCCGGGCGAAGTAACGGTCCTTGGTCGTGCAAAGGAGTGGGGACGACATTGGATCCTTGGGAGAAAGGTGATCTCGCAATGGCGCAAGCATCGTGATGAATCCGTTGCTTCGGTACGTCAGGGAAAGGATGCAGAACTTGTCCAAGATGCGTGTCCCGTTCGACATGGTGGGGAACAACCAGTCGAGGTTGTTCTCGTCGACACCCTGCGGGAAGAACGCGACGACTCCGAGAAGCCCTCGCGCGTCAGGGCCAAGTTCTTGGAACATGGGTGAGGCGAGTGACAGCTCGATCGCGGCGGCAAGGCTGTTGTCATGCTCTGTCTGCAGCACACTTGTTCGCCCTCTCTCCCATTCTCTCCTCAGTCGGTCTGTGCCCCACCCGCTTTGACGCGCAACGGTAGCGAGCAAGGTTATCGAAAGTGGATGGAAGTCGAGCTGCTCGAGGATGTCGTTGATCAGATCTGGCCGTTCGTCGGTGTCGTAGATACGGTAGAATGCGCTGCGTGCGGCATCCGTCGATAGCGTGGGGGTGTCCAGTCGCTTGCAATCCGATGGGATGGTAGTGATGCGGGATGTGACACAGAGACAGATGTTGTTGAATCGGCTCAGCTCCTCCACCACGCTGTAGATCTCCCGAGCGCTGGCCCCCTGAGGGTCGAGGATGGATTCGGCGTTGTCCAGGACTATGAACATTTCGGTGGAGGATAGGAACGGTCGGAGGAGAGTCAAGTCTTTAGGATTTTCGACCCCGGCACCAATAACCTTTGAAAGTCGGCTGAGGAAATTAGAATGGGAAGCAGGGAACTGGTCGCAACGGATGAATCGACGGTGATCGCCAAACCGTTCCTTGATGCGATCGTGGTGGAGGACAGCCAGTGCAACAGATGTTTTCCCGATTCCACCTGAACCGATGAGAGCGATCGGTGTATAGTTTTCGGCGAAACCGACGATCATCTCGATCATCTTGCCGCGTCCGAAACAGGCCTTCGGTGGTGGGGGAGGCAATTCTCCGGGAGGGATGCTGCAAGGAGGTGAGACTGTGGACCCCATGGTATTCGGGATCGCTGACCTGGCTTGAGTCTTGGGGATGGTCAGCATCCTGTTATCGACAGATGGAGGGTCACGCTTACCGAGTGATGCTGGCGTTCAGCACTTTCCTGACTTGTTACCACGGTACGGTGCATATCCGCAACCATCATATGAGTATTGATCGCCAGCTCGGTCTGAAAGGGGGGCGGTTAACGACTGCCGAAAAAAGCCAATTGAACGTACGTTGAAGATATGGAGGATACCGTTGAGGCCTAGCTTCCAAGCAGCGACGGTTTCCTTATCATTCTTCGCATGGAAGAGCCGAGAGATTGAAATTCTCCCTCTCTTCTTAATGATCTTCCTTTGGATCCCCGCAATGGTCCTGTGATTGAGAACTTTGTAAGTGGATTGCCCGGTATATGCATCACTTGTTCAACCCACGTAGTCAACTGTCCAATTGCCTCGAGCACAGACTGACTAAGCTCGTACAACCGCCTCCCATTTGTCCCTCGGTCAAGGGCTCTACACACATCAGCGCAGAATAACCCGAGCTCAACGTAATCCAGTTTGTTGACCATCGAGTCCTAACTACGTGTGAACATGGAACAGATCGTTGCAGAAGAGGGGAGAACGTACTCTGACCGTGGTAAGAATAACACTGACGGTGCCAAAAACAACCTTGGCCGGTGTGATGCTCGAGATCTCCTTCGCCAGATTCATGGCCTCGATGGCCGCATTCAACAGTGAGAGAGAACCCTCCCGACGTTCCGGTCGCTGGGACGTTGTGGCCATGTTCGAAGCTCGAGGTAGCTGCGAGAAAGCGGTGCGGCGTGCAGACCGCGAGGAAGGACCTGAACCCTAATGAAGATGGGCGGCCATTTTGCCATGAGGCGCCTCGTGCACACAACCATTTGATGACAAGAAGAGAATCGCATTGAGGTCAACGGATTCCAAGCCACATGCGATAGACCAGATCACCCAGCTTGGCGTCCGGGCGGAGCTTCGACAATGGGGGCTCGCACGCGTTCGCATTCGGGGTGTTCGAGTAGGAGTTTGATTGAGCCGTAGCTGCCTCTTGACCAGGGAGAGAGGCGCCGTGACTCTGAGGTCGATGCAGATGGACAGTGACTGAACACCGATTTCGAGACAGCGTGCGACGAAGGCCGGGGGGCGTATCGTGGATGAAGGTGTTTGACCAGAACCTGGTGTATGAATGTGCGGCGACTTCCAGTGTCGACAAACGTGATCGCAGTGGAGACGAATCGAAGTCGGAGTGGGCACCCTCAAAATTGGCGTCTATTTTTCCCACCCGCCAGGGGTGCCCAGGCCCATGATGAGTGCCAGAATGCGAGCTGAATTACTACGGTCATCGGCCAAAAATCGGCTAGAAAAGCTACTGTTGGAACGAGGACAATCTCAACGAGTCCTTCCAACAAGAAATTTCATCCACTGGATAAATTTCCGGGGGATCCATCGCGTTCAGCACCTGCGAGAAAACAAAACCCTTTCAACAAAACCAGAAATTCCCGATTTACACGTCCTAGCGCACCACAAAGCCCAAAAAAACGCGTTATTGAAGTGGCCAACCCAGGATTACTGGGTTATTGCCAGAGGCTAGGCGATTACCAAGCGTGATCACGTATTTGGCCACCAAGAGTAATTGCAAATGGGACTGGCGTCTTGTCCCTCCATGGCTGGATCTACGCCTCCAAACTCCAGACTCTACAGAAACGTTCGCCCGCACAGCTGGCACAGACAGACCGCCTACATGCATTCCTTCTGAGGCTGGGGCAGTCTTCCTCCAAGTCTGCCGTCACAAAGCGGTGGTGAAAGATGCTCAGAAAAACCTTCGGAACAAGCGAAAGCCTTCAAAACCGAGACCCCCACGTCGCCCACCATCGCGAAAGGGTCACTATCGTGTTTTATTTACCCTGAAAGCAATCGTCAATGTGGACCACAAAGAGAATCGAGCCACTCCTTGTGCGGTATAACTACCTCGTCCCTCCCCTTACTCCTGGTGTCTTCGAACTTACTTTCTGGGACATGGCATCCGAATCTGCGGCAGCTGCCTCCTGCTCTTCAAGGTAATTCGGTCGCTCCAAGCACCAGTCAAATCTCTCACCCAGGTGCAGCAGTCCCGCCAAACCGTTACGACTTTGCGAAAAAGGGTGGCCATCGCGAGTGTGGTACCTTCCGCACCTCCCGCTTTTTTATCCAGGATTAGAGATTCAGTGTATCGACCTTCTAAACTCAATCCACGAAACCATAGAGTGCGACTTTTGGCTGGATGATATCGGGGTGTCCCTCGTCAGCGGGAAGATAGAACCACCGAGATGCAAGAACGCGATGATGCGACTGGAATCCGAGTGTATCTACTTCACCGCAGAGAGTATCAATGGTCCTGTGAGTGTCGTTCGCCACGGTGACGTCCTAATTACGTGCTGACCCAACCCAAAGCTGCCAAACTTTGACTCTGTCTCGCCCACAGTGATGAGTGAGATTTCGCGGATTTTGGGGTGGGGACCCTGGGGGTCAAGCCCTCGTGATAGGAAGAAGACGCGTAGAGCGTGGCTGTTCACTTCGGGGACCGACAAGAGGTGTGGATAGATCATCCGTTTTGATGAGTGACACAGCGTATAATTCAATCCACCAGCTTAGCTGTATGATACATTATAAACCACACGCGCTCTACCGCCAAAGCCGTGTATGCCCAAGCCTTCCGTGATTTACTTGTACTCAAAACCCTTATTCCGTCTTCACACGCTCACTCTATCCTTATGCTGTGTTCACGACCTGGCAATTTTGGGATCGCCATGTTCAACACGATCGGCCATGCCACCACAGGGCTTCCTTACTCTGGGCGCCACGCGTCACGGACATTGCGACCTCAGCTACAAACCCATGGCGAAAGAAACCATTTAATGGGTGGAGATGCCGTAGCTCCCAGTACCACGGCTGAACGTCCAAATTCGATTGTGTGGCCAGACGAGCATCCCATGGCCGCCAAGCGCACCAGGATTCCCGTATATAAAACCGGATGAGACTCGTTGCGTTTGGTGCACCTTCAAGTCCACCGAGAATACCCTCGTTCACAACATGACCAAGAGAGCTAGAGCTTCATCTCTACCGTCCGAAGAATCTTCACCTAGGTCAGTGGCCATCCTGCTCGGTCCGCCTGCCGTGCACTGATACCTTGAGTTTCCTTTTAGTCCATTCATCCCGCCCCAGTATGTGCGACCGGGAGAATACCTGCTCGTTCCACCTCCAGGAGTTGTACTCCCGCGGGAGCAACTGAGCGCGTCTCCAGTAAGCACCCCATCGTAAGTAAAGGCTATGCGTTCGGGATCTCACCAACCTTCGACTGCATACTTTAGAAGAAGAAACAGAGGAAAAGTCCCAGGTTTGCAACGTGCGAACCCGTTACCACCAAACCTCCCATCGATGTGAAGCGAAGTTAGGAACAGCGCCTTTGTACAACCTCATCTCAATAAATGATCACATGCCACTCCATATGACAAATGCACCACTGTAAAAAAAACCGCGCCTTAAATTCAGTCACCAAAATTGACTGAAATCAAGTTGGTTTGAGTCGCCTTTCAGTCACCTTCCAGGCAAGCGCCCGTTTTCAGCACTCCGGACTGACTGAATTTGTGATTTACCCCCCGCTGCGAGATGTTTATCACTCGCAGTGTGAGGGTCTGGAAGAATCTACAGAACGCTGAAATGGTTTCCAACATGGTTTCGGCCGAACAAAGAGGCATGGGAAGGTATGGATGGACATGACGGAACAGATGCTGATTGAAACGGACGGAGCCAGCCCCCGATAAATACTGTGGTCCTACGTGCAATGAGACAAAGTGGGAAAAAGATGATCCAGGAAACAAAAAACGGGACAGGAGGCGTATTAGAGTGATATAAAGCGTCCATGTCCCAGCAGAGAAACCAAATGGGGGTTCTCAATCTTCTTTCCTCCCCCCCTCATTATCTTCGCAGTCGCTCCCGCGATTGCCCTCCTCGACTTCCGAGTCCCCCTCTCCGTCACTCTCGACTTCCTTAGCCACCCGGTCGGAGGCGTGTGGGCAAGACCGGAGGTGGCGCCTCATCATGTCGCCCCTCGTGGAAACATCGCACCCGTGAGGACACCGAATCTTGAACTTTGGTTCGTGGACGATGATGTGCTTCCACATGCTGCTCTTGTTGATCACAGCACCGCATCCACCCTCCCACTCGCACTGGATCATGTCCTGTTCCTTGGCGTAGTGTTCCCGGACGTGCTTTCCCCAATGTCTGACGCTGACGTAGTCAACGTGCAACCGTTTGGTGCAATCTGCCCACTGGCATTGGACCATCTCCAAGGGTGGACGAGAATTTGGGGCAGCTCTGATACTTCGGTGTCTGCGCGCCTGGGGGGTCTTCGCCTTGGGCTTCACTCCACTGTCCTGGCGAATCCTTCTCCTCTCTTTCTCCCGGAGAGTCGGGAGAGGCGAGAGCGCTGGTGAATCACTCTCATCCTCGGCCCTACGAGCGGACCCCACGATAGGCCCCCGGATGGGGGCAGAGGGAGAGGGAGAGTGTGCGAACGCCGGACTAGCGGGCACGGAGCTGGTCGAACCAACACCGTCTCGGCGGGTGTTTGGGTACCCATAGTCGGAGTTATCGAGTTTGGGTAGATCGGGGATTGCGGGTGTTCTGTTTCGTGGTACAATGAGACATGCCGTAAGTAATAAACGGGTGAAACGGATACTGACGGAGTGGGAGGAAGGTTTTGGTTGGCTTGGGGATAATGTGACGGGTAAAGAGGTGGAAACCACCCGACAGGTTGTCGATCAAATCTAGTGGAAGTTTAACAAAGACGAGACGCGACGTGAATCCAGCGGTGGACGTACGTGTTGATCACATCCGACAAGATCGACGGGGATTGCGCGAAAGTGAGAAACTGCTCACAGACCTCCTCCTCCCAATTCGGCGCAGGATCCTCATGTGAGACAGAGTGAGCGTCGGGTGGCCCGAGGCCCAAGACGACCCGAGTCAAAAGATTGAGGGAGTATGGTCCGGTGGAATATGTAGCCATTGGTTTGGGGACAAGAGACGGGGGGGGGGGGTGGAATGGAGAGACAACGGGGTCACCTGTTTCACCCCCGGGTTAAATACACAACAGATACAAATCCCGACGCTTTGCAGACCGTGTAGGGTGGCACTTTTAAAGTCAGACAACG
>Ga0307517_10011053_pt1 | contig 12551 bp, 4 predicted proteins | sample 23_EM_MG_FD_194515 | JGI IMG/M metagenome (GOLD analysis project Ga0307517, IMG submission 194515) | Populus trichocarpa ectomycorrhiza microbial communities from riparian zone in the Pacific Northwest, United States - 23_EM | ecosystem: Host-associated > Plants > Roots > Unclassified | place...
AGAATCGAACACAGACCTCTTCGTGACTCGCACAGGTTAATCATGATATATTATTGTTAACCAAATAAATAAATAAAAATACATTAACCTGCTTATATAATTAATTAAACTAACACCACACCTTTCAGCTATTTACAACTTTTAGTTGTTTCAGTAATCACTACTGGTCTACTCTTTAGGGTATATATGGTAACCCAAAGTTTATTAAGCTTCTCTCTATTGTCTCAAAAGAACCACTAATTAGAGTATAAAGTTAGTTGATAAGTGGGTTTTTTTCTCTTTAATTTAAGGTTTGAATTTAATTAAGAAAAAGATAATCTCAATGTACCAGCAAACATGACTAAATAATACCTTAATTTTACCCAAAAAAAAGACAACAAAAATGAAAAACTAAGAGAATTAATCATTGTTCAATCGGGTTGTCCTAGAAAGTAACTATATAAAGAAAGAATAATAAATAAAAGAAACTTTAAGGACATTAATTATGGAGGTGGTGATTAACTAGCTCGACTTATACCATCTAATTTATTTTTGGCTACAACGAAATGTTTTTCGTTATTCTTTTTTTTTTAAGTATGTATATTTTTTCAACTAATAGAATTTGAGATTTTTTTTTATTAACGTGGGTATTCAGGACAGTTTGCGCTTATCTCGATTAATTCCATGGACCATAAAGTTAACGACCATGTAAATCTCAAGTGGATTTGAGGTTTGTAGAACTCGACATGATATCTTCTAGGAATTTGAGATCTTTAGCCCTACAAGAGGATGTTTTGAAGATCAATATTTAGAAGGTGGTTACCATATTAAATAACTTTTTTAACACTGATTAATTTCCACCAACGAAAAATGGTATAGGCAGTTTGCTTCCAAATTTACGTTGGTCCATACGAAAGAAAACTTTATGTAACATGTAAGAAACCTAGTGAGATTAGGCATGAATACTTGTTTTCCAAGAATCTACACACGCACCTAACTGAGAAACAACGACATGGAAGCAATTCCCCTATTCCCTTTATAAGGTTGTGGTAGCGAGTCACACATGAAAGCATCGAAGCCAGAAAGCAATAAGCAAACCAATAGCAAGAGACATACTGCGAGAGAAACATTAGGAATTAAGTGAGCAAACATGGAGTACTCTTGCTTCCGTTTTATGCTCCTTGCTGTCTGCCTCTTCCCTGCTGTGGTCGAGTGCAGGATTCGGCATTACAAGTTCAATGTAAGTTAAATATATATGCTGTCGCATGCCTTCATATGACAAAAGCTTGCCTTTTTATGCACATTGTTTTCTTCCCTCGATGTCATTATTCTCATTCTCTTCGACATGCATTTCATTATTAGCAGATAACTATGTGTTTGCACGATGCATTGTGTATCTTGACACAGCCTCTGTCTTAAAAAAGCTTTTTCCTGACTTGTCCATCATTCAAATGGCAATCATGGAGTTGCAGCACAAAGCTCTCACAATCCTTCGATATATTCATGCAACCAGTCAATATATATATAATTGCACTGTGTTTGCAGAAATTAGTCAAGTTTCCATAAAATAGTTGGAATAAAAGAAATTAATTAATTGCGCAAGAATGGCAAGATATCAAATCACTACCTAGCTACAGTGACGTAATTAATTACAACCACTTCAACAAAATGGACAATTCAGTCATGGAATTTTAATCATATACAATTTATTGAGAAATGATCTTAATTTGGTGTATCATATGAACAGGTGGTGATGAAAAATACTACCAGACTATGCTCAAGCAAGCCGATTGTTACCGTCAATGGCCTGTTCCCAGGACCAACTCTGTATGCCAGGGAAGACGATACAGTTCTTGTGAAAGTTGTTAACCGTGTCAAATATAATTTGTCTATCCACTGGTAAGATACTAAATAACATTTATCCTCTAATTCATCATGAATGATTCTGATGCAGTTTTTTCCTGGTATTTTGCAGGCATGGCATTAGGCAATTAAGAACGGGTTGGGCTGATGGACCAGCATACATTACACAATGCCCTATTCAGCCAGGCCAAAGCTATGTCTACAATTTTACTATCACAGGCCAGAGAGGCACACTTCTTTGGCATGCACATATTCTCTGGCTAAGAGCCACTGTCCACGGTGCATTAGTTGTCTTGCCTAAGCTTGGTGTCCCCTACCCATTCCCAGCTCCCCACAAGGAAGTAGTTGTTGTTTTAGGTGAGAAACACACAAATTATTTGTTTCACCATAACTCGTCAAAATCTCATGAAGATAAGAATATGGTTCAAACCATAAACCAATTTATAAGATTCGTTGTTGTTAAATATGCGATTTGAGATTAATGTGGTGATGTGATATTGCAGCGGAATGGTGGAAATCAGATACCGAAGCTGTGATCAATGAAGCTCTTAAATCCGGATTAGCACCAAATGTCTCTGATGCTCACACAATTAATGGGCATCCAGGAGCTGTCTCAACTTGTTCTTCACAAGGTATTCAGAAAAGATTAATGGCCATAAGATATACTTAGGAATTCTTGGTTATCGAGGATTGTTTCCCGTAAAGGTCTGATATAAAATTGTTTCCGGACTCATGCAGGCGGTTTCACTTTGCCAGTCCAAAGTGGCAAGACCTACATGCTACGGCTGATCAATGCTGCACTCAATGAGGAGCTCTTCTTCAAAATTGCAGGGCACAAGCTTACTGTCGTGGAAGTTGATGCCACCTACGTTAAACCTTTCAAAACTGATACAGTCCTAATTGCCCCAGGCCAGACCACCAATGTCCTCGTCACAACTAACAAAAATACGGGCAAGTACTTGGTTGCAGCATCCCCATTCATGGATGCTCCAATTGCAGTAGACAACATGACTGCAACAGCCACTTTACACTATTCAGGAGCACTTTCTAACTCCCCCACAACTCTCACCATCCCACCTCCCAAGAATGCCACTGCAATTGCCAACCAATTTACTAATTCTCTACGCAGTCTAAACTCGAAAACGTTCCCTGCCAAAGTCCCATTAACCGTTGATCACAGCCTTTTCTTCACTGTTGGTCTAGGAATTAACCCGTGTCCAACTTGCAAAGCTGGTAATGGTAGCAGAGTTGTTGCTAGTATCAACAATGTCACATTTGTCATGCCAACCACTGCCCTGCTTCAAGCACATTTCTTCAACATCAGTGGTGTGTTCACCACTGATTTTCCTGCAAAGCCACCACATGTTTTTAATTACACAGGCACTCCACCCACAAATTTACAGACCACAAGTGGAACAAAAGCATATAGGTTGCCCTACAACTCGACAGTCCAACTTGTTATGCAAGATACTGGGATCATATCCCCTGAGAACCATCCAATCCATCTACATGGATTCAATTTCTTTGCTGTTGGTAGGGGAGTAGGGAATTACAATCCGAAGACTGATCCTAAGAAATTCAACCTTGTTGACCCTGTTGAACGGAACACAATTGGAGTACCTTCTGGTGGATGGGTTGCCATAAGATTTCGTGCCGATAATCCTGGTAATTGATGTTTTTGGTTTATGTCCACTAAATTTGAACTTGAGAAATTTTTCATAATTCATATTCTTTATTTTTATTTTTTCAATTTTTGAAGGAGTTTGGTTCATGCATTGCCATCTCGAGGTGCACACTACATGGGGACTTAAGATGGCATTCTTGGTGGACAATGGCAAAGGCCCTAATGAGTCACTTCTGCCGCCTCCAAGCGATCTTCCAAAATGTTAAACCAGCTGAAGAAATTAATTTACTTGAGGGATAGAAGCAGTAGCGGATCAGAACAGGGGTCCGAGCCGAAAGATCCTATGCTCGAAAAGAGAGGAGTAATATATATATATATATAAACACACACACACATATATAAAAAAGAAAAGTTGAGAGTTAAAAGATCCAATTTGTTTCTTGAGTAATCTGAAATATTTGCTCAAGCGAGTTTGAATAAAATTTTATGAGCGGTACTGTTGTGGAAATTCAAATGTTATTTTTTTTCCGTCAAATATATATATTGAGAATTTTTATGGCTTAGCCAATTAATTTGTTTCTTTAATATGGTTTATCATTTTTTTTTCTTATTGTGAGAAATCTAGTTGTATTAACATGTTGCTCCATGAGATACAATTGTAAATCACAAAAGAACGTGCATCATCTAACCACACTTCATTTAAAACTGCTAACAAAACAAATGGAAGGTTTTTGTTAGAGGTCGAGTTAGTATACATGAAATTATTTCTTAGATCGCTAATTAAAGGTTATAAAAAATATTTGCAACTTAACTCAACAAGAATTTTATTTTGAAGAACCAAAATTATATATAATTGATCATCCACATCATATATCTATAACGATAAGCAAACGAGAAGTACAAATTACAACAAAATCAATTAATCATTTAAAGAGTTTGTAAATTCAATTATGAACTTAGTATGAGAATCACTTAACCACATAAAAAGAAATAAACACACAATATGCAGCAACTTGTAGAAAAAATTCATCAACTTAATAAAAATTCATTATAGAAGAGTATTTATATGTAAACCTTAAAATTAATAAGTCAGGCATGCACCCAAGTTAAATAAAGCTCAAACTAATTAAAATTAGATTTAAAATAATAAAAATAAATAAAACAATAGTCTAAAATTATTTTTCACTCTTTGCTACATATAATATTGAAAAAGACCCAAGAAAAATAATTGTTGAAGAATCCTTGCTGAACACAAGCTTGATGCTTTGTAATATAAGAATTAATTTTTGACCATTTAATTCTTCTTATTTGATATAAAATCCTTGTTAAATAAGTAAGCCAAAGGTTCCTACACAAATTCTCAATAGCATTAAGAATTTCTTGTAGTGAATGGAATCCATAACTCTTAATAAAACAATGTCTTTTTTGTTTTTACACTTTTCTGATAGATTCTAGGTCCAACTTTAAATATGTCATTTTCTCTTCTCTGGATGAATTAACGAGTCTACCATATATATTTGAAGAGTTATAGATGTCTAGTTTCCAAACCAATTGGAGTCAAACCCAAAATCCTCCTATAACTTCAGATATGACCCGAAAAGGAGACAGGTTTAGACTGGCAGATTTGAGCTTTTTAAATCCAAGCCTCTTGACTTAACCTATCGAACTCCTCTTGGATCCACTTTGTTTATGCCCTAGAATAAATCCAAAGGATACTCCTAATGGATCCTTTGATGTCACGTAAGAATGCAATTTAGGGTTTAAATTAAGAGAATTGAAAAAAATGGATGAAATTGGTCATAATTGGAAGAATTGAAAGACCAATGATCAAAATGGAAAAAAATGACAAAGTTTGGAAGTCCAATTGATTCAATTGACAAACTAATTGAGGAGAAAAAATAGAATTAAGGGAAAATTGGCTAGATTTGCAAGTCAAGGACCAAAATAAAAGAGATGAGAAATTTTGGAATTCCAATTATTCAATCAAGGGCTTAATTGAGGAGAAAAAATAAATTTTGGAGTGAATTTGATAAAAAAAAAATAGAAGAGTTAGAGACCAAAGACCAAAATAGAATATGTGTTTAAATTTAAGGATCCTATTAACTCAATTAAGAGTGTGATTGAAGAGAATAATTAAAAATTTTGGAGTCAATTTGATAAAAAAAAATGAAAGAATTAAAAGAGCAAAGACCAAAATGAAATAGGCATTGAATTTTGGGGATTGTATTAATTCAATTAAGGACTTAATTGAAATTTTATTTTGATATTTGAGGTCAATTTGACCAAAAATACACAAATTTAAAATCAAAAGACTGATATGTAAAAGGTGCCAACATTGATGGACTAATATGTAAAAGAAACCTTTGATAATTAATACATATTGATCAAAAATAAAGAAATTAGAAGTATGGGGATTAAGTTGTAACCAAAGAAAAGGATGAAAATAACAAAAAAAAAAATGATATAATGGCATTTAAAATAAATGTTGCATACCATCATTTATAAGAAATAATCAAAGGCATCAAACAACATTGTTTTAAGAAGGGGTAGATAAACCTTTTTCTCCTTCATACCATGCATGCAAGTTTTTGTCCTTTTTTTTTTTGCACTTGCATTTGACAGGATGTTGGACCACCGTTTCTCTTTCTCACGCGAACATTAAATGCCCAGAAACATGTCATTTTCTTCCCCTGTAATTATACTTCACTTTAAGCCAAAGACCTATTGTATTGTCTCCAGGTGGTGGCTGAAAACACATGCCAAAGGAGCCAACCCAAACATTTTATATAAAGTGTACAACAATGATGGATGACCAAGATTTGTCCAAAGAGATTAACGAACAAGATTATCCAACCTAGAAAGGTTTTAGGACCTTCCTCTAAAAAGAAACTTAAAGATAGAAAGTTCGAATAAGAGAGAGAGAGATTTTAGGAAGGGAGGTTTGAGCTCAAACCAACTTATCTAAGTGGAAGAAGAGATTGAGGAGAGAAAGAAGAAGGGAAGAAAAGGAGAGAGAATTATACCCAAAAAAAAAAAACCTTAATTGTGAGGAAGAAAGGAGTTGGATTTTTGGGTCACTCAAATGGTTCATTTTGAACCAGAGAGTTTCACTGGGGAGAAAGAAGAAAGAAAGGAAGAAAAAAAACACAAATAAAAAAGAAAGAAAAAAACCTTAGCCTAGAGAGAGAAAACCACTCATAATACCACTCCATCTTCGGTTGGCCACTATGATAGCCACTAGGAGCCTCCACAGCACCTTCGTACCTTGTTGAAACCACCCTTGAAACAAGTCACAACTCTTTTCCTTCTTTTTTTTCTCTTTAGAATTTATGAAAAAATAGTGCGAAATAATGCATTTTGATTTTTAAATGTATGAATACAAGTTAAAAATAATTTTTTTTGCATAAATATTGTGCGTTCTTATAAAAAAATATATAAAAATATGGTAGCCAAATATGTGAAAAATACATGGATAAAAATTTAAAGTTAGGGTTTTAAAAGTTTATTTGTATTTAATGTTGGTTTTGCATGCCTCTTATTAATCCAAAAAAAAAATGATTAGAAGATTAAATGTGATGATTTTGATTAAAATACAAATGCATGAAAGAAAAATCAAAACTTGTGTTTTTAAGTTTGCTTGTAACCTAGACTTGAAATGATAAAGTTAGGGTTTTGAAATGTGCTTTGTTTTTTAGATGATAGGGCATGAAAAATACTTGAATTCAAATATTACATGCTACCTTGATTGTGAATTAAAAAACAAATCATTAAATTTATTTTTGCTTCCTTGAATGATACATAAATGAATAATATGACTTAACATCTTTTATTCTTAAGATTAAATTATTATCATAAGTTTTTATTCTTATGCTTGTTATAATTATCTTAGTCTTCATGATTATGCTAAAAAATATGTTCCAAATTCCAAGTGTTTTGGCCAAGCCTCTTTCACGCACATTAAAAAAACAAAAATTACATCAATTAAAATTTCAAGCAAGTTTGTTAATCAGTGTGTCATTTCAATATTTTTATGTTTTCATGTCCTTATTTCCAAAAAAAAAGAAGAAAAAAAAATTATTTATCATATTAGATGTTTTTATATTTCGTTTCTATAATTTGTTCATGGGCCGACATTCCAAAACTCTTTTAAAAACCTAAGATTATTCTAATATAGTGTCTTAGGATAATCTAATTTGTTGTCAAAATCTACTTTTTTGAAAGAAATCAAAGCTCCTTTTTTTTAATCAATGAAGTCTTCTATTTTATGGATTAACGCCTAAATTTCTTGCTCAAAATCTCAAAAAGATAAAATCTCCTATTTTAGATATTAATAACAACATTCCTCATTTATATGAAATCTTCTAATTTTATAGATTAATATCAAGAATTTTATAAAATTCCTCCATCGATAAAATCTTTTATTTTTAGAGATTAATGTAATTTTTTTAAAAAAATTCTTATTTTGACAAAATCTTTTATTTTAGGAATTAACATAATTGTTTTTTGAAAAACTCTCATTTCAATAAAATCTCTTATTTTTATAGATTAACATAAAAATTTCATTGAAATTCTCACTCAATAAAATCTTCTTTCGGGGATTAATGTCAAACTTCACGCTAACTTTCTAGAATCTCTTTTAAAAATAAATACCATAAAAAAAAGTAGGCTTGGAAATAGAACAACAACATAAAAATTAAATATTTTTTTAAAAAACACATAGCATACCTTTTAAAGGAAACCAAATAAATAATTAATGCAATGTTTTTAAAGGAAGTGAATTTTTCTTAAAGGAAATTGTACCTTTTAATAATCATGTTTTCTTATAATTAAAATTAGTAAGTGCCTAACTTTGATTCAAAAGCAAAGCTATTTTTATTCATAATTTTTTTTTTCACGGAAAAAATCCAGATATTAGTCGATCACTATTCTAGTTAAATACTAATTTTAAATCAAAACTAACCATCATTCAAAACAAACAACACAACACAACTTGAGTATCAAACTAGATAGTTGGCCGCTCTATATTATGGGTTAGATTAGTTTTTTTAATTTAAAAATTATTTAATCATTGCTAAAAATTTTAAAGTAGAAAAAAAATTTGAACTACATAAGAATTAATTTGATATGACTCGATTAACTTAACAAGTCCCAAGATAACTTATATTATTGGTATAAATATAATTTGACTCAAGAAAAAATATTTAAGACGATAATCTTTTTTTAATGTTGATACGGAAAAATATTGGATCGACCAGGGTCAACTCGAGTTAATTTGCAAAATTAACAACTTGGCTCATGAGACCATGATAGTTTCATATAAAGCAAATCGAAACAAATAATAAAACTCAATTCTTAATCAACCGAATGTTCAAGAATGAAATATAAAAAAATAATTATAAAGGAGGATTAAAAAGACAACTCAAGTTAGCATGTCAAAGCAATAACTCAGGTCACGAGACCAGGATAACCCCATAGAAAGTAAATTGACACAAATTATAAAGTATAATTCTTAATCAATCCAATGTTGAATGGTGAAATTAAAAAAAAATCAATTAAAAAAAGGACACGAAAATACCAAGTCAAACCAAATTAAAATCCCAAACCCATAACCCGGGTCATGGGACTAGGATAACTTCATAAAAAAGTAAACCAAAAAATGACCTAATCCAATCTATGATAACTTGTCAAACCTGCAACCTGAGTTATGAGATTAGGATAACCTATAAAAAATTAAAACAAATTATGAAGCCCAATTATCAATCAATTCATTGTTGATAGATGAAATTGAAAAAAAAATCAATTTTAAAAAAAGGCACAACAAAACAACCCAAGTTTATCCAGTTTAACCTGCAAAACTCGCGACCTAGGTCATGAGACCGAAATAGCCTTATATAAAGCAAATCAAAATAAATTATAAAGCCTAATTCATAATAAAATCAATGTTAAATAATGAAATTGAAAAAAAAAATGATAATTAAAAAATAAAAAACTTGAATCAACCAAGTTAATTTGCCAATTCCGCAACACGGATTATGAGACTATGATAACTACATAGAAAGCAAACACAGGAAATCATGGAGCTCAATCTCTAGTAAATCAATGTTAAAAGATTAAATTATAAAAAAAAAACATAGATTAAAAAAATATCATTGCAATGAATAATATTTTATGAGGTGATACATAATAAAAACATTATCTCTTTTAGTTTTTTTTTTAATGTAATTGCTTTCATATATTCAATAATATTTTTTTAAAAAATAATTATTTTTAATGGATAATTATCACCTATTTGGTGTGTTAGAGAATAATATAAATTATATCCTGAAACCTCACCTAACAGTTTAAGTTATTGGGTTGAGATGGTTCTTTGATATGGTGGAAGTTTTTGTCATGACAAAAAATCTTCTTAGTTTTCAAACAAGTCATGATTTGATAAATTTCTAACTTTCCTTTTTAAAAAAAAAAAATAAAATGAATTAGCTTATATGTGGAGTTAAAGTACTTATTTCAACACAACAGTAACATAAAATGGAAATTTCTTATTATAGCGTGTTATGTAACTAATTCATATAATGTTTTTTTTTTTTAGTAAATTAATAATCAAATAATAAAGTGTTTGGTAAAGGAAAAAGACAAAGAAAAACACACCATTTTTATTATATTTACTTCTTTTAAAAGTTTGAGGTTTAATATATTAAAATGGATCTCACACGTATGAAAGTTTTTTTTAAAATATAATTTAGACTTTTAAAAGCTTCTTAATGTTTTTTTTTGTTAAAAGTATTCTATTAAGCCTAGGTTAAGAACTTATGTTAATTCAATTACCCCAAAAAAAATAAAAAAGAAACAAATAAAGAAATAGTTGTAATCAGGGTGAGCAAAAAAACTGAAAAACCGAGAAAACCGGAAAAACAATAACCGAAAAAACCAAACCATGAAAAAAAACCGATTAAATCGATTAAAATTTTAAAAAAACCAACCGGTTCGGTTTCGGTTTTATAAGCCTGAAACCGAAAAAACCAAACCCAAACAAAAAAAAAACCGGAAAAATCCGAGCCAAACCGGAAAAATCAAAAAACCGAGCCAAACAGAGCCAAAACCGAGTCAAACGAAAAAACCGAGCCAAACCGGTTTGAACCGGTTTTTGTCAAAAAAAACCGAACCGAAACCGGTCGGTTTGAACAGGTTTTGGTTTATTTTTTTTAAAAAAATTTCAGTTTGGCTATTTTTTTAATAAAAACCAAATCGAACTGAAAATGATCACCCCTAATTGAAGTCATTGATTAGCTACTCAAGTACATATCACACAAACATACATATACATAGGATCAAGTTTGGATTAAGTATAAGGTTAAGTTTATATATATATATAAGATAATTATTAAAACAAAACATATTTCAATCGGTTATCATTCATGTCAAAAAGTATTCCTATTTTAATTTAATTAAGTTAAAAGGGCAATAATTTAATAATTTCAACATGGAAATGGTATGTTAAACTATGCATTAAAATTCATATTTTAAATAATACATTTAGTAATTAATTTTATATGTAAAAGGTAATAAAACAGGTGTTAATATTCTTATTTTAGTCTTTTAGGTTTATAAATTGTTTAAGGGTTGAATCAAATATGGTTTGACATAGAATTCGTGCTTTATATATAATTATCAATTTAATATGTAATGGCATTTAATCATGTGATGGATGGAGGGTTTAGCTCAACCAAATTGTTAAAGTTTATGCACTCAGAAAACTCACTTTTTTTATCTAGTTTTTTTATGTTTTAAAAATGTTTTTAAAAAAATTTAATTTTTTTATTTTAAATTAATATTTTTTAATATTTTTAGATCATTTTAATGTGTTAATATCAAAAATAATTTTTAAAAAATAAAAAAAATATTATTTTAATACATTTTTGAGTAAAAAATACTTTATTCAACAATTACAACCACACTCTCAAACATACTCTCAAACACACTTAGAACTAGTTTAAACAGTGAATAAGCAGCAAAACGTGAGCAGCAAATGATCTCCTCTAGTGATCTAACCTGCTAGCATTCTATTGAAATTGATCTAATGATGCATGGATAATGAGCCAGGAAAAAACACATTACCGTCGAAAGGAGGACCTGGTGCGTGTCCGGCATCCATCAAGAGACCTGCAAGTAATATTGGGCCATCCCTAAGGAGGAGGATTGCAAGCAATGCCTCGAGGAGGAGTGTTAGGCCTACCGAACTTTACCCATTTTTTTTTTGTTCTTAGGCTTTCGACATCTGTTGTTGAATAAGAAAAGCAATATTTGGGTCATCACGAAAGCTTTCAAGACCTCAAGCGCCGGATAATTAGTAATTTGCCCTAAAGCTGGAGCTGAAAAGTATGGTGGAAAATCATATTGAATTATGTATTTGAAACGTTAATTAAGATCATTATTTTAAAATATTATTTGTCCACTAATTGCTATTGAATTTAAAATAATACACTTTTAAAACTAATATAAAGTTACCAAGAGTCAATTTGATAGCAGTATGGGAGACCCTGCTTGAATAAAATCTCATTGAATTTGGTCAGTGAGTTTTAGAATAAAGTGAAATAAAAAGTTATTTCAAAACATAACCAATATTTTTAGTTATTTGTCTAAAAAGTTTAGTATATCCCATAAAAATCATGAATTTTGGATGAAATAAAATCAATAAATCAATTCTAAAATCAAACACCGATTGAATTTTTTTTTACTTTGATCCCTGAACATTTTAATCTAACCCTTGAATTCATTTTCTTTATATCATGAATTCAACACTCTTCAGGTAAAAAAGTTACCCCAAATTACATTAAGCTCTTGTATTGCCTCAAAGAACGAATCACATAACTAGACATTGTTCGTAGCTAATGTGAGTTAGCTCAATCGGGATGTCATGTCCTAGAAAGTAACAAAACAAAAGAAACTTTAAGGGCAACTTTATGGAAATGGTGATTAGTTAAGGTGACTTGCCTGATGCTGAGTTGACCAAATGTTCTTTTTATCCCGTATTTGTTATACTTTTTTCAACTAGTGGAGTAGATAGGAGGACAAGAGGATGTTTTCA
>Ga0307517_10011054_pt1 | contig 12551 bp, 7 predicted proteins | sample 23_EM_MG_FD_194515 | JGI IMG/M metagenome (GOLD analysis project Ga0307517, IMG submission 194515) | Populus trichocarpa ectomycorrhiza microbial communities from riparian zone in the Pacific Northwest, United States - 23_EM | ecosystem: Host-associated > Plants > Roots > Unclassified | place...
TTGAATTATGATGATTAATATAAGGTCCGGATTTATGGGACCTTGTGATGATGGGTTGATTGAGTAAATTGATAGTGGTCAATAACTTGGGATGTCTTAAAAACAAACGAAACTCTGTCGAATTTTTTGGTAGATTAAAAAAAAAAAACAATTTACCCTCAAACTAAGAGAATATGTTGGGATCTTTTAACATTGATCAAGTCGTACAGTCGAGTCCGTTACAGGGTCGACCCGCCAAACTGGTCCGGGTTTAATAACTGTGCATCCAGGGCTTTGACTTATGATGTATTGATGAAACAAAATTTTCTTATGAATGCAACTTTGATGTGGACTATCAATGATTTTTCAGGTTATAGAATGGTTTCTAGTTGGAGCACACATGGAAAACTAACATGTATATACTACATGAAAAATAACAAGGCATTCACACTAACAAACAACGGTAAAACATCTTTTTTTTACTGTCACTGACGGTTCTTGCCAACGAATCACAAGTACCTAAAAAACAAAAATGATTTCTTTGTTAGCAGAGTTGAAAAGGATGTTGCACCACTGTATCTTTTGGGTGAAGAATTGTATGACATGATGTTAGAGTACAGTGACAGTATGTTTGGTTTCCAATACGGTAAACACAAATTTCTTGGTTTTGATTTGACCCATAATTGGGTAAAGCGGAGTATTTTTTAAGAGCTTTCTTATTGGAAGACCAATCTCTTCCTCCATAATCTTGACATCATACACATATAAAAGAACGTGTTTGAGAACATTTTCAACACGGTTATGGATGTGAAGGGGAAGCTAAGGACAACATCAAGGCTAGAATGGATATAACTTTGTTTTGTCACCGTAAAAATATGGAGTTGGTTTATGTTGGGTCACGGGTCGCAAAGTCTAAAGCAAGCTTCGCCTTAGATAAGAATGCACAACTACTTGTCTACCAATGACTTAAGAGTCTGCATTTTCCTGATAGACATGCTTCCAACATATCAAGGTTGGTTAATTTGGAGGATTGCAGATTGTATAGAATGAAGAGCCATGACTGCCACGTGTTTATGCAAACACTCATTCCATAGGTTATCGGGATTTATTGCCAAAAGGGATATGAGATGCATTCATGGAGATCAATAATTTCTTTAGAGATATATGCTCCAACAAGTTATAGACACAACACATTGAGAGGGTTGAAACGAATATCGTCCAGACAATATGCAAACTTAAGATGATATTCCCTCCATTAATTTTTGACTTGATGAAGAATCTACCTATATATTAGAGATTACACATGCAATGTAATTAAAAAATTATTTTAATTGTTTTCTATAATTGAAAACATTTATTTAATTCCCTACAAGTTCTTGTTCAACCTTAAAAAAAGAGAGTTAAAACTAAGGAGCATGTTAAGACTTTGATATGTGAGGCCTATATTGTTGAAGAGATCTATATATTTATCTCGTGCTATTTCAAGCCTCAATTGAGAATAAAAATCAATTGCGTTCCAATGTATGACAATGGTGGTGAAGTGCCTTCGAGTGGAAACTTGTCAATATTCTTCAATCCTGGACGACCCACACCAAAAAATGCTATGAAGGGAAGATATTTGTTTGAAATAGAATTCAGACAAGCACATAATTATGTGTTATTTAACTACGATGAATTGAGACCTTTTATTCAGTAAGTATACTACTTAAAATTTGTTATTAATGAACTATTTCTCTCTTGTAATATCACAAACTTATACATTGTTGAATACCTCATAGCAACATCATTAATATTTACTGTCTAAAAACTCATAGCTGACCAAATCCCAAATATTTCGATTACAAGATGGATAATTTTTCACGTAGTTCAGAACACATGTAAGTATTGCTTAATTATCATTATCCATCGGGATACATAATTTTATTACACATTTCTTATTCATTATTCATTGTTGTACTTTATATACCGAGTTTATAAATTCGAAGGGAATGCTGGTGTTTCATTGTCTTTACTAAGTCCGGGTCCTTAAAGAAAGGTGAACAGTTACAACGAGTATTTTGTCAAAGGACACGTGTTTCATACTGAAGATTATGAGTAGGGTAGAAAGACATATAACAATGGGGTTTGTGTTAAGAGATCGACTTCTAATGAGTTTGAAGTTGACTATTATGAGAAATTATAAAAGGTAGTTGAATTGTAATATCATAACGAGTAGAATAGAGTATTTTTATTCAAATGCTATTGGTATGACACCACTAACAAAGAAATCAGAGTAGATCTCCATCATGGTATGGTCAAAATTAATTCAAAAGCTAAACTCTACAACGTCAACGATGTCTTTTTTTCATCAAGCTATTATACATACACCCTTTCTTTTAGAAAGGATCGTTCAAGAGTTGATTTATTATTCGTATTGAAAACCAATCCCATGGGTCATGTTGAGGTTATTCAAGATGAGAACAATGAATCAAATGTGGGAGATGATGTCTTTCAAGTTAGTGAGTTACTTGATCCATATCAAGTTGGTCCATCGATTGACTCAAAAGAAAATTCAATTTTTTGCGTTGCCGAGAATATTTTTGTTGATAATGATGTTGAGGAGTTGAATATTGTTCTAAGCTCCAGCGGCCAAGCACAAGTCGATGAAGATGATGATAACAATGAAATCAACATAAAAGATTGCGATGGAGCTGATGACGAGTCAATTGAAGAAAAAGAAGACAATTCTGACTAACTATCAAAATACGAAAATGTAATGCCATAAACTATAATATAATATTTATTGATGAAATTCTCTACAAAGAAGTATTTGCAGGATGGATAGATAAGGAATATAGATACAATCTAGCGTCAGACATTGTTTCACACCGATAAAAATATTGACAGTTTGTTTATTACACACAGGTATAACAACAGTCTGTTTCCGTTAGTATATTTTAGAGGCGAAGGGTTCTCCTTGGCACTATTTATGAAACAAATTACACACAGATATATCGATGGTCTATTTCAGTCGGTATATTCTAGAGGTGAAGGGAATTGTACCCCTTCATATGTCGATGATGGCAATTAAAGTTTTCATATTGCCAACAAAATCTCTTACGGACTGTGAATTACAACGCGCTGGAACTTAATGCCTTTACTGACTAAGTTGCAGGTTTCCAACGAAATCACCGATGGACTGTGAACTCCAACACTCTAGTAATTAATGCATTTCTAACTGTTGACTATTTACTATTTTAGTGACAGAATCACAGACGAAATGAAAAAATTCAGAAGGGTTTTACAGACGAAATCACTGACGAACTATTTAAAAACAATAATATTTAATATTCCATTAGTAATTATGTCCATAAAACATAGTCTAAAAATGCAGCGAAAGCATCAAAACATCATTTTTTTTTCTCTCGGCTAAATCTTAGTTTTTTTCTCTCAAATTCTCTTCTCACTAATATACTATTACATTCTGTCTCTCAAACATCTAGGCTAGAAATCAAGCTTTTTTTCTCCCAACACAATCAAAAGGTGTATGTGGGTAAATTTTTTGAAGTATTTTCTTCTTTTTTAAGGTTTTTTTAACAATGTATTTTTTTTGTTTTTTTTTTATATCACACCTAGTTCAACTCCGAAATTAAGCATGTCATTAAGATAAGAATTTTTCATTCCTTAGGCCTCCATTTGTTTTTGTATTATTTTTTCTTTTTCTTTCTCTAATTTTGTTCAATTATTTGTTCTTTATAATTTTATGAAGTAATAGTTGTGTTGAATTTTAGTTGTTATTGCAATAATTTTTTATTGTTTTGTTGAATTTTAATTGTTATTTTCAAATTTGTTGTTCAATTTCAATTGAATATATAGGATTAAATTTAATTAAAAAAAATTCTTGTAAATTTAGGATTAAAAATATTATCACGTAAAAAATGAAAATTTTCTACAAAATTAAATTATTCAAAATTGTTGGTAGAAATAAAATAAAATCAACTAGTTTGTGGCACGTATGCTGTCTATCTGCAGGATTAAAAATTTTAGGTAGTTTCCCATATAGGGGAGGTGTTTCCAAATTTTTACAAAAAAAATTGAAATTGTTTTTTTTTTCCGTAAATTTTTGTAGATGCATAGGGAAAAATCAATTGCACGTCATGGGCACAAGATTGCTAATTCTTCTAGCAGCGATGATGAAAACAACGTGTCATTAGATGCTAACCAAGAAGATGCACCTGAAGCACATGTGTCGACTCACGACGCTGCCTCTTCAAGTGCAATGCCGTAATATCGAGGCAGGGCCCCTTCATAGCGGGATCCATTCACCCGTAAGTACGAGGCGTAGTGGAAGGATGACTTTTCAATATAAGTTTGTTTTGCTCTTAGTTGGTTTATGTTTAACAATTTATGAACAAATAATATTTCATTAAATTTATTAATTTTCAGGTTCACAAACATTAAGACTGCTCGAAAAATAACATCGGCATTCGTTGATGGAAATTTCATTTTTTTAATGGAGCTAGGTTTCCAAATATCCTAAATGAAAACCGCAGGTCGATGCATGATTTACAAAATTTAAGGTTAGTATTAACTTAAAATTTTTACTATTTATTATGTTAATTTGTTTACTTTATTGAAACTATTGAAAATTTTCTTTTTATAAATTTTTACTACAAGGTTAAATTTGAGTGGGATAGAGCAAATGATAATATTGCGAGGATAGTTTGGGAGAATCACCCTGCAACTAGGTAACATCAAAATCAGGATAATTTTGTTAGTAGGTTGCGTAATTTTTTATACGAGGCACAAAAGAAATCTAATAAATATGCCTAAGAAAGTGCTCTACCATGCTGGAATGACATGGCGGTTTGGAAGGATTTCAGGCCGCCATACATCCTGGAGAATATATGGGTGGAATATATTCAATATGTGATGTTCGAGCGTTTCACACGACCATCACAAACCGGTGTAGGGAACCAGAGGCAGAAAATTCACGGTTCGGTTACCACGAACACAAGCGGCTCCGTTCTGTTTGTTTTGCTAGCAAAGTGGATGGTAAGATTTATTTTAATCACATATATTTTTAATTAATTTGTTGTTATTTATAAATAAATGTAACTGACAATATTTTTATCATACAGGCTACGACTCTTTGACGTGACCCAAGCCCAATGAAGCTTTTTGTAGAAACACATGTACAGAGTGAAGATTGACAGTTCGTCACCAACTGAGCACAACACTTTGTGGTACGTTGGTTTTCAACCATTTTGTTTCTTAAGTTATTATTTTCTTGAATTTTATGATTTTATTTTTTATTTCTAGGAGACATATAACAATCATTGAAGGAGAGATACGGGGACGATCCTTCGACCCATCCTGATTTTGATCTAGATTTGTGATTGGGGGTAGTATCATCTAGTGAACCCAATAGAAATCGGATGTACGGACTCTTTAACAATACGACCGAGAACTTATGGATGACCAATAATGTTTCAACCTTTGGGAGCTCGCAATCGGTCCCAAGCATTTAGTCTGCGAAGTTCGCGGCCTTGTTAGGTCAATGAGTGCAAGAACATATCTCAATGAAAAATATGAACGACTCTCTGTGGATTATGAAAAACTTCTTCGAATGGTCATAGATATTAGATCACAGATGGGTGGTACATGTGCACCCCCTTATTGGCCCTACAATCCCTGGGATGACTAGCCTCCTTCTCCTCCAATGTCGCCTTTGTTCTAATTTCATTGTATTTGATCATATAAATTTGTAATAGATATTTGGCTTTTATATTAAGATAATTGATTTTTTAATTTTATTTATTTATTCATTGTATTCCAAATGTCACTGCAATTGTTAAATCATCAACAAAATTATTCCGTCGATATATTCCAATGAGTTACAAATGAATTATTACAAATATCACTGCAACTGTTACATCACCAATGAAATTATTTTGTTGATATATTCTAGAGAGTTGGAAAAGAATTACTACATATGCCATTGCAAATCAGCAATGAAATTATTCCAGTGGGTAAATTTTTTCTAGCATGTATTGTTCGTTTGTGTAAAACCTTGGGCGAAAAATTATAAATTGACTAGTTTCATGTAAAACAAAAAAAAAACAAATTCGTAACACTCGATCGGGTTATCAAAAAATTCTAAAAATTTTCTTGGAGCCTTCTAATATGATACCTTAGCTTGGGTTAAAATTTCAGAATTTTTAGAGAAATTCATAAATTTGACGAAAAATCACAATTTCACTAGTTTTACGTTATTGGATGTAATTTTAATCTGACCATCAGATTGAGCTGAAATTTTAAGAGGAATCTCAAAATATATTGAATAAAATCTGGTTACAATTTTAGAATGAACGGAGCTCGGTAGTGCTAGCAAAGAATAACGACCGTCAAATGGAAGCAAAAAGACTCATTAAGGGTAAAATGGTAATTTTCCATTAAAAATAAAACAAGGTAGCCCCTTTTCTGTTATGAACTGCCGATTGGGCAGTAACAAATGTGAAAAGAAAAAAAATAAGAGAAGAACATGAGAAATCAAGAGAAAAACAAGAAAAAGTGAGAGAAAGCTTTGAAACTAGTAAGATTGAAAGACTTGGAACATTAAATTAAGGAAGAATCAGGTGAAGGAAGATATAAGAAAGGTGAGGAGGGCTGGCCACACTTGGAGGAGAAGAAAAGTTGGGAGAACTTAGATTGGTAAGCATGAAAAATTTAGATTCTTACTTGAATGAAGTGTTTTTGGGTTTATTTGAGTAAGTTATCAAACAATGACAATTAAATTTGATTTAATTTCTTATATTCTTGATTTTTTCAAATTAGGGTTCTTATGAGAATTTGGGGATTTTGAGAAAAGTAGTAAACATGATGGAATTGAGGTAGAATATTATAGAAATAGTGAATGTAAGTAGTAAATAAGAAAGGAATTGAATAATTTTGAAGAAAATAACTTGTAATTAAGGATAAGAAAATATAGGAATGAGGTTTTGATTGTTTTATATCTGAGAAATGATGTTCTTTATCTTATTTGAAGTATTTAAAATATGAACAAGTGAAGAAACATCATAAGAATGTGAAAAGAAGGAATAAATAAATGGTAGAAATAGTTCATGGGAGAATTCTTTAAGTGAGTTAAAAGAAGAAAATTGATTAAAACTATATGTTGAAAATGAGGTGACAAATGAATGAAAATTTTGGTGTAAACCCCAATTAAATAAAAGATATTACGTGCTTCAAATTTAGGCATGTAGGAGAAATAATAATGAATTAATAATGTAGTGCAATCTGATTGATTCAGGAGTTGTACCGGGAGCAGGGCATCAGGCAAGAGGAGCTGGGCCATCACGAGTAGACGGTAGGTGATTCATCACTTTCTTTTAAAATTCAAAGTTTCATTATTAGTTATGAGTTGTTTATGATCTATTGATATGAAAGAAGTAGAACAAGAAACTTGTTCGTAATATAATTCGGATGTTGGGTAATTCATATGGAATTACCGGTTAGATAGGCTTTTAATAGAGAATAGCCGGATGTTGGGTAATTCGTATGGAATTACTGGTTAGATTGGCTAATAATAGATAATAACCGGATGTTGGGTAATTCGTATGGAATTACCGATTAGATTGGCTAATAATAGAGAATAGCCAGATATTGGGTAATATTTATGGAATTACCGGTTTGATTGTTGGCCATCTAAGAGGGTTAGCCGGGTTTGAGGTAAAATTATGAATTATCAAATTAAAAATTAAGCAATGAGTGTTGGTTGCAAAGGTCCTATAAGTATAGGATTATTAAATTATGGATGAGTTATTAATGTGGTTATGTAGTAAGTTAATGATGAAAGACAATTTTATATATTTTGAAGAATTGTGAACATAATAGCTTTATCATTTTTAATGTCTTATCGTCCTTATTTCTCATTAATGTTATGTATACAGTTTTTTCACGAGGTGACGCGGAGCGTTAAATATGGGTTTTGTGTTTAAATATGTTTATTTTGTGGGATGTAATATATTTGCTTTATAAGTAATTTGTATTATATGTAGATTTTAACATATGTATCATGAAGATGTTTGCTTTTGGTACTTATACATTTAAAAAGTAAGAGTAAGGTACTAATATTATTAAACTATTCGAAAAGAATACTTAGTAATTATAATCATGCATGTTTAAGAGATGAATGTATGTTAATGTAATAATTAGTTCAATATGAATCTTTTGAGTTTATAATTGTTTGTAGTTAATGTTTTATTTGTTGATGATGTAAGGTTGAGAAAATATAATGAAGTATAGTTATGTGAAATATTGTATGATGAGATGGGATATGATCCAGGATGGTTGGATCAAAGTGAAAGTTTTGAGTATTGTGATTGAATGAAGTCTAGTCGATAACTTGATAACATCAGAAACAAAGGAAGCTCTGCTGAATTTTTTGTTTTTTAAAAAAATCCCATAATCTTAGATATATTATTCAATACTCAACATTAGTAAAGAAATGTTTGAGATTTCATGACATTATAATTTGAGGGTGTTACAGTTTGTAAAGCCATCAAAAAACTTTTTTTTATTACGACGGAGTTACCGACAAACCATAAATTACCAACAAGGTTTTTTCTGACGGCTAGTATCCGTTCATGAATTCGTTGGTAAAATAATCACCGACGTTATATTAGTTTAAACATCGACAAAATTTTCCGTCGGAAAAATTGTTAAATGTGGTAGTGAGGAAAAAAAAGAAATCATAAGAACGAGGATCAAACAAAAAACTCCAACACATGATCAAATAAACTTGAACATGTTGAAATTTTCAATGCAGTTTTTTACATAAAAAAGTCGTAAATGTAAATAAAAAAACTTATGCATGTATCCAATTAAATAAACAACTAACCATTGTGTAAATAAATGAAAAAAAAAAAGAGAGTAATCAATGATAAATAAAAACATAAGTGGAAGAATTAAGATAACAATGTAGATAAAGATATTTAATATCGCAATATGAGTCATTTACCTAGTTGTGTCTAATGAATTTGTTTATGAAAATCAAATTGTAATAGAGATTGACACACACATAAAATTTATTAAACAAAATAAAAATAATAATATGCAAGGCTGCACATAATAAAAATATTATAAAAAATATTTAATCTATATAAAAATATATAAAAAACTATAGATAAATCATACCAACCTCTTAAAAAACTAAACACACCCAATATAATTAAACAATAATCGCTATTCAAAAATGGCTAAAAAAACCCAAAAAATCATATAGAAAGGGTATTAATTAAAATTTAAAAATTACAAAAATTATTTGGAAAAAAAACATATAAAAAAGCCATTAATATAAGAAAAATTAAAAAAAGAAGAAGAAATGAGGCCAGACGCTGCTGGACTTGGTAAGCCTGACCCAACGCCTTGTCCAATCAAGAAAAAGACTCGTGTTGTTTGGAAATCCAAGAATTCGGCCACTAGTATGGCTGAAAAACAGGGTTATTTATTTTTTTGACCCAAAAACCCAATTTCAACCCATTTTGACCTAAAACACCTAGAAACCTAATTAAACCAATCTCTGGCCTCCAAAAACACAAAAAAACTGGTCCAAAACTCGAAATCAACTCAAGACCAAAAATCTTTCCAAGCTTAGATTTACTTTTTGGTGTTTCCAAGGTAAAAGAACACCTAATCATAACCCCCTCATTATATGGAGTCATTTGACATAAAAAATCAACCGTTTTGGTGGCCTAAATTTTTCCAAACAACAACTTTCTCTCGTCCACCAAAAAAAGGACTAAAAAAAGAGGAAAATAAAGTTTGGTACCAAAACGTATTTTTTAAAGATTATAGGGACCAGTTAACAAATAGCTTAAAAAGATGAGAGATTTAAATAACCTTTTTAAACCAATTGCATACTTGCCACCTATTATTCCCAATTTTTTCAATCTATTCCTCTGTTTTTCATTTCAACCCTTACAAAAAAAAAATACAATTGGGCTCTAATTTGGGCTTAAAAAGGCTCAATTATGCAAAAGAAAACTTTGATGAAAAAAGTGAAAATTTTTAAAAAATACACTTCTGTAATCCACAATAATATGTGAGATGGTGAATAGTGATTGGATGAATAGTTAAAGGGCCACACATTTTAGAGTTAAATACTTAATAATTATATAGGTGGCCCGTACCACGCTGAGTTCAATAAAAAAACATAAAAAAACCCTAAGCTAATCCGAATTAACTTTACCAACCCACTCTTGGAATAACCAAATAGTAATAAAATTGAAAAATAGAAAAAGCTCAAGGGCAAATAATTTGATGCAAAATGATTTAATTGAAAAAAAAAACATCATAAAAAATCAATGGAAAAAAATCTGAGTCAACTCAGATTAACTCGACTAACCCGCCACACATGACATGAGATTGGGATTAAAAAAAATAGACCCGTGTTAAATTAAAAAAACACTATGAACAAGCTGACCCGAGTTAACTTGACCAACCTGTTCTTGAATTAACAAAACAGAAAAAGAAGTGAGAAAATGACAATGCTTAAGGGAAAATAATTTAATGCAAAATGTTGAAATTGAAAAAGAAAATATAGTCATACAAAATTAAGGGAAAAAAATTGAGGCAACCCGAGCCAACTTGATTGACATGCCACTCGCGACATAAGATCGGGATAAAAAAAATTAGACTTCCAAAAGAAGGACCTAGCAAAAAAGATCAAAGTTAAATAAATAAATAAAAACATTGAGTAAGAAAATGCAAGCTAACCTTGGTTAACTTAATTAACCCACACTCGAGATAACCCAATAAAAAATAATAATAATAAAAAATCACATAACTCAAGAGCCAATAATTTAATGTGAAAGTATGAAATCGTTAAAAAAAAAATAAACTTCATAAAAAAACCGAGGGCAAAAAAAATCCGAGGCAACCATAGTTAACTTGACTAACTTATTACCCAAGATATGAGATCACGATAACTCAATAAAAAAAAAGTGCAAAAAACAGTGAAGCTAAGGGCTTAATAACCAAATATCAAATTATGAATTTGAAAAAAATAATCAATTTTCAATAAAGGATTGCCTTGTTAGAAGGCAACCACAATTTTTTTTTTTTTAAAAAGTAAAATATCCAATAGTAAAACAATCTAAAACTTAAACAATTCATACCAAACATGGTATAAAAAAAATGAAAGAATGATAAGAATATAGCAATAAAAAAAATAAGGAAAAAAAATAAATTAGAAAAACAAATGCCATAAAATTAAAAGGGACAAATTTGCAAAAAAATAATAATAAAGAAAAGTATAAAGCACAAAAATAGAGGAATTAAAAGTAGAGAGACCAAATCAAATAAAAAAACAAATTGAATAAAATGCCCAAGTAAGAAATTGAAAAAATTCAAACTCCAAAAAGTATCAAAAGCCAAATAAACAATAATTAAAAGGAGGACCAGAATCGATAAGATTACAATATGGAGAACACAATTGTTTATTTGGAAGTTCATGCATGTTTTTCTAGGAAATGAGAGAGAAAATAGAGAAGAAAAAAAAACATTCACTGCAACCCAATTAGACCTCTTCTATTAGCACGTGTCATACCACCAAAAAAAGGACGACGCACCGCTCCCAAGGTCACGGCGAAAGTAGGACTTTGCCAACCACACGGTCCCTCACGCGCCACATGAATGACATGTAGGCCATAATGCGCTGACACGTGTGTCAGGTTTTTTTTTAATAATGTTTAAAAACTTCAAATTATCAAGTAGCCCCTAACAAAACCTAAAAATAACAATAAAACCATTCAAAATACATAAACAACCTCACAAATAACCTTTATTTTTTCAAATTGTAAGGTTAATTCTGTCATTTTACTGTTTTTTTAAAAAAGAAAAGACGGAGAAGCCCCTCTATATATGTATATTGTTTTCCTCTTCTAAGAGCATGATTATAACTCTACTGTTTATTTTTTAAAAGAAAAGGACAAAAGAGCCCCTCACCCAAAGATTTTTTTTTTTTTTTGCATTTAAGGTCAACATAGTAATTACAATGCAACAAAAAAACATGTTTACACCATTTTATCCCCAATTAATTTTGCAATGACGAATATATCCCATGAAAAAGACATTTCTACCCCTAATTGCAGTCTTAATCAGTTTTTTTTTACCAGGGCAAAATCATATTTATACTATTACAATCCATAGTTTTTTGTGTCTAAGACCACCCTAAAAGACTTGGCTCATTTAATTTATTTTTTTTGTATTTAATGTTTGGTCCATAGTTTTTTGTGTCTAAGACCACACAAAAAAACTGAGCTCATTTAATTTTTTTTTTTTTTGTAATTAATTTTTGGTCTCCTTGTGTTCGATCGATTGACTATATGGAATTGATTGTCTAATATAAATTTTGTATCTTATTGGGCTTGGTGTTGAGCTTTATCTACCGCAACTACATTTCTTCTAAACTGTAGTGGACCCCACTTACCACTTCTCATCCTCACAAGAATGTTTTTTTAAAATCATTCATACCAAATCTAAGTTATATTTAGTTATTAGAAATTTTTTATTGTCAACTTGTTTAGATA
>Ga0307517_10011056_pt1 | contig 12550 bp, 3 predicted proteins | sample 23_EM_MG_FD_194515 | JGI IMG/M metagenome (GOLD analysis project Ga0307517, IMG submission 194515) | Populus trichocarpa ectomycorrhiza microbial communities from riparian zone in the Pacific Northwest, United States - 23_EM | ecosystem: Host-associated > Plants > Roots > Unclassified | place...
CTAAAGCTATCTTGGCCCCAAAGACACTGTTACTGCTGTCTGGAATTGATGTTGAAGCTGGATAATTTTTCTGTGATTCTTGGATATCTCAATTCCAAGAAATGAAGCCAATGAAGCTGGAAATGAAAGCTTTTTGAAATTGGCCAAGGTTACTGCTACAATGTAACTGTTATTTTCTTATGATGCTGCTTTTTTTTTTCCTCCCCCTTTTTGTGATGATTTCATGGCCTATTTATAGGTGGGAGTGCAGGCTACAGTGTTCTTATTCAATTTTATTTAATTATTAGCAAGAGATATGGCTAAAAATTTCCCGCAATCTTCTCTCAAAAACGTATGATATCATGTCTTTAAAGTGATGATTACTGTGGCATCTTGATGTGATCTTGGGGGGGGATTTAGGGCATTAAAATGTGATTTCTTACGTGGAATTTGTAGCTGTCATGTCGAAGAACAATTATCACCTGTTTTTGTATTTCCTGGGTATCAATCAAAGTTGAGAATCAAAACCAAAATTGCTTGAGAAAGGGCTGAAAATATGCATTCCAGCGTGTTTTCAATCTCCAGGAGGAACGACGCTGTTTTTCTTCTTCTGTTTTTATGGTTTATAAAAACGACGTCGTTTTTTGGTAAGGCTAGAAATTCAATTGCATCCTGAAATGTTTCTTTGTTTTTTATTGTGGTCCCTGGATTTATTAATTTTCAATTTTTCATTCAATTAGGGCTTTAATTTTAGATTTGCTTTTTAATTTCATCCCTAATAAATTAATTGAACTCTTTAATATCAGAGCTTATTCCAGTTTAGTTCTTAGTTTTCCAAATTATGCTCTAAATCTCATTTTTCTCTTTAATTTCATCCCTGATTAAATAATTGAACCCCTGAATTTAGACATTTATTATATATTCATAATTTTTTTAATTTTTAATCAATTTTTTCTCTGAATTTTCTTTCTAATTATGTCCCCGATTGCATTCTATTTGTTTTTTGAAATACATGGGAAAAAATAAGGATAAAAATTTGGATTATAACACTATCCATTACAGTTCTATTTTTTTTTTCTACTGTAACATTAGACTGTGGTGAATAAGGAGGTTATATTTTATATATAATACCATTCAATTCTAAAAATTCATTCATTTTATTAGAAGTCATCACCTCTATCAAATCATAAAAATTTTATTTTTCTTTCTAATTGATTTATTTACATCTGCTTTAAAAGTATTAAACTTATCAAACAATTCATTTTTATAGTTAGTCAAATAAATTTAATAATATCTTAAAAAGTCATTAATAAAAATTATAAAATATCTTTTACCATCATGAGTCAATACATTATTACTATCATAAATATTACTATATATTAACTCCAATAGATTTGTTTTCTTTTCTACTAGATTAAAAATCTTTTCAGGTTGTTTCTCGCTTGCGCACAAATTTTACATTTTTTTTCTTTTTCTATTAATATGTAGCTTAGGAATTAGATTTAAATGCATCATTTTTTTAATAGTGTTAAAGTTATCATGCCCAAGCATACTATATGATGAATCATAACATTCAACATTTGCAATAGACGAAAATAAAAATTGCAGAGTAGTACTAGGAGAAGACATTATACTTAATTTATAAAGAACGTTAAACAAATAACATTTTATAACATAATATCCAAATATACCAATAATTATTTTATTAGATCCTAGAATAAGAGTATAATCATTTTGATTTAACAAAGATGCGCTAGCCAATTTTTTTCTAACAATGGGATCATGAAAACTTCATTCAAAGTAAGAATTTTTTTAAATGACAACTCTAACTTGACTTAGCCTTCTCCTATAACTTGAGGTATTTTCTCATTTCAAACTTCATAAATTCAATCCTTATTATTAGACTCTAAAATAAATCTCATAATTAAGGAATTAGACAATAAATATATGCTATAAGCTTTGAATTCTCTGTCAAAAACTAAAGCTCTTAATCATTGACTATATGGAAAATTATTGAATCCTTCATCACCAACACAAAGGAAAACAAAACAATATCCCAACTTGGTTTCTTATAGATTGATTCAACACATTGAAAACAAACTAAATGAAATTCTTAAGGAGGTGAATTAAGAGTTTAATTAAAGATTTGACATCTTAAAATGTCAAGACAAAGATTCAATATGAGAGTGCACAAAGTAAAGGAGATAGAGATTAAGAGAGAGACATCAAATCTATAGTGGTTCGACCAATCTTGCCTATTTCATTTTTGGAACCACCACTAAAGTATTCATTAACAATTTACTATCTTCTTGGAGGTAAGACCTCATCGATGCACTAATTTTTTTCACGAGTTCAAGATTAGAAATCCATTCACTGTTAATATTTCTTTAAAAGATCTTACCTTAACCTTTCAATAGCTCATAACCAAAACTTTTCCATTTGATTCAAATATCACTTATATTTTCAGAATGGATTATCTCTCACAAAGATTTATCATACCTCATAATAAAGAGACGATTATAATGAATTAAACTGGAGTCTCCATAGAAAGTAATATGGCTCAATAATATAAAAGAAATGATTGATGTAAATAAAGTTCAAAGTTTTAAATGGATTATGGAAGTTATAAAAGCTTTTTAGATTAAAAAGTCGACTAGCATCAAATGTGTCTTCATATGAGGCGAACAAGTAGCATGTATAGATAAAAATAAAACTCTTATTCATTAAAAATAAAAATTTAGAGTTCAACATTTTGAACTTTTAAGGTATCTCATCATTTTAAAAAACAACTAGGTAGCTTCTTGTTAAAACAAAGAGTTTTTTATTTATTTATGATAACAGTTTTAAGTACAAAACAAGTTAAGTATTGAGTTTATGAAAAGTGAACTCTTGAGCATATAACAAGTTATGCACAATTCATCCTAAAAACTACTTAACCACTTAGTTGAAAATAGATAAGAAACTTTTAGTGTGATCAAAATACAAGAAATCATTTGATAAAGTTTTTTAGTGGTTTTTTTAAAAAATTTAAGTAACAATGTCAAAATATATGATAAAATATTTCCTCATGATGTATTTTTCAATATGCATGAATTGGCAATAAAAATTATTTTGGATAAAAATTATTTTTGTGGTGTCAAATTAAATTTTATAAAGATTTTATTGCATAAAGATAAGCTTAGGTATCTTGAAATCAAGTTTAGATCCAATTGAATCCATTTTGCTTCGGTAGAAAAATCTCTACAATATCAAAACCACAAAATAATTGTTATCATAAAAATTATCAAAACCATTAGGCTAACACTAAATACCTGATTTGGGTATCCATTAAAATGACTTAATATAACAATAATATGTCATTCGGACTTTGATTAAAATAATTATACAAGATAAAACAAGCTCAAACTTTCATATAGGTTTCTCTCAAAACCATCAAACCATAAAAAATAAAGGCAAATCCCAAATAGATATTCATTAAACATAACAAAATTGCTCCTTGCAAATCCCAGGATTATGATTTTTTTTATATTTATTCAAATACCAAATTGCTTCTAAATTGATATGAAAATAATAATAAAAAATTATTACAAAAAGACAATAAAGCCTATGAGCATTAGTTTTATAATTTTTGTTTTTAAAAACATTTAATCCATTGAGAACACTTTTTATCTTTTTATTATTTTTTATATTTGGTCAATTACCAAACTTCCTCTTAGCTCAATTTATAATAACAAAAAAATTATTATGAAAATACAAAATTAACCCTTAATGCTAGTTTTTTTTAATTTTTAAAGGTAATTTAATATTTTCACTATGTATTTAAAAATAATAAAAAAACTTATTTATCCCAATTAATTTGATAATAATTAATAAAAATTTTGAAAAAACTTAAATACCCAAATATAGCCCGTGTTAAGTTTTTTTGATGGGAAGGGCAACAGCATAAAATCGTTATTCCACTGAAAAGTAATTTCCCTCACATAAAATCCTTCATGTTTTAACTTTTGTTAATTTAAACTTCTCACTTTCATTAAATTGCCAAAATAAAGCCAACATGAAAACATTTGGCGATGCAATAGAATAGATTACGAGGCCGAGAAACTTATTATAATTGCAATAGAAACAAGGCAGCTAGTTTTTTAAAGTTAAAATGAACAGTAGTTTGCGCAGGTATCCATCCTCAGATTCAGCTCAATCCGGTAGGCATCAGTAATGTGATATTTACCACCTTATGTAGAATCGTTAAGTTGCGGGCAAGATAAAAAAATATTTGAAATGTTTCAAAAAATTTAAATTATATAAAATTATTTGATATTATTATTAAAACTGATTTAATAAATCTGATTGATTTTATTTCTTGTCTAATTCAAGTGTAAAATTAATTCAGATAAAAATTGCTTTAATATGACCCGATCGACTTCATAAGTCCAAAAAACACAAATGATCTGTAAAAAACATAGTTTAACTTTAAAAACAATAAAAATGATGTTTTTTATTTTAATGTTAAAACAATATCATATTAAATCAACCCGAGCTTTCAGCTTAACCCTGATTATGAATTTCACCAAATTTAGCAACTTTGATTTTTTATTTTTAATTTTTTTTCACTCAATGATACGATAATAAAAACACTCACAAAATTAAACACTAATCAAACATCAAGATATTTATGATAAGTTTATTAAATGCAAATTGAAACAAATTATGAAGATAAATTTTAAATTAACCAAATATTAAAAGATAAAATTAAAAAACAATTCAATAAAAACAAATTTATTAAGATTATTTAAAAAAAAAAACGGAAAAATAAAAGGAAACCTCTTGATCAAATTCATTGCCTAGTATGTATTTAAAAATCTAAAACTAACCTGCATAAAATTGCCTCGATAACCTAGTTAACATGACGGGTTTAAAAATAATCCAAACAACATATAACAAGCATAGTTTAGCCAAACAACATATAGCAAGCATAGTTTAGCTTAAAAAAATTCAAGATGACATATATTTTTAATATCAAAACGGTAACATATTAAATCAACCAGGATTTCACCGTTTCAACCATCAAACCCACAATCTTGATCAAGGACTTTATTTTTTAAAAATTATTTTTATTTAAGACTGCAATAACCCGTAAAAACAAACTAAAATAAATTATAATAAATAATTTTAAATCAACAAAAAAAAAAAGCAAAAAAGAATTCAATCCGGTAAAACCCCGTTTTTTTAGTAGTAATATTTAAAAAGGCCGCATGAGCTTGCGCGCTCTTGTGTGCGAACCCCCCACTCTACTCGGGATCAAAATGCTTAAAAATGTACACGACTTGTAATTCGAAAAACAATTTGGCCATATAAGCTTTAGGGACGACTTTCAGGTTTACGTAGGGTTAAATTCTGTGATCACCCAAGAACACGTACACTTCCCATCTACAAATATAATTCCAAAATTTACAAGTGGAAAGGAAATATAATAGACGTACCATTTATTCTGGATGTCGCACAACAAAATAGGCAACACGGAAGATCTTGGACACCACTTTCGTGCAGAAGTTTCTAATGGAGAAGATTCTTCCTCCAGGCATATCCACCTTCCCCTATCAACCTAAATGATAGTTTTAGAAGCTCTTAAAGCAAGATTTCTGGCCCTCCAATCTTGCTTCAAGTAGCTTCGCCTTCAGTGTATTTTCCTTCAAGACCCTGGTCACTTTTAAGGAAGACTCAGACTTCTCAAATTCTGGGGATTTCAACTTTGACATCCATTGTTGCACTGGACTAGCATGACCTACAAATACAGGCTGAGCGCAAGCATCTTCCTTGAAATCACTGACGGGATGAATTTTATCACCCTCAGATGACAAGGAGTGGTGTCTTGTTAGGGTATCAATCATATAATTAGAGTTCAATCCATGGGCCCCCATCTGTTTACTTTTCCTTTCATGTTGACCATCTTGTTTAGTTTCATAGATACTGGATAAACCTTGGCTCTCTCCTCTAAATTCATTCTGCCCTCTATCTGGAAATCGGGTTTTGCTTCCAGCCACGTGTTCTTCAAACTGCACCTGGAAATTGACTGGGTTATGAACCTTAGTATTTTCCCCCGATCCAGCCATTCTCTTCTTAGAATTTGAGAACAATATCTTCTCAAGATGAATTTCTGAAGCATTATCTACTTGTTTGGAGTTGCATGTGGTTTGTCTTTTGCTTGCGCTCTTGTTTGGTTCAAAACAATGTGAATCACTGTCAGTAGAATCTTCATCAGCTGCAGCTTGAGGTGCGCTTGCATTGTCATTCAACGGAAATGATTCCCGCCGCGAGCAATTCTTTATTCCCTCCTTTGCAAAGCTACTGTCTTTCTTCAATTCATTGGAGAGTCTAGCTTGAAGAAAGGTTTCAATATCCAGACCTAATTTATCAACAATTGTATTCTTGTCAACAGGATCACTTTCAGCTTCTGCTAGTTTCATTTGCATCCGTTCATCAAGCCATGCTTCTGAAATATGGAGAACCAACCGGTCAGGTTTTTCCCTACCTACACTATCCATGTCAGATTTGTGCCTAAGGGACCGCACCTCTTGCTCATAATCTCTTATTCCCTTGGCAAACTCATCACACAAATTTTCCAACAAAAAACAGGCTTTCCTTTCTCTCTCGAGCTCTTTTAAAGCATTAGAGAAAGAGTATTTTACCTCAGAAAGCTCTCGGGCCAGCTTCCGGTGGAGGCTCTCTGAGTGCTTCCTTAACTTCTTTTCATCTTCCAGCTCTTCTTGCACTGACTGAACAGCATATTTGATTCGGTCTTGCTCCTTGTTCTTCCTGACAACTTTATCTTCTGCAAGTTGCTTCATTAAGTTGTCCATTTCTTGCCTATCTGCTTGCTTCTCTTTGAGCAACTCTTTTATTTGTGACTGAGAATGATCCAGTTCCATTTTTAAAGCTCTTAACGACGACATATTGGATGCTTGCTGCTCTTCAAGACTCCAGATCCGATTCAGCACCTTGAGCAATTCTGTTGACGTCTTAAGACTATAACTTGACTCTCCCATCCTGCCCTTAAAATCTGAAGAACTACTAGGGGTAACTGCAGGATTATAAGGTGCCACCTGCGGAAAAGAGCCACTCCTGAATTTGTAGAAGAAATACAAAGAGAAAACAAACAGATAATTTGGGGAATCACAATGACAATAAAAGAAACGGTTATGATAAGGAACTTCTTGAGGAGATCAACTAATATAACATTCGCAGTGTCCTTATCAGCAGCATGCTAACTTAAATTAGAACCATTAACATTATAAAACGCCTAGTTCATCATTTTCCACTTTAATATGACAACTTTAGTTTGGGTCCTTGACTTTCTTCTGTTTATGAATTGAGATGACAAAAAAAGCAGTTTGTAGTCTCAAGTTTTATCTGAACATGAATGATAATCAGATCCTTTTTGTTGCACATGAAACTTCTCTGGAGACCAAATTTTCAAAATACAGGAATTACATAATTGGATCCGTTTAAGTTTTACTTGAAACTGTGTTTTTTATGTAGCAATATCATAGTCGTCTAATTGATGATTGCAAAGGGACTATCACTAGAGGCATCCAAGTTCATCTCATAAGTCTATATCTAACACAAGAGACAATTTCCAAATCAAGATTCCCACTGTTACTCCATGATAAGTAAAGAGGGAAACTATGTACTAGAAGTTACCTTTGAACTTCCATGGATTGCTGATATTGCAAAAAGTCATGGGACACCTAATTGCCTCTATTTTGTTTTCTTTTATAATTTCCTATATGCACAAAATCAAAACGAAAATTGCAGAGGGATATAGGGAGGAGAACATTTATTTACCTCCATTGAGCTATCACAACTTGCAGGTGATATAGTAGGCTTTAGAGCATTACCATCTCTTGCAGTTGGTCGATGGTGTTGCATCAATGATGCGGCCTGTTTCCTCAAGCGACTTGCCCTTGCTGGCTGGAAATATTAGCTAGGATTAGTTACTTTGTGAAAATAATAATACTCAAAGCTACTTTATCATTAGAGTAAGGGTCAGTTTACAGTGTGCAAATGCCTAGCTTCCTGAAAGAAAAAAATAGTCCACTACATAATGATTACAATTCCTAAGTTAAACAGGAACTCCAATGTATTCTTGCTCATCCAGTGGACGTAGGGATTTCACTCCAAGAAAACAAACTAAGAGCATCAATGGTAAAGTACATTTAATGAGGTTGTTCTTCCAAAACAAGAAACAGAGATAGCTTATTACTCGAACATTTGTTATGTCACCAGAAGAAGGTAGACACTTCACTTCCAGCCACATAACAACGGAACAGATTGTTGCGTATGGGCACCCCTTATGTTAAGACTACCAAAGCAGGTAGCCAGCAATTTTGTACTCAATGAAGAACGAGATCTGGTTCTAGGCAACAACTGATAGCAAAACCAACAGAAGGAACAAAAAATAACAATAGTAAAGAAAACCACCAGGACATCAACAATCAGAGCCAAATTAAATAATCTGGAGAAAATCCCGGTAAAATTAGGAGGATGCATGTTTTTTTTTTTTATTATAATTGTATTACCTATAAGTAAATGTTGAAGCTACAGAAACTCAATTTGGAGTCCAGAAGATGAATTTAGGAAACTGAAGACCACAAAGAAGAAACCTTTCAACTCAAACATGAACTGCAAAACGAGAGCATGCATGGAACAAAGCTGCCTATGGACCACCAGCACAAGAGTAGAAAACATGAGATAAAGCAATTAAAATATGTTATTAGAAAAGGCATTCTGCAAGTAACAAAGGCAACAGAAAAATAAATAAATAAAATAAGCACCCAAACCATCAGCCTCTAAATAATTCTAAGAAAAGGATAAAACTTTCTGCATTAATTGACAGTTCCTCTCAGCTAAATGTCAATAATATATACAACTAAAAGATCAAGAAAACAGACCAAGCAAAGCACAAGACAAACAAGCAAAACCCCCCAGCCACCTAACAAGAAGAAGCCACCAAAAATCAATTGAAGTCGGTAGTGACAAAAAAGAAAAACACAGCTCGAGAACCAGCCAATCACAAAACAAAATTATAATCGAAAACCCCATTTCTTTCCTACCTAGTCATAAACTCCATCAAAATTAAAAACGATAAAGAAATGCCAAGAGATAGTTAAACCTGATCGGGGGGGCTATTAAGAGGATCAACTAAATGAGTACGTGGCTCAAAGGCCTTCTTGTCTTTATACTGGTGGCTAGGGTGTGCTCTTCTATGACCATGATTCTTGTTCATTTTAGGCACAGAATGGTGAACTTGGGGTTGAATCTCCCAAAAATTGGCACAGAGCTTTCTAGCAGAGACAGCAGTGGTAGTGTTAAGAAATTCTTGAATGGGGTTGTTGTTGCTATCATTTGGAGAAGAAGAGAACTCAAGTCTCCAAGTGGGTGATGGAGTGGTTGGGCCTCCTCTTTTCCCTACCTGCATTAGCATCCCTCCTTTCAACTCTCTTTTACCCATCAATATTTCTCCTTCTTTCTTTTCGCCTTTCCCTTGTCTCTCCACGTCCAAACCTTTATCTTTTCTTTCCATGTTTCGCTTCAAGTTCCTAACTTTGGGTTCTTCTCTGTTTCACTCATCTAGCCTGGTCTGCTGTTTTAGCTTGAGTGAAGTTCGGTCTCTGTATGCGTGTTTCTCTCCTGTCCTACCGTGACTTTTAGCTAGAGGTGCTGGTTGCATCTCCTCATGCTTCAAGTTTTGTGTTCAGTGTCTGACTGAAGTTTTTTAACCTTATTTCTGGGCTCTGGTTTTCCCCTGTTAATTTATTGCCCTTTGCCCCTGTTCTCTAGCCAACCTTAGGTTGAGGTGGAATGGATGCTTTTTAAATTAGTTTTTTATTAAAAGAATATTGAAATAATTTTTTATAATGCTTTTTTATAATTTAGATGTACTTCAATTAAAAAACTAAAAAGTATTATTTTAAAAAAATTCTTTTTATTAAAATACATTTTAAAAAGCTTTTTGGACCATAATATTAAACACATGTTTAACCTTTTTTAATACAACTCTAAGGGTAAAAGAAAATGATATGAATTTCTCATGTTGAGTATACTAACTTCTGTATATTTTTTTAAAATTTTTTTATTTAAAAATATATTAAATTAATATTTTTTTATAGTTTAGTGTTAATATAAAAAATATTAATTTTATTATATTTTTGATTAAAAATATTTTAAAAATCACACTATAACATATTATAAAGTGGGCAAAGCTCAACCATGGTTTTTGAGGATATATTAACATTAGGGTTCAAATTCTTATTAGAGTTAGATTTTTCACTAATTTCTCTACTTTTAAGTGAAACTAGAAAATAGAATTAACAAAGACATGAAGATTGAATTAAAAAATAAATAAATAAATAAATAAAAACTCACAACACATTGTGGTTAAGACAGTATTTTCCTAAAATGATAAGGTGGCGCCATGATAATCCAAGAGTTGTGTAATCTAGGATGACCAATAGTGAAAAGGCACCTACTTTTTAAGAAGTAAATCTGTGTGCAGACTTTGACTTATTAGCTACGATCATTTTCATCAGTAACATTAGATGATTGACATGGTTGAAGCAAGTTCTGTCTCTTTTAAAATCTTGTTTTATTTTTGTGTTATTTTTTTAAAAAAGTTAAATTTTATTTATTTTTTTTATTTTAAATTAATATTTTTTAATGTTTTCAAATCATTTTGATGCGCTGATATCAAAAATAATTTTTAAAAAATAAAAAAAAACATCATTTTGATGCATTTATAAGTAAAAAGTACTTTGAAAATCAACCGCAACCACACTTTTAAACGGGACTATAACTCTATGTTTTCTTAATTTTGTTTTTTTAAAAAAAATTATATTCCTTGAGTTATATTTCAAAATGATTTTGAACAATGGATAGTCCCCTTTCTATTTCATCTTCTGGACGATTTAGGTTCTACTATATTTTTAAATTTTTTAACTTTAAATTAATTATTTTTAATATTTTTAAATTATTTTAATATATTGATATTAAAAATAAATTCAATATATATATATATATTATTTAAATATATTTTTAAATAAAAAACAATTTAAAAACAATTTTTACCGTAATTAAAATCTACCTATGCACACTTTTTTTAATCATGAAGTCTCTCAAAGTCAAAAAAGAGATAATGATAAGCTAGAGGCATTTTTGCACAATTAGGCCTACAAAGTAAAACTTATCACGTTAGAACACTATTGACATGATCCAAATTATCAAACCATTTTGACAGCTTTTCTCTTTTTCTTGCCAAGATTTTTGTTGGGTCCTCTACTAATTCGTGTGAAAGAGTACTGATTATACATCTACTATTTGCTCGTTGTCGGCATTTCTGGTGTCAAGGCCACCTTTACTTCCCCATTTTTTGCGATTTGTCTCGCCATGCTACATATCCTGGATGTAGATGTGTGCTATGCCAGGCCAGCAGTTTAATTTTTGCGAAGCCTCTATGACTAGAATCGAAAGGCATTACCTTTCTTTTACCCAACTCGCCGGAGCCAATAAACTTACAGTTCATCTTGCATCTATGTATCTCTTCCTCGAGAATTTTCGAATTCTAACCTCGTTTTGTATTAAAAAAAAACTATATCATTAGAAATGTTATTGGTTATTAGATTAGATCTGATATGTCTTTAAAAAAAATAAGTAAAATAAATAATTATTCTTTTTATTTATATAAAAGAACATAAAAATTTATATGATGATGGAAGTTTTATTTTGAAATAAAATAATTTTTTTTTATTTTTAATTCTCAAAATTAACTTTACAAGTTTTATAAAAATATATTATTTTAGTTCTAGGCGAAGTGAATGAAGTAAGTTTCTTTTAAACCTAGAGATGCTATGACAGAAACGTAGGAATAAAATCAGTAGGGTAATGATGCCTAAATCCTTCTCTCGGAGTAAGGTTGGAGGAGCATTCAGCTAAAGCTTTTAACCATGCGGTTCATGGGACAGTGTGACACACAAGACACCTTTGGTGCCGAGCCTAGTTAGGACCCTAGGACGAGGAAAATCAACACGGGTGGCTGCTTTTTGGTGCCCTGGCATATCTCACCGATATAGACCCATTTAGGACTGAGCCACAGGCCCACGGGTGAAGAAAAATTTGTGCAAATTGTCCATCGAAGAGCCTGTCAGAGACATGACCAACCTGTGGTCCATTGCCCTCTCGTGCTGGTGTTACGAACCTTTTGTTTTGTTGTTTCTTTTAAGGATGTACTTTGCTCAATTATGCTCTTAACTAAGCTGCCACGTTTGCATATTTCAAGAAACAGTTTATGGTCAAATTTGAAATTCAGGACGTTGAGTTTTTTATGTTTTGTAAAAGGTAGAGGAGGAAAATTCATAGATTTCATAAAGGAAACGATGATTGTCATGCAAATTTGACGACACAAATGCGTGCTCACCATTATCTTATTGGAGCTTGCTTGATCAACTGTGGAAATGAATTCGTGTCGCATTAAGATATTATTGGAGAACGCTGTAGAAACATTGTTTTGCAAAAAAATTTAAAA
>Ga0307517_10011057_pt1 | contig 12549 bp, 4 predicted proteins | sample 23_EM_MG_FD_194515 | JGI IMG/M metagenome (GOLD analysis project Ga0307517, IMG submission 194515) | Populus trichocarpa ectomycorrhiza microbial communities from riparian zone in the Pacific Northwest, United States - 23_EM | ecosystem: Host-associated > Plants > Roots > Unclassified | place...
TACATAGACTTTAACATCATATAATATTTTTTTCTTAATTATATAAATTTCATAATAAAAATTTAAGCTTCTTAATTTTAAGATAATATTTTCATAATAAAAATTGAAAAACCTAAAGAAAAAAAATAACTTGTAAAATCTTAAAAATGAAAAAAATCCATTTTTGAAAAACCTAAAAAGATAAAACTAACTTGTAAAATCTTAAAAATATCTTTATGGCAACGAAACAATTTTTTGCAAGACATGGGTTCTTAAAACGTTTCATTAGTTTCCAGTTATTTTTATAAATTATTCCTATTTTTCGGGAACTTCTAAGTTTTATATTCCAGGTTTTATAATTTCTATTTTTTATAAATTTACTTTTTGATCTTTTCAAGTTTAGGTTCTTGAAAATTAATTTTATTTTTTATGTTTTATTTTTTTTTCTTAGTAGGTATTTTGTAATATTAGAGGAGCAACCATCATGAATTCACGTTTCAGAGTTATAATGGTGACCTAACATTGTAATATTATACTATATTTTAAAAGGTATAGAAAAAATATTATGTATTTATTGTAGATATAGATTTTTTGTATTGTAAACCATACTATACACATAGAGTGTTTGCACTATGAACGACATTGTAACGCTTTAGGAGTGTTGACTTTTCTATTTTTAGTCAAAAAATATTGCTAGGTCTAGCTTGACTGCCGAATCCAATACTATTGGTTTGTTTATCTTTTTTTTACTTGATTTCAAAGAAACACATCAGCTTCATGTCTAATGTTAAAGTATTATTGGGTTTGGTTTAGTCGCCAGACCCAATAGCATTGATTTATTTAATTTCAAAAAAACACATCAACTTCCTATCTAATGTCGGCCACAAACCAATTTGAAATGCAAAGACTCCTCTCAAATTCCCAACAACAAAGCCAAACCCATTTTGGTTTTTGTTATTCAACACAAATTAAAAACATGGTAGCCTCAAATTCCCAACAACAAAGTCAAAAGAGACAAACCTAACAACTAACTTGTAAAATCTTTAAAATGAAAAAATTCACTTTTGAAAAAACTAAAAAGAACTATTTTTTTTATATATTTACTTTTTGAGCTTTTCAAGTTTTAATTTCATTTTTTTATGTTTTAAAATTTTTTTTAGTGAACATTTTGTAATATTAGAGGAGGAACCATCTAGGTTTTCAGAGTTATGATGATATGGTTGGAGCACATATTGTGTTTATTGATTTGTAGTTCTCAACGATGATTTAATATTGAGTGTGATGAGATATAACTATAGAGAATCAAGATATTATACACAACATGATTATTCCAACTATATAACTTTATAGCGTTAAGATACATTTCAGATACCAATAATTATTATAAGAAATTCTCCACATATCATACGATTATTTCTAATATACTACACTCTTAATAAACATCAATTCTCAAGAACCGTTATTATCCATTACATTCAAATAGGTCTAAGATTGCATCACATTCTTTTTTTAAAAATGTTTAGGGTTTAAAAGAATCTTTCATGTATAATTTTGCATAATTTCAAATGTTATTGTAAACCAAATAATACAATGCAAGTAAAAGTTCGATGCAAAAGAGCACATTAATTATCACCGTTACATATCCATCATTTAAATCTCTATAATTATTTTATATCCAATTTGACCTATGAACTATCATAGAAGCATATTTTTCATGTTTTTTAAGTAATAACAATGTGATTTTTCACTATCATAATTATAACGAAATTAACTCTATTTTAAATCTTTTAAGTTTATTTACTTATTTTAAAAGGATATTTAAATATTTATTTTTACAATTGTAGTGATAACAATAGCAGAAAATTAAAAAAACACTAACAAAATATTTTGTTGGCATGTAAATACTATTTTATTATTGATGAAAATACATCGTCGGTCAAAGTTTTATCGGAGATTTAGTATCCATTAGTGATTATATCTACGTTTAAAATTATAAACTGAATCATTGATAGAATATCAACGCCAAATAAATAAAATAAACTAACAAGATTACATGAGCCAATCCATCAATAAATATTATTGATAGAATATTACATCGGTATACCATCAAAAATTTGTCGACGGACTAGGTGATAGAATTGGCAACAACACTTAGTTGTTAAATCCATCATGAAATCCGTCAAAGAGTCCAAGACTTCTTAACAATTATGTAACCTTATGATGAATTGGTTCATATATCTCATCAATTTTTTTAGCACAAACTGGCTTATCTCAGTTTGATTTGCTCTATTCCTTCATGCTTAAACCAAAGATGTGGACCGTGTGATTGGATGAAACATGGCTCTTCTTCATCAGTCATTTTTGTTGACCCCTGAGATATTTGACCATGCCATTTGTCACGGTTTTATATATATATATATATAAAGCTAAAAATTGTTCATAGCTCTTTCGGACACTTTTTTTCTAAAACTTGTTAGAAAAAACATCCCAGCCAATAACTCATAAGCTCATGGAAGACTGGAGAAAGTTTGTTTTCAGTTTCTGGGTCAAAAGTTTTGTATTAAAAATCTTTGGTTCATATTTTCGAGCGTCAATTTCGAAGCTTTTTTTTTCTTTGTTTTCGTTTTTGTCTCTTCTTGACGACGAATTAAGTTCTTCTTTTTAGTGAATCCCTTGGCAGATAGTTGGAGAAGGAGAAGGAAACAAAACCATTCAGCATTGATGTGGATGATGGGTTCTAAACATCTCACCAAATCTCCTTCAATCCTTCCCGTGAATGAAGCCACAATTGAAGGAAAGAAAACCACAAGCAACATTAACATTTTGATACTTGGATTTCTTTTTTATTGCATTAGCTAGCCTTTTTTTTTCTTTCATGATGGTTTTTTTTTTTTACAATTTTATTTGGTGGATTTTTTTTACATATCTATTTTTATTATTAGATAATTAAATAAAAAATAAATTTCAAAAAATAAAGTCATTAAATCCAATCGGATCTATATTACAGATTTGATAAGTTAGTTTGGGCTGACCCATATCGATCCAAACATCATCTTAATATTAAAAAAGAGTTTAAGGGATGTCACCTTTAAATTTTTTTAACAGTTAAACCGGGTTTTGCTCGAGTCAATTAGGTTGTGTTTGGATCCGCTAGATTAATCAGGTCACATCATATAAACTCACACCTAGTTTCAGTTCAAACTCAAACCATTCAAGGGGTTGAGTCAGAGGTTTCCAGATTGACCTACATGGTCAAGCTAAATTTAATAATATTGGCAAAACATTTCTCGCAACAATGAACAAACAATGTGTTGTTTTTATTTTTTTGAGTGCATTTGCATCAAAATCATCATGATATTATTTTTTTATAATGAAGTCATGCTTTTGTGATTATGATAAGATGTCTCAAAAATAAATATTCTAAAAATACTTTGCCAAGAAAAAATGTTTGAACATGTTTATAAGATAAAAGGGTTTTAATTGGATAGATATATTTGTATCCTTATTCCAATTCCAAATTCGTTGAGATTTTTTTAATATATGTTTTGGCTGTTTTATATTTTAATTAAATAAAGAAAATAGATAAAAAAAATTATATTTCTTTGTAGAAAAAATATTAATAAAAAAGAGAATTATACTATAAAATTATTTTATTTTAATGAGATTTAAATTATTACTTTTCTAACAAAAATGAATTACTACCATATAATTGCATATAAAAAGTTCGAGGAGCTTACAACAATACAAAAATTAGTATTTTTCTAAAAGAGATAGAATATATGGATCAATTAAATTTATACATGAGAAGTCAATTAAATTGAGGGGACACCAGCTATCATTTACATTTCCAATATTATTTTTGGATGGAAACACAATCAAACTAACAAAAGATCTTATTTCAAGTCAAACATAATTGAGGAAAGTCCAACCCATAATAGGAAATTGAAACACGTTTCATCAAAAGAGTGAACTGTGAAGTAACCATTACTTGAAAGCACTGTACAAGCCATCACCAGGCTTCCTAGCCTGCAAACCTAAACTGAATTTCGTGTTAGAGGTATTTTTATATTTATTTTTAGAGTATTTTTTAATAATATTGTTATATTTTCTCTTTAAAAATTATTTACATAATTATCAAAGAGTCTTTAAATTCATTAAAATTGATCTTTTGTAAGTATTAGGCATCAGGTAACTAGTCACCTCAAAGGAATAATGGAACAGGTTGTCAGAACCAAGAGATTAACCGATTATTCAAGATATAAGTCTTGCCTTCAAGCTACTTGAATTTTTTTGGACATGATTAGGAAGATATCAGCATTTGTTTCGAAAAACTGTATAATCATTCCAAAAATATTAAAGAAATTGTTTTAATTCTAGATCACAAAGAAAAAACACATTTTAGAATCTGAAAGCTAGTTTACCCCTTGATGATATGGCAAACAACAAAATAGGTAGTCCGCGTCGGGCAAATTTTTCTCAACGTTAAAAAGATGTTGAGTCGTGTTTTAAAAGAAGCAAGAAAAATTCGAAAATCAGGTCATTAACTCTACTTGGTTCAATAAGCAAAATTAATTTAATAATATGATTGAAAAATAGGCAATGATAGTAAATAAACTAAACTAAAAAAATATATATACAATGATCAACTCAAAAATAATGCTTGCCAAAATCACATAAATATATCCTTTCAATATTTGATTACGAAGAAAAAATTAAATGAGAACATGATAACTCATATAAAGCAAAATGAAAAATTTCAAATCTCAATTCCTAGCAAATCAAGTGCTAAAAGACAAAATTGAAAGAAAAAATAAAATAAAAAATGACAAAAAAACCAACCCGAGACCATCCAAGTTAGCCTATCAAACACGTGACTTGGTTGTGAGACTAGGATAACCCCGTAGAGATCAAATTAAATAAAATAATGAAGCTCCAATCTCAAATAACACAATGTTGAATGGTGAAATTGAAAAAAATCCAAAAAAACAATAGATAAAAAAAAACATGAGTCAACTCGAGTTAACCTGCTAAAATCATGACCCGAGATAGAAGATCAAGATAATTCCATAGAAAGAAAAGTAAAAAAATCACAAAGTCTAGTCCCCAACTAACCCAATGTTTAAGGATGAAATTGAAAAAAAAATCAATTTCAAAAAAAGACTATCAAGTTCAACTTGGACACCAAAGTCAACTCGAGCTGATATTCGAAACACGTGACTCGAATTATAAGGTCGGGACCAACCTTATAGAAGGTCAACCCGAAAAAAAGCATGAAAACAAATCATCAATCAACAAAATATTGAAAGATGAAATTGAAAAAACAATTAAAAAAAAATAATTAAAAAAACAAATAGCAATCAAAAGAAAAAAGATCAAGTTTAAAAAAGAAATAAAATGAAACAAAAAGCTTGGGGATAAATTGAAAAAAAAATCAATTAAAAAAAGAATAAATAGACATCAAAAGAATGAGAATTCAATCTAATATAAAAAAATAAATGAAAACAAATATTGAGGGATGAAATTGAATAAAAATAAATCAAATGATCCATAACAAAATAGATAACAATTAAAAAAAAACCAAATTTAATACAAAAGACAAATGACAGGACAACTCTCATTTTTGGCATGGTAGCGCTGATCCTGATGAGAGGATAAAAAATATAGGGAGAAAAAGAAAAGTTCACCAAAGCCCAACCGTGACGCTACCACTGACACGCCCTATAGCATTAGAAAAAGCGTACCATAAGGCTTCAAACAGCATCGTAGAAGCTACCTTTTAGTCCTTCAAATATATAACTAAAAATATTAAATTGTTCTTTAGCTAATTTGATTATTACTAAAAAACAAAATGAAAATACCAAAAAGCCTTTGGATACCATTTAAACAAAAATATGCTTTTAAAATTAATTTAGTCATTTCATTGTGCTTTTAAAATGCAAAAAGTCCTGCTTGTCCCCGTTCAATCTAATAATTACTTATGGACCTTACAGAAAGATTGTATTAACATTAATAGCTAGTTCATCAATATTTTAGGAAAGGATAAAATAATCATTACATTGTTCCAATAAACATCCTCTTATAGTGTATAATGTTTTTCTCTCCTCAATCATTTTTTGTTAATAAGTTATATTGAAAATTCAAACTTTACAAAATATCACCCTTAAGATTTTCACTTAGTTGCCTTAAGTGGTTATAATGTTGTTCATCAAACAATGACCTCTAAGAACTTAAGGCTTCCAAAAAGATTTGTATGCAAAGTGCAAATCAAAAGAAAATTGTAATCTGGTGCGATAACAATGGTTCCGTCTAACCCTATTTAAGCATGCATATTTTGTTAGTGGAAACTTGGTATGAAGCTAGATTCATGTGTTTGAGAGTGCGGTAGCTTCTATTTTTAGGTGCATTTTAAAATTGCGTTTCACTTGAAAAAAACATCAAATTTATGTCTTTTTAGTGTTTTTCAATAATTTTGATGAGTTCATGTCAAAAATAAAAAATAAATTAAAAAGAAAATTATTTTGATACATTTTCAAGTAAAAAAAACTTTTAAAAAGCATTATACATCACAATACCAAACACATCAGAAAAGTACATCTCGTGAAATGATACTACATTAACAGCATCATGTATCCAATCATATCTAATTACATTATATATGTATGTGCAACTATTACAATCAAAAGATATTCCCTCGAAAATCCATTCTAACACTAAAAGGTAAAGTATAATAAAAATATGGGCACCGAATGGTAAGACATGACATTATATGGTTCCTCTTATTCACCAAATACTTTCATACCTGCTAAAACCTTCATATCACATGCCTAAAAAAAGAAATGTGCAGCAGGAAATATAAGTCGAGCAGAATAGTAAGATGGTAGACCCCATGATGAATCGCGTAAAATCTCAAATGAAAAATAATAAATTAAATGAAGAATTTTTGTGAATTGTGGTGAAAATCCCAGATTATTAGTGTAAAACTTCAAATGAAATAAAGGATATATTTGTCTAAAAAGATATTGACGATCAGGAATTTAAATGGAATAACTTATGAGATATTAAATGAGTGGTATTATTGTAAATAAAAAAAGGTTTTCTTCCCTTTTTATAGTTAAAGTCAATAGCTTGGGAGAGAAAATGGAGCTTGGAAATTTCTTCAATTCTACTCTTTTCTATTTCTTTTCATAAATATCAATTGCCATAGAGGTTAATTAGCGAGATTATAACCAAAATCAAACCTACTTAGTTAGTTTAGTAAGAGACTGAAAGTAAGGAAGTTAGAGAAAAAGCTATTAATTGAAGAAAGAGAAGAAATTACTGGGATTAATTGCAAAAGGTGCATTAAATTGGGTCAATTGATTATGGTAAGGCATTTTTTCCAATTGAATTTACATTTTTACATGTTTTAGTGGGGGAATTGAAAAATCCTCAATTCTAAGAATTTTAGGATTTATGCCATGTTTGTGGGGTTGTTTGGGTTGATTTTTGGTTGTATGAGTATGGAAACAGTATGTTAATATCAAATTAAAGAAAAATTAAAACAATTATTGATATTGAAACTCCATTAGTGGTTGACCATAAATAGGGATTTAGGGGATTTGGGGAAACTTGATTTAATTGTGTGAATTGTTATAATTGGTTTGAGAAATTGTGAAAACAAATGATGATAATGGAAATGCTAAAGTAGCCGGCCATGGTGGGAATTTTGGGAGGATTAGGAATTTGATCAAAGTGTGTGGATTTTGATGTTTTAAATATTGTTGGAGATACTTAAATTAGCTTTTTTTAATATGTGATGTGATCTCTAAAGATGGAGTAATTGTTGTAAAAATCTAGAATGATGAATGTATGGAAAATTGATTGAATTGTGTTGATTTTGGTATTAAACAGTGTTCTTAATATGTTAAACATGTTACAAATATGGTAATTTGGAATTGTTATGAGTGGTTATTATTTTTATGTTTTGAAAAAATAAAAGTCTAAAAGTTTGTGGAAAAAAAAGGCTATTACAATTGTTTGAATTCAAGGATATTAAGGTTGTTATGACAGCTCAAATGATGAAAATTAGGGTTGTTATCATAGTTTTGAAACCCGGCCCGGCCCGGGATCCAGGCGATCCGGGGCTGGAACCGAGCCGGGTTGAAGAAAAAACGAGGGAAGGAAAAACTCGATGTGACCCGGCTGACCTGGCAGGTTGACCCGGCTACCCGGCTGACCCGACAAGACCCGGTTGCAAACCCGTTGACTTTTGTTTTTTTTATTTTTTTTACTAAAACAACGTCGTTTTGATTTAAAAAAAACTGACCCGGCCGACCCGGTCAAAACCCGGGTCTTCAAACTATGGCTGTTACAGCAACCCTAACATGCAAAAGATGAGGGTTGTTGTGATGGGTCAAATTTATGAAAGTTTGGGCTGTTACAACAACATAAACAACAGGAATTCAAGGCTACTAAGGTAGCCCCAACACATGGAAAATGAAGGCTGCCATAATGTGTAAAAATGAGGGTTGTTACGACAGCCTGAAAGTATATGAATATGGGCTGCTAGGATAGCCATAAATTGTTGTCGTCGTTGAAATTATAGGAGGAACATATGGTTTGGGACCCGACTTGTCAAGAGCACGGGTCACCCCATTGCTTATTTAACTATTTAAAACGTTCTTGTAATGCTAGAATACAAAGAAATTTATAGTGTATAATTGAATTCATTAAAGTTATGCCTTCGGGCTGGAAATTTAATTTACAGAAATTATGCTTTCATGGCGGCGGAAAATTGAATTTATGAAAATGTATGACTTCAAAACGAGATATTGATATCATAAGAAATTAGGCTTTCAAGCGGGAAAAAATGATATCATGAGAGATGAAGAAAAATGATATCACATAAATGATATTTGTGGCAAATAGCAACTAAATAACCTTAAAATGGGGCAGCCCATGTTGTTGAGCATCAACGAAATTAACTTTGGTCAACCGAATGGTTTGGAAGTAGTTATGTGATGATGAATTGTTAGTAAATATAGTATTTAAAAGAAAAGGGAGAAGAAGATATGGAATGAAATGCAAGATAATAGAGTTGTATAGTAATATGTACAAGAGTAAAGCACGCATGCGTATGATATGAATCCATATAGCATTGTTGCCTTGGTATGAATATTTGTGCTCCATATAGGTTCATCCAACCCAGTTTTTCGCACAATCATGAGGGCACGCAAACCAGAGGAATCTAACAAAAACTGTGCATGTTTATAGTCTCAGAGAAGAAAAATAACATCAACCATTTCATCGTTAGATGTTTCAGAATGTAGAATCAGTTGATGTGAAGATAGCAATACAAGGGATATCAGTGGGGAGGAAAGTAGCTGCGTTTTTAGTTGGAAAGCTTTCTGGAAGAGGTATTGATGACCCGCACCACTAAAAGCACCTTGATGTTAAGATGAAGAAAATATATATAATTTAATTGAGAAAATATTAATGCTACTGTAATACAAGGTTCAAATGATAATCTCTTAACCAAAAGGAATTTCAAAAGCATAAAATCATGCTTTTCCAAAATACATTGATCCAACTTTTGTCAAAAAAACATAAAAAGGCACCCCTACAAAGGTATGATGATAACTGAGCACTTTTGCAATTATGGTGAGTTTTCCATTTTGGCTAACCACAATGCCGAACACCCACCAAATTCAGTCCATGGATCATATGCCAGTTTGCAATGAACTTCACGAGAAAAAAAAAAGAGGGGATGAATTTGTTAACATTTCAATTCAACCAAAGGTAACTGGAGAAATGAAGAATGGAAAGGAAAATAAATAGATCATGCATTATATAAACTAACAATAAAAAATAGAAGGAAGGAAACCATCAGGCATCAGGGAGAAAAAACACAGGACAGCAGTTTCGATTATAAATTTGCTTCATTGATTACTCATACATGGCTGGAAAACAAATTTGAGTTAATAAAAGAATTTTACCCTGTAGTTCTCAGAAGCAGGAAGAGAACAACAATATCACAAGCAAAACTCACTTAAACTGAAAGTGTTATCAAATTTAAATCTGCCTTTGACTGAGGAATTACATTACCTACAATAATGACTTATGGAACGCCTTTCGATTGCTAGCTCCTTGATCCACTGTTGTCATGCACTGGACGCCGAATATCAAACTGGTCTACATACTCCAATGGAGTCACAGTTTCGTTCCTAATTCTCTTGATCTTAGGGCTCAACAACCCCCTATGACCAAATCCATACAGCTTAAGAACCTGGTTGTCAGCAAAATTGAAAGCTCTCTCCATGCTTCTCATGCACTGCTCGACTGGATAATCCCCATAGCTACCACAAGGTTTGCAACCAACGAAATGGGTGACAAATGGCCACCTCTCATCACCCAATCCCGGATGATACTTCTCCATCATCTCCTCATACCGATCCACCAGGCCCGCCCAATACCCATGCAAATAATACTGATTCTCAATATAAACCTTATCCATCCACTGAGCCTTCTGCGAAAGCAACAAGTAGATCAAAGCTGACTGATCATCTGCCTCAAATGCCGGCCTTCCCTTCAAATTGGCTGTCAAAATCTTGCCAGCCTCCTCTCTAATTGCACCTTTAGGACCCATCGGAGCCCACGCATCAAGCAAATCCAAGCTCCACTGACAATTCCTAAACAAAAAACTCCCTGTATTCAAGGCAATCCACGACTTCTGCTCAAACAACAAATCGGGATAGCCATGAATCACCAAATTATGCTTATCATACTTGGACAAGGGGATCTCAAACACCATATCAGTAAACATCGCATCACTATCCATCCACCAAATCCACTCGATTTCTGGGTGGGACAACATCAACCTCCTAATCATTGGTAATTTCGCCCAATACCCAGCAAGCTCCTTATCCAAATGAGCCATATTATAAACGATCTCAATCCCATGAATCCTACAATAATCAATCTTATTCTTTATAGCCTTCAACAAATAATGATCTCCAATCGGGTTATCACAGGGACTAGGAGGAGACCCGGTTAATAGCAAAATCCGAGGCTTCCCATTAACAAAGTTGGGGAATTCAGGGTTTTGACTCAGCCATACCTTGCGTTCCTGGTTCCAATTGGATATTTTGGGACCTAAACTGTAGGTGACATTAGGGTTGATCTCCGATTCTGCAGGATCATCCGGTTCGCTGTCGGATCGGATCTCTTTAAGGATCCGGTTAGTCTCTTCGATTAGATTCTGGTTGACGGCGTCAGCGTCGGAGCTACTGAGGCTTCCAATGCCGACAGTGCCACGTAGGACGAGGATTGTAACGAAGCCGCAGAGGATTGTGATTTTGATGTTGTTGAATGTCTTGTTGATCTGCCTGCCACGTGGGAGCATTGTACGAGCTCTGCCGTTGGCGGTGGTTGTTGTGGGCAGCCCTCCAGCTCCTCCACCGCCGCTAGCTCTCTTCTGAGCTGCGAAGTTGTCTTGTCCCATATTTTTATCTTACTGTCTCTCTAAATCTAGGACAGAGTCTTATTAGATGTAATAAATAATGGTTTTAGTAGCTGTCTCTGTATGTGTTAGAAAAGAAACAGACAGAAAGAGAGAGAGGTCCCAATTTCTCTATCTTCTATGTGGACAGATTAAGGTACTGAAGTAATAGTAGTTTATTTATAGATCTGGAGAAAATTTGATATTTTGAGCATATATTTTATTCTCTACCAGAGAGATGTAAAACCCTAGCTAAAAGGACTTGGTGGAGTGGTCGTGGGGTGGTCGTGGGGTGGCCGTGGTGGTGGTGGTGGGACAGACGGCTGGAAGGAGAGGAGATTTACATGAAACGGCTGGCCTCCAATAATCGGCGATTAAGGGGTTCTTAAATTAAATAAATAAACATATGTGTTGGAAGACAGACAGGTTATGTGCATTTGTCGGATTTGGGGATCACGTTGATTATATTTTGTTACTTGATTTGGATGTTTATTACTATGATTTATTTATTGGAATGAAAATGACTGTATTGTACGGTTGACTTTTCTTCAAGGAGGATTCATATATTTGTATATATACTATATTTGTAGCTCGTGCTCTTATTTAGAGAAAAACAACAAGAAAAAACTTAAGAAGATTATAAATCATTGGATCATGAACTTAAAATGGAACCCATTGTGATTCTTATTTAGAGTGAAGTTGTTTTTAAAATATTTTTTATTTAAAAATATATTAAAAAAAAAATTTAAAAAATTATTTTTATATCAATATATAAAAACGATCCAAAAACATATAAAAAATAATTTAAAGCTAAAAACAATTAAAAATATGATTTAACTACAATACCAAATTGAATCTTATTCAACTATTCTATTAATTTGAATCTTATTTAACTTTTTAAATTTAAATTGAATCTGATTTAAAAAATTAGTCCCCTTTTTTCAAAAACTATTTTTTAGTCTATTTTTTGTTTTTTTTCAATTAATTTATTTTTAAGAAATAAAAAAATAACTAGATATTATGGAAATATTGACAAGGAAAGAAAATATTTTTTGAAATAAAATAATATTAAATTAAGTGTGTCAACATTAATC
>Ga0307517_10011058_pt1 | contig 12549 bp, 8 predicted proteins | sample 23_EM_MG_FD_194515 | JGI IMG/M metagenome (GOLD analysis project Ga0307517, IMG submission 194515) | Populus trichocarpa ectomycorrhiza microbial communities from riparian zone in the Pacific Northwest, United States - 23_EM | ecosystem: Host-associated > Plants > Roots > Unclassified | place...
AGGAGGAAGTCCTGTTGGCTCTTTGAAAATATCCTGGTAAGAATGTAACAATTCATCTATAGTTGAATCACTCCCAAGACTAGGTTGAAGGGTCGCTGTCATTGAGCTGATGAAATGATCACTGTCGCCCACTACCTTGAGACTGCATAGATTGACCTCCACGAGCTGATTTGGACTGTTTATCAAGCTATTGAATTGTTCAAAGCCAATAGTCTGGAGCTTAACTGGAATGTCCCCTCGCAGCAATATGTCTTGCCCTTGCCATACAAAAGACATCCATAATTCATTGTAATTGGACAAAATGTTACCTAGTGTAGCCAACCATTGTACTCCGAGCACCATGTCACAATTGTTGAGTTCCACGACAAATACATCTGTAGAGAACTGGACGCCTTACATTTTCCAGAGAAAATTCTTGCACACATGGGTGCAAGTCATCTGGCCACCATTTGCTGCTTCTACTGCTAATGGCCGAATTGAAGTGAGAGTGCAGCTCAATCTCTTTGCCACTTGAGTGTTGATAAAATTGTGTGTGCTTCCAGAGTCGATCATGATAAAGAGTGGAGACTTGTCAACCTTACCAGTCACCCTTAGAGTCTGAAAACCTGAAGTGCCCTCTAAGGCATTGATGGATATTTGGGGTGTGAAAGTGTCAGGATCAATCTCACTGCCTTCTTGGACCTCTTCTCCTACAACATCCTCATCGTCCAAAATACATAGGGAATACACCTTTTTATTTCTGCATCAATGGCCGGGTATGAATTTCTCATCACACCAAAAACACAATCCTTTCGCCCTCCTCTCATCCAACTCTTTATTTCTCAGGGTCTTTGTAGGTCTGTAAGGTGTGTTTGGAGATTTCTGGTGGTAGGGAATCAATTTTTCAGTGTTGTTAGTGTGGTAGAGATTGGTTTTAGTGTTGTTTTGGGCAGTGAAAGGCTTCAGTGGATTAACACCAGTAGTGTGGTATGTGTTTTTTGAATAAGAAACGGAGCGTTTAACCATGACTATAACGACTATAACGACTTTTTAACAATTAAAATCTACCCGCCTTTCCTTGGCTTAAGTTGTGCATGTAACAGTTTTCTTAGATCAACTCAGGTCAAGATTACTTCTCAATTGATCACGAGTTGTTGTTTTTCCTTTCATTCCTGACCAAAACAATAATTTTCTAGTTCTTTCCTATCTTCTATGTTTATCCCAAATTAACCCTAACTTTCAACAACTCAATTTCTCTATTTGAACTACCCAAAAGTCCTCTCCTCATTAGCCCAATTCATCTTCTCCTCCGCCAACAATATCTTCTTGCTCCTCAAATCTCTCGATCCCTGACCTAACTAGAAATTATCTTCATGGCTCGATCCAACTTGAACAGATGCAAGAACCAGGTCAAACATAGATATAAAAGGCAATGTTGAAATTGAAGGAGATACATGAGGAGTATGAGAGGCAGTTAAAGGAAGTACAAGAGATGCTTGTTGGTGTTTGTAAAGAGAGATAGAGAACGATGAACAAGTTGATGAGGAGGTTGTTGTTATGCTTAGAGAAGCAGAGAGTGGTGAGGTTATGGAAAGAGTCAATCTTTTTTAATGTCAATTAAAGTTGATTCTTGAATCAATTTGGTGACAGTAGAGGTAACAATGGAAGTGAGATTGGTGAATAAATGAAGAATGAACAAAGATTGGGAAGAAGAATAAGGGGGAAAAGGGTAATATAGATTTCTTTCCCAGTACAAACGATGTTTATTAAGGAAAAAAATAAATCGGGTCTTACCTGAGTTATGTTGGGCTACCCGGGTTAGACATAAAGGTTATGCATAAAGGTTGTTGATTCAAATCAGAGGCGACAAGCTCTTTCAAAGTTCAATTTTCAGCCATGTCTTCTTCCACTTCTAAAATCAAAATCGCTAGCAACTAGCAAATAAAAATCAAGAGCTAGATTGTTCTCTTCAGAATTTCTTTGAGCTTCCCTCCTTAATCTGCACAAAGTTCTTTCTATTTCTAGATCGCACTACAAATAACCTTGATTAGAAGATCATGTTATAATCATAAAAAATAAAGGAAACTCTAATAAACCATGAAAAATCTAGAGTGATGACAATAAAAAAAATATACTACACTAAAAAAATACTTAAAAACCCTAGAAAACAATGGAATCTGGCCTCAAAAGAGTAGGGCCGGTAATAAAAAAAAAGATTAACTAGTCTTGCTTAGAACTTCGTTTACCTTTAGAAAAATATAACATCAAGGCCTATTTTTACCAAAATAAGACTTTCGTTGAAACTATAACTATTGAAAACTAATAATTTTTTTAAAAAAATAAAAAACAAAATAAGGATCATAGGAAGCACATAAATCAACTAGAATCACTCCCCGATAATTTTAAGGAGAAGACTTCCTAGCTAGAAGAAAAAAAAAATATTGATGATGAGGTTTCACAGTCTTTTTTTTTTAAAAAAAAAAGTTTAATTCTGTTGTAAATCTTATTTGTTGTTCTTTAAATAAAATGATAGCTTGAATGATTTTGAGCTATATGTTATTAGATAAGCAATGTTATTTCATAGCATGAACTTGCTTTGTATAAAATCTTTGTGTTTTTATTTTACATTTTATTTTGCTCTTTCATTATACTTGTTATCACTTATATGCATGTGTTCATGAAATAGTTTAAGTTCAAGTAAACAAACTTGTTAGTTGCGTTTCAAAATGGATAAATCATGTTTCATTGCCACAAGTTTTTTAAATCAGTAGGTGTGGTGTGTTGTAGTAGGCAACTAAATATAAAAATATATACATGTAGAGGTACGAATAAGGATCGCTCCAATAAAGAGTATCTAGCCTATCATATGTAGAGATACGAGTAAGGATCGCTCCAACAGAGAGTATCTAGCCTAATTTAATGCTACATGGCCAAGGATGAAAGGGGTTTGAGTATAACAAAAATAATTTAAAAAAAAACAACTAAGGATCAATTCAAATTAAAGTATCGAAATCAATCAAAAGAGCAAACTTTGATCTAAGTCAACCTCCATTATCAAGATTTTATACATGATCATTGATGCAAGTATATATCAATTCACACTTTGAATATTTACTGTTGAAACTATTTTCCTATCTCTTATTAGTTGTGGTTAATTAGAAAACAAGAGATCTAATTAGCCTTAACTACTAAACAACTCAAGACAAGTGCTAAAGGTTTAATCTAGTAGCAGCTTAAGAATCAGAGAGACTTATGAAGTTAAACAACACAAGCACAAACGATTATATTTAATTTAGTCAAGCACTCTTCCTAAGATCTAATAATTTTTAACGCAATAAATCATTAGATCTTAGTTGTTTCACAAATTAGAGGGGTCAAACAATTAAAAATTTGATATCTAACCTAGCATTAGATTGCAACGAATAATAAAATAGTAAGCTCCTGGTAATTAAACGAGACAATAATGAAAATAGACACAAAATAACATCCAATACTCAAAGTATAAATTGAACAATAAAAACAAATTATATCTCATAGTTTTAGTAATTTTAAGGCTTCTGTTTCCTTTGATCAATTATAAAAGTTTAGCCATAAAGGGCCATAATGAAAACTCGAACCAGAAATTAGAAAAGAGGGGAGAGAGAGGCGTGTGTGGAATCTGATGTCTTTTCCTCTCCCTTTTACATGTTAATTATCAGTCTTATAAGCCTACAAAATCTCCTCAAAATATTATAAATATTATCCTAAAATAACAATATTCAAATCTGACTAATTAAGAAAAATATTTTAAAAATAAAGTCCTAATATAATTAGGAAAGTTGTGTTTTCAGCTAGAATTTTCATGCACGAGATCTGGAAACTTCCAAAAATAAACCGCGTTAGATACGCGTATTAAAATTACAAGCTAAGGAACGTTCCATGACATCAGCAGTGCAAGTGCAACAACTTCAAGCCCGATTTAGAACTTGATGCAACCGGTATCTCTCAAAACAAACATTAAAGTTTTGGATATTATTCTTGGCATTCTATATAATCTTGAATCATCTCAATCAAAGCTCGGATGAGAGAGTTATTCTCATATTACAAAGAAATGTTGAAACTCTCCAAAATTACCCAATTAATTTTGTTTCGCTTTTAACACCTCCATTTGCATTCTAAATCAAAATATGAGAATAGTGAGTACATTTAAGCACCAAATAAGTATAAAAGACTAAACATTAAGGGAGAAAAATATGATATTTTTTATTTTCATCAAATACTTCCACACTTAACTTTTGTTTGTCCTCGAGCAAAAGTCAAATTTATTTTCCCAAAAACACCAAGGTTACCACACCATCAACGTAGAACCACTAAGCTCTAAAAAACTCATAACATATCATGAAAAAACATCTTAAACAACTTACAATTACTTAACAAATATTTCCACTCGAAGATGGAGTAAACTAAATACGTAGACCCTCAAAAAAATAAACACTTGACTTTCATGAGCTTAAAAGGCATGTGTTTTTCTCAAATTCATTCCAATGGAAATGATCTACTATAGGCTTGCATATCTTCTCATTCTCAACCACTAGGATCATATGCATGACATGAATCATAAGGACTTTTCAAGGGTTATAATAGGGTTTAGGATTAAAGTGGGAAATATTTAGGAACATAACTAAAAACCACCAAAACCAGTGGAGCAAAAATGAATCAATTCAAGCTTGAATATGTAAAACATGTAAAACCAATCACTCTATTCAACAACTTCTTTAATTTAGCTTTAAAGCATTTAAACCATGTAAAACTCCTACATTGAAAAAGAGATCGTTCAAAAAGAACACTTTTTGTTTGTAGTTAGGAACGATCCTTCACAACAGCTTCCACCTTTGTATATATCACGTATCAAAAAACACCTTTCTTGGAATTTTAGGAGGAGTTTTGAACATGGACAATTTGTAACATTAAAAGCAATTTCCTCAATCATTTCCTTTCTTCTTCTTTTTTTTCACTAAAATTACATCAACAATGAAACTCATGAATTGAGAATGAAAACATGTTCCATTTCACCAGTCATAGCCATACCATAAATCCAGACACCTTACATTTATATCTTACACATCCATACATATTATAATGATGAACAATGCTCCATTAGCTCCACAACTTGGGTAAAGACATTGTTTTTCGGGTTTAAAGTTTGTAACGTGGGTTCATAATAAACAAAAATAGTGAGACTGATATAGAAGTGTCAGTCTAAAAGCTTAAAATCTCATTGGCTTTTGTCTACCAATTTAGTCACTACCATTCTCAAGAAAAATAACTAGACTAATTAATTCCAAGTTGGAAGATTGCTTATTCAATCATATAATGGTTTTTTCAAGCTTAATTGAATCTTGCTCATGACATTCATAATGAAAAATCATTGAAAACCATAAAAACAAAAGGTAAAACTCTTTTATCTTAAAAAAAAATACAAAATTAAAACACAACCTATATCCCCTCCTCCATATTTGAAACTTACATTGTCCTCAATGTAAGGTAAAATGAAAATAAAAGATTAAAAAATAACCAAAATATAAATGTGAACTCCTTTTGGGTTGCTTCCCAAGCAACGCCTTTGTTTATTGTTGTTAGCTCGACTTAATACTTCCTTATTAAATCACTATAAATAGGATCCTCAAGGTATAATTTTGCCATATTCTCTACTTGAAAACCTTCATAAAAAGGCTTAAGTATATGTCCATTCACCTTGAACACTTTGAAAGTTGCTAAACTTTGAATTTCAACTGTACCATAAGGAAAAACATTAGTAACTATAAAAGATCAAATCCAATGAGAAATCAACTTGCCCAAAAACAAACAAAGTTATGAATGGTATAGAAGGAATTTTTTTTACCAACTTTAAACTCCTTCCTAGAGATCATTTTGTCATAAAAGCCTTGCAAATCCTTGCACTCTCATAGGCATTATTGTGAAATTCCTCTAACTCTTATAATTGCAACTTCATGTGTTCTTTACTTTCATCCATCTTCATGTTAAAACTGTTGATAGCCCACTAAGTCTTATGTTCTAACTCAATTGGAAGGTGACATGGTTCCCCAAACATCAACCGATAAAGTGACATACCAATACGTGTCTTATATATAGTCCTATAAGCTCATAAGACATCATCCAAACACAAACTCCAATCTTTTCTACTTGGATTGATTGTCTTTTCAAAGACAAACTTGATCTCTTGATTTGACACTTTTGATTGTCCACTAGTTTATGGATGATAGGCAGTTGACATTTTATGGTCACCAGGTCTCTATAGTTTTATTGCAAAAGTGAATGTCTTGATCACTTATTAGAGCTCTTGAAATTCCAAACTTAGAGAATATAGTAGACTTGATAAAATCTATAACAACTTTAGAATTATAAGTCCTGATAGCTTTAACTTTTGCCTATTTTGAGACATTATTAACAACAAACAAAATATAAACATAACTAAAAGATACAAGGAATAAATTATGACGTGGCACTAGGGAGATGTTCATTCCTTCTAAAGTAAACGTGTTATCGTGCTAGGAAAAGTGAATTCATCCCATCATTCAAAGGTTGAAGGGCTAGTGCCCTAAGGAGAACGTATCCATCCCCGTTGTAGATGCAGTGCCCATCCCATCCTTGAAGAAAGTGTGATCGCACTAGGAAGACCATGTCAATCCCTTCCAAGGTAAATGATGTTGTAACACTAAGGAGATGTTTGTTCCTTCCAAACTAATATGTGATCGCACTAGCAAGAATGAATTCATCTCATCCTTGAAAGGTTGAGGAGTTAGTGCCTTGGGGAGAACGTATCCATCCTAATTGCAGATGCGCTGTCCATCCCATCCTTTAAGAGAGTTGCAATCACATTAGGGAGACCATGTCAATCCCTTCCAAGGTAAATTATGATGTAGCACTAGGAATATGTTCGTTCCTTTCAAAGTAAATGTGTTATTGCATTAGGGAGAGTGAATCCATTACACCCTTGAAAGGTTAAGGGGTTTATGCCTGGGGGAGAACCTAGAGAGTGGAAAGTATCGTTACTATGAACAATTTAATTCATATACAAGAAACTTACATTCTTAGTTATTGACCATAATACATTTTTATCTCCCTTTCAAGTATAATAAACTAAAATAATACTTTTATCAAGATTTTAATTTCGGCCTTAAAGAAAGGAGGGAATGGCTTTTTTCTAATAGAGGTTTTCTGGATGGTCGCCCAAGGGACTCCTCCCAGATCAACATAATTCCTTGGGTTGTTATGAAAATATAACTATCGAATAAGAAGGCAACCCCTATACTCAAGGATCATTTACCCTGTCATTTTTGGAAACTTGAATGAAGCTCTTTGCTGGTAATAACTCCTGAAGTTACATAGTTTAAACCAACATTCTGCCGATACCCATTGAAAGCTTTCCAAAACCTCAAGTCTCCAAATCTAATGGCAATTAGGGATGATAATAGTCTGGCTCTTGAAAGAGTAATTGATGGCTTTTTGATCATTTCCCCACAGATGGTGCCACTGATGGGTCCGATTTTATCACATGGGCTTATGGGTCAAGCTAGTATCTGGGATATTTGGTTAACCTCCTAGTTCTGGCAATTTGATACATCCTTTCTTGAAAAGGTAGTTGGTGGATCATGCTCAATACATGCAAAACGTCTCCTCATTTGAGTTTGTGGACTCTCTGATAATTAAGTCAGTATCGTTTGAGAGAATGAGCAGTCATAGTTTAGAAGAAACCCTAGTATATATACATATATGTGTGTGTGCGCGCGTCATTTGTAGTGGAGAAAAATATAACCCCTTTAGTGGAGGTTACATCGGTTCCTTTTATAGCCTCTGAGGTCCCTTTTTTCCTTTAAGGGAAAATGATTCAAGTATCAGTACAATATCTTTGTCTTGTCAGAATAAAATATCTTTGGCTTCCCATGATAAAATATATCTGACTCATGGTCCTATCAGGGAGCCCAAAGTTCTTTTGGAGTTTAAAAGGATCACAGGCTCAACACTAGTGGGTTGGGTAGATTGTCGAACCCACATACACCTAGGCTTAACGCTTGGTTGAGCCCAAAGATGATGGATTACAACCCCCTCTTTAGTTATTCTTTTGAAGGGCAGTTCCAAATAAAAAAGATAAATGTTGATCCATCAATTATTGCATAAAACATACTATGTAGACAAAATACATTAACATGGTGGATTATAATTAAGAATAGTTATTTCTCAAAGTATCCAATTAAGAGTTTATATCTTGAAAATCATTAGAGTTTCCAATAAGGAAAAAAATCAAATCTCGGAACTAGAACAAGTTTTATTCTCGATTGTTGCTTAGGCGGTGCATCCATGACAAGGCAATTCCAATCTTACATGGGCTTTTTGAATACAACAAATGCTTTGAAAAAATATATGGGCTGCGAATATCTTTTTAAGCATATTAATAATCTAATAGTACCACTACCTTAAAGATTTTAGGGATTATTACATTGGAAGTGTTTTCATTTTCTAAATTACAATTTACATCATAATATATAATATACAAAACTAAACTTTTAATTTTTATATATGGTTAACCCTTATTTAAATGTGTGCTCTACTTTTCAGAAAAAAGATGAAGCCAAAGATGTCTTAGAATTCATTGATTATGCCTATGGAAAATTCGAATTCACTTATGAGTCGAAGCTATCTACTGTAAGATCTTGAATCTTTTGTGAAATTACTTTTTTCTCTTATTATGCACTTTGTGCTGATGTAAAAGGGAAATAATTTAGGGAAAAAAAGCAAATAAAAGGATTTTATTTTGTGCCTCATGATGTCTGTATTATAAAGGTAAGAGAAATACCTAGGAGTCTTGGAAACATGGGAAGAAGTTGAGAAAGCTCTTACGGATGCATTGAAATTCTTGGTTGATATTAGTATTTATGTAGTTGAAATTCTTCTTCATGGCTATTTGTCATTCCTCGAACATCTACAATTTGCCAACTCTAGGTTTTCTAGAGAACTAACTTTTTATTCAATAATTTTGATAACTTTACAATCCATCTTCTCATCACAGGAGCAAGAGGTAGTGGCAAGTATATTCATAAAAGGGTTGAAAACATCTCATGCAAATTTTAAAGATTTAGAGTTAAGGTTAGGATCTAGAGGAAGAGAAAGTTCAAAGTGGTAGCCAGAGTTTTTCTTTTTTCTAATCTAATGGCAAATTTATAATATTTGATATAAGGATTCTTGAGATATTAAATGAAAAATTATGACTCTATAAAACAATCAGATATCTTTTTTTGGAGGACTTTAAATGGTAATGCGCGTATAAAATTAAGAATGTAAAATGTAATTTTTCAAAGTACAGCGGGAAAGTGAAAACACTATAGTAGATTTTTGTAAAATAAATAAGTTATTTTTTATTTTATTTTATCTTATTCCATCCCAACCTCCAAGTTGTCAAACACCTCAAAATTCTAGATCAAAGGCTTCAATTTCCATTTCCAATATCTTTCTCAAGAAAACTTTGGGTATTTTGGTTTTGGTTTTTGTTTTCATTTTCAAAATCTTTAAATAAGGCTTTAAGAAATAGAAATAACTAGATTGAGTTTTTTCCAACGTAAAAAAAAAGATGTTAAGGTGATGCGAGCGTTCCTAAAAAGCAAAAATAAATATGAGATTTGGGTCATTGATTCGACTGGTTTTAATAAGCTCGGCTAATTTAAATAATATGAGTAAAAAAAATACAACGACAATAAATGAACTAACGAAAATAATCGACAATGTAAACAAAAATATGAAGCTTGAGAATGGGATAAACTTATAGAAAGAAAAGTGAAAAAAAATCACAAAGACCAATTCTCAACAAATCAAATATTAAAAGAAGAAATTGAAAACAAATTAATTTTAAAAAATGACCTAAAAAACACAAAAGTCAACTTGTGTTAAATGACCAGGGTGATGCGCCCGAGATCAACTCCATAAAAAAAAATCCTGAAAAATAACGCAGTAAAATTCTAAATTGATAAAATATTTAGGGATAAAATTGAAAAAAAAATGCAATAAAAAAAAGGATCCAAAACAAAAGAAATAGCAACAAAAAAAAAAATTAAACTAAATTTGATATAAAAAAAAATTGATATCAAATGTTAAGGGATGAAATTGAAAATAAAATTCAATTAGAAAAATGAAAGAAAATAAACAAACAATAGTCAAATAAATGAAGACCAAAAAAAGTAAATGAAATCAAATGATGAGGGACGCAATTGAAGAAAACAATCTATGAAAAAAAAAGATAAAAATAAATAAATAGCAATAAAAAAATAAAAAAACAAGGACCAAATTAGATACAAAAACAAATAAAAGGAAACATTTATATTTTGGCAAGGAGAAGAGAGAGAAAGGATGGAGAAAAAGAGAGAAGTTTATTAGAGCCCAACCACTCCTCCATCATGTACATATGTGGCACCAACAAGAAGAGAAAATGGTGTTTCGATATGCAATGAAGTCACATGCGTTGTCTGAAGGACACGAGCGTCGCCCACTCGCTGGCACATGCATAACAAGTGCCAATAACTTCTTTTTAAAATAATATTTATGTTTGTCAAAAGACCAAATCAACCCCAATCAACTTGTTAATAACTAAAAAGCTCCTAGATGCAAGCTTTACAAATCTTGTTTTTAAGGGTAATATAATCTTTACACTATACTTTTAAGATGTAAAAGGATTGAATTTCCCCTTATCAGCCTTTTAATAAAATTTGGTTGTACAGGTAATATAATATTTACATTATACATATAAGAGATTAAAATACAAAATTGTTTCTGGTCAACTTTTTAAAAAATTTGCTTTTAAAAGTAATATAATTTTTGCACTGTACATTTAAAAAATAAAAAAACTGAATTGTCTCCGATCAATCTCATAATAACTAATGGCATCTATGAAAAAAGATTGTATTGCTCATCATAACAAGTTAGTTTATTGATTTTTGTTGTTGGAATGACAAAATGATAGTTACATTATTGTGAATATATATATATATATATATATAGAGGAATACAAGAATTTTCCATGCCAATCAATATTTTTTAATGCTAAAAGAACTAACAAATAAGGACAAAACAAAAGTTAGAACTTGTGAAAACAGTTTTTTAAAAACCTAATATTTAAGAACTAACCATGTTCTTTATCATGGGATTGAATTATTTATTTTATAAAAAAAATAATATTTAGATATTGAAATAGAATAAAAAATAATATAAAAAATTAGTTATTACAAACTTATAACCTGATAATCAGGACTGAATTAATTCTGGATATCTCGTCAAACCAGCAACCCAAATTATGAGATTTAAATAACCCAATAAAAAAACATAGAGGATTCTAAAGCTCTTTCTTTTTAAAAAAAAAAAAAACTCGTGTTAATTTTCTAAACTCGTGACCCGGGTCATTAGACTAGAAGTATCTAATTTGAAAAAATCATGAAGTTCAATTTTCAAACAATCAAATATTGAAGGATGAAATTGAAAAAAAAATCTAAATTATACAAATTGATTTTAAAAAATGACAATTAAAAGAATGAGGATCAAAATTGAAAAACAAAATTAATTTTTTTTAAAGGGTGAAATTGAAAAGAAAAATCAATTTAGCTAAATGACAAAAAAAAATCAAAAGAATGAGGATCAAAATTGACATAAAAAATATAAAAAATATTCTAATTGAAGGGTAAAATTGAAAAGAATAATAAATTTTACAAAAGAGCCAAGAGAAAAATTAGAAATCAAAACAATGAGGACCAAATTGGAAAACATAATACCATCAATTTGAATTGAAGGAAGAAATTGATAACCAATAAAATTTACAAAAAAAAAGACAAGGAAAAAAATTAGAGATCAAAAGAATAAGAATCAAATTAGAGATCAAAAGAATAAGGATTAAATTAGAGAATATAATATTTGGTAAATTGGGATTGAATGATGAAATTGAAAACAAATAAAACTTCTATAAAAGGACCAAGACCAAAAATTAAAAATAAAAAAAATGATTGAAATTGAAATACCAACAACAAAGAGAGTCAAGTTATACTATTCAGGGAAGGAGAGTGAAAATAAAAGGAAAAAAAGGTTCATCGGCGACAAACCATATCACTACCGGTGACAGGCACCACACCAACAGGAAGAAGACATAGTGACGCTTCCAACAACAAGACGGAAATGTATTTTTGGATGCCAGGAGTGTCGAACTCGTCGTCCAAAGAGCGAGAGCACCTCCCACCTCCCACATGCTCACCTTTTTGTTTTTTTTATTATTTATTCAAATATGAAATTGCTCCTGTATTGACTTTGTAATTAGAAAAAAACTCATTGTAAAAAACTAAAAACACTCCTTGATCTCAGGCTTAATTTGTTTTTATTTTAAATGTATTTTTGGAGTTACATTATGCATTTTAATTATTTTTTATTTTTTATATTTGATTAAATATCAAATTGCCTCTCAATTTAAATTATAATAACAAAAATATCAACATGAAAATATAAAAATATCCTTGTAAGTCAATTTGAATTCTTTTTTTATGG
>Ga0307517_10011060_pt1 | contig 12547 bp, 10 predicted proteins | sample 23_EM_MG_FD_194515 | JGI IMG/M metagenome (GOLD analysis project Ga0307517, IMG submission 194515) | Populus trichocarpa ectomycorrhiza microbial communities from riparian zone in the Pacific Northwest, United States - 23_EM | ecosystem: Host-associated > Plants > Roots > Unclassified | place...
AAATTTAAAGGATTAAATTTAAAAAAAAAAATATATATATATATATATATATATATATAAATCAAAAGTTTAAGGACCAAATTTGATATAATCAACAAATAATGTCATTTCTAAATTTTTCATAATTTCTAGAAAATATTTTTCTAGAAAAAAATAAAATGAAAACACTTTTCTAGAAACCAAGTCAAATTTTTTTTCTTTGACTGAAAATTATTTTTAATTGATCAACTTTTTTAATGGCAAACAAATACAGAAAAATTTAGAAAAATATTTTCACAAAAAAAAATTTCATCTTACAAACGAGGCCTAAATGATATCCTAAAGCTTGCACAGAAACACTAATCAAACTAATAACATCAATACCGGACATCTTAATTATGCTTACAGCATTGCAGAAGCAATTTACAAGAGTTTGTTGCAGTCCAAGGGGTAACAAATGCTATCTCCTTCCAGCTAACAAAAGCTTTGATTGTCCAAGAAACCAGGAACAGAACTGCCTGAACAAAACATTCCAGCCACTCCCCAAAGAAAATTTGGCATTACTGTAAGGTGAGAAGTAGCAGTTGTTCTTGTCAGAAATCAACCACATGCCCCACCTGATGATCTAATCACTTGAGAGTACCATTGCCAATCATCTCCTGTTTCTCCTGCTCCAAATAGTGGATCTTGTCATTCATACCTTCCTTTCTATATGCCTCAACCATGATAGAATAGGTTCTGGAATCGGGTGGGCATTGCTTATCTTTCATCCGCTTAAAGACTCTTTCCATCTCCATCAAATCATCTGCCTTTGCACATGCAGATATTACTGCATTAAAGAATGATGTATTCTCCGGTATCTCAAACTTCGCAGCCAACTGAACACTGCTAATGACTTTATGGAAGAGACCCGCATTGGCATATCCATTAATAAGGCAACAAAATGTCTTTGTATCTGCTTTCATACTCTCCGCTCGCATCTGATCAAATGCGTACTCCATGTTTTTTGCATCCCCCACGTCCGCAAAAGCCTCAATAACATTATTGTAAGTAGAGGTCGTCCATGGAAACTGAACCTTGCGCATGTATTCCATCACAGATGACATCTTATCATACATTCGTTTCTTCCCATATGCACCGATCAAAATATTAAAAGTGCGAGTTTCCGGCTCGATTCCAAAATTTCGAAATTTCTCATACCATCTCTCCATCAAATCAATCTGGCCCTCATTACCAAACACACTAAGAATTATATTCATAGTCCAAACATCAGGTTTACATGCTGCACTCTCTAACATCTCGGATAGCACTCTCTCCATCTGGTCATACATCCCCACCCTCCCATATCCGCTCAAAACTACATTCTGCGTGACTGTGTTTGGACTTATCAATCTTTCATCCATTTCTTGATACAAAGTGTCAATTAACTCAAATCTTGAAGCATCAACACAAGCTTTAAGTAAAGTACTATAAGTATAAACATCAGGCTGGCAACGAGGGAGAGACTTCATCTGGTTAATAATTGAGAAACCCTCATCGATAAGATTGTTTCGACAATAAGCTGCCAGCAATGCAGTGTAAAGTTCAGTTGTGGGTTCTATTCCTTCTTCGACCATTTCATCGAAAAGTTGATGGGCACGTTGAGGCTGACCGCATCTCCCCAATAGAACCAAGAGTTTCATGTAGGTAGCTTCTTTTGGTTGATAAAATGGTTGCTCCTTTAGCATCTCAAACACCTAAAGATCCAAAATTTACGGGAAAAAAAATTGGTTTGGTCGCCAATCACAACATAATTAAACACAAAACAAGATACCAAGTTCTTAATTTTCAAGTAAAATTGGTTTCATGCAGGTAAAAGGGTTGTTCCCTCAACATCCTCAAACACATAAAGACCCAAACTTTAAGCAAAATAATGGGTTTGGTTGCTAATTACAACATAATTAAAGACAAAACAAGAGAACCCCAATTGGTGATTTTGAAGTAAAATTAGTGAAAGATGAGAGTTAGTAAGTAACCTGAATTGCTTGGAGCCATTGTTTCTTGAGGACGCAATCAGTTAAAGCTTCAGCTACAGTGTTGACCCAAGCCTTGGCTTTGCTCTTACGGTCTAATTTCTTCTTGATGTTTTTTATTGCAGTTCTCCTGGGACGTGAAGCGTCGGTAAATCCAGGGAATTCGCCTTGTTTCCAATGCTTCTTTTTAGGAAAGGTTGAAGAAGGTGGTGCAGTAGCAGAAGAAGAAAATGCACATCGAAGAAGGAGTTTGTGAGGGTGAAGAGGGTTCTGGTTTTGTTTCAGTTGTTGGGTTTTGTTTTTGTTTTGAGGAAGAGGAAGAGGAGAGGGGAGGAGAGAAGATGAGAAGGAGAGAGACATTGTGGAGTTTTGTTTCTCGGGACTCTTCTCTTACTGTCTGTGTTGGGACTTGAGATGAGAGGCTGGACGACGGATGCAGCAGCGGAGACAATAATATCTTCCTTTGCTACTTCTTGTTTAGGCTTTTAGCTGGCTATCGTGCTTGAAAACAAGATTTTTCTTTTTCTTTTCTTTTTATTTATTTATCAGAAAGATAACATCATATCATTAGTCAAACTCAAATTGGACAGGTACATGTTGGTCCCCTACGGGATCAAGGATTTTTTTTTTTTAAAGTTAATTTTTTAAATTTTTTTTTCTTGAAATTGTTTTAATATATTAATATTAAAAATAAAAAATATTGCTTTTATATATTTACAAATAAAAACATTTTAAAAATAAAAATCAACTTTTACCACACTCTTAAATATCTTTTTAAACTAAAATTATGTAGTGGAATATACAAAATTAAAATAATGTAAAATATCAAATAGATATACAAAATTAATCTTGAAAGATTGGTATAATAATCTATATATTTTTTTAAAAAAAATAGTAGGAATACTCAGTGCCTAGCACAGCACATGTATAGACTCCAAACACACGTGCATCTCGTAGCATACCAATGACAGAAGGGATGAGATTGAATAATTTTGTCAAATTGCAATCCTTCATGATATTTCTTTATCTTCCAAACTTTTCCAGGGACCTAATGTTTGAACCCCTACCATACCATCGGCTCCTTATTCAATTTTTTTTATAATAATAAACAAGAACTCTATTTTACAATTTTTTTTCTTTAATTTTAATGTTAAAATATTTTGCACAAACATTAATACATTAAAAAAATTGAAAATAATTTCGGTAGCCATAATTGTATAATATAATGTTAAAAAAATAAGCATGTCCACAACGCGGCTAATAAAGTGTTTGAAAATACAATACAAATTATATATATATTTTTAGATTTATATATATATATATATATATATATATATATATTCTTTTGATATGTTAATTTTAAAAATAATTTTTTAAAAATAAAAAAAAATTATTTTAATATATTTTTAAATAAAAAAATACTTTAAACTATCATGGCTGCTTCAATCTTAACCACACCCTATCAATCTCAAACACAACCCTTAGTGAGAGGGAGCATTGCAAACGAAACAATAAAAAAGCCCTCTTAACAATTATTATTAATTTATTATTACGTATACATTATATTTTCCACTCGAATCTAAATTCATACACGTCATCAGGTGTTTTTTTTTCTCATGGAGAAAAAGGGAAGAAAAAAGAAGAAGAAAGAAATAATAATAGACCTAGTGCCAGCAATACCAACAAGTAGATCAAGCTTAGCTTGATCCATACTTCAGCTTTTCCCATCTGAAAGGCTGGAACACGTAAAGAACTTCAGGAGAGCTCTTGAAGAGCAGAGCTACACACACACAGACGGCTGCAATGGCCACCATTGAGAGCATTGCTGGCCGGTAGACAAGAGATGTTCTTGCTGCACCATAAACCAGCTTCCGCTCACAAACCTTCAAGTGCTGCTGCATGGCTTTCATTTCGATCTTCTCGGTATGCAAGACGGCAAATTTTGGTAATTTATGCCCATCTTTTTGCTTGGAATTGTAATCCGCAAGGGAACTAGGGATGTCAAGCACCACATGCCCACTTTCTGATTTCTTATTGATTTTCCTCTGGATTAGATGAATGTAAGAGTAATGACCTCGTAGACATGCATAATCATAAGGAGTCAAACCTGTGTTGTCACGAGTTCTCTTCCATGCATCAATTCCCACCTGCACGAGGTACACGGATATCAGGAAAATGAACTCAGAAGGGGATGGGATGTGATGCAATATTTTTCATTCAAATATACAAGGTACTCGCCTAATTTTTTAAGTAAAATCCTGACAATTTTATGAGAGAAATAGGATTGTTAGGCCATTGACCAGAAATAGAATAATTGTGCAACTCATAGCCCAGATCATCTACGAAATGAGCATGTTCAGAGATGATTTCCAATGCTTGCCAAACATATCATGAGTGAAGATGACTCAATTGTTTTAGCATAATCAATTATAAGGTGCTATCCATTAAAATATTTGGAAGAAGATATCAGAAAGATAAATAGATACCAATCCAGGATCATCAGTCAAGGCATCCAGCACATTCTCGGCACCATCCCTACAAGCTGCAACGTGAAGAGGAGTCAAACCAGCTGGCCCAGCAACATCAGGCTTAAACATGAATCTGCTGTTGTTCTCATCAGCCAGTTGATTTTGCTGAGTGCCTGGTCCACCCAATTGTTTATCTGGGGTGTATCTTAATAGTAGTTCCACCATGGGCCTGCAATTTCTTTGCACAGCTCTGTGGAGAAGACCCATATTAAACAGCGCAAGCTCAATGGAGGAATGCTCTCCAGCATCTACTGTTCCATCAATCATGATGGCCAAGAGTTTTCTCACCACAGCACACCAATCACGGTTCATGGAGAATTGTACAAGCCATTCAAAGCGTTTGAAAGGGAAGGGATCCAACTGGCCCAATCTAAACTTCAAGTGACTTCTATGTAGAAGCCAGCCCATTTCATGTATGAAGTCCAATGATTGATTCTTGATTTCCATTGTTTCAGCTAGTGCATGAATATCAGTAGTAGTCTCGGCCACCTGAATTGCATCCTCCAGCGTTCGTATCTCTGAACATACTTCCGGCTCAGCAACAATGAAGGGGAAAAAGCTGCTGCTTAGACTATGGTCTTCAATCTGACAGATACAAATAACCAAAATTCTCAAAATAGCTGTACAAAATGCACATTCAAGCATGAGAGAAAATCACATATCTTATCTCTAGTTTTCCTGTTGGGTATGTTTGAGCCTTTTTCAAATGAGCCCTAAGTGGATAGTTTTTTCCAGATATAATTATGGCTCCAACACCTTATTTTAGGACAGTAAAAGAGTCTGCTAGACAAGTTTTCTTGTATATTAATAATATTTCACACACACACACACACGGATTATGCTAGTTACAAATAAGGAATCCGCTTCCTTCTGAGAGAAGTGGCTGAGGGACTCTAGGTCAATAACAGAAAGGTTCCAAGTCCCTAATACCAAGGAAAACAGCCTCTCATATCCTGGATTTCATAATTGATACATGTTTGGCAACCAAAAGCTATAAAATATGTTGACAGGCACATCTCAAGCTTTCACCCTATTGCAGACCATGAAATTGTACAAATTGGGACCAAAGTATGCCACAGACTTCAAGAACTGAAGCAAAGAAGTTTCTGTACGACAATATAAGCATGAGAAGATGTTCAAAAAACATGATCAAAGAACTTTAATAGAGAACCATTCATGTTGCAAAACTAAAACAAGACAAAAACATCATGAGAGAGAAGGGGCAGATGATAGCACCTCAATAAAGCCTCTTCCAACAAAATTTGGTACAGAGCACTGAAAGTTCAAGCACTGGGGTTTTCCATGCTCATTCATTGTAGCAGCACCATCCATCAAGTCATAACAAGTTTCCTGGACCAGATATTTTCCTTCAACAGCACAAAGTACCCTGGAAATGGAAGGTAGTATGATTCAATTCACAGTTATCTCTATTAGTTTCAAAATTTTCTTCAAACAGCCTTGAGATTTGCTCTTCCCACTTTCCATAGATGGTCAAGGTCAACAAATTGATTTCTAAATTCTCATAGAAAGTCAATAACATGTTAACAAACAGAGAACATAAAAATAACCTTGTCACGGGCCGAACAATGTTAAAGCCCCTGACTACAAATTGAGTTCTCTCAGACAAAGAGACAGCAATTGGTGTAATGCTAGATATCCTGCAATTCTTATTGCTCTTTATAGGTAAAGGTGTGTCCAAAACAACTCTACCTGCAGCAAAGATACAGCCAGTCAAAATCCTGCTATTTTTTTCTGATGATTATGTGTGAAGCATAAACATCTGCACATGTGCTCACAAGAGAGAGGGTGAACCAACCATTATGAATAAAGGATACGCTATTCTGCGCCCTAACATACACCCATCCTGTTTGCCAAAAAGAGTCCCTAAATGTATCAAGAAGCCTACTCAAACTTGCTCCCAGATCAAGACAAACCTGTGTGTACCAATGATGATTAATTAAATCAATAATTCCTTTCTTCAGTAAGTATTAAGTTATGAAAATTTCTGAGTAAGCATAATGCATACCTCCTCCCATTTTGTTTTTTCGAGGCAAAGATATATTGTTAATATAATACATCCGGGCCTTATATAGCTCTCAATGTCAGTGGGACTGTGAGATAGCCATTGAAGGATCTGGAGTTGTACCACAATTTATAGTATTAGAATGTTTAGGAAAAAAAAATATCAGACAGGAATTCCACCTAAATAGCAGTTCAGAAAATACTTGTGTTCGCAGAGCAACGGGGAAATCATTTGGGTCTTTCCCGAAGAGTTTAAAAACGATTCTGTCTGTACGACCCTGAAAAATAGTAAGAGAGAACAGTCAAGGGAAATAGAATGTGCATGAGCACTGCACCGGAAACTATTGGGCTGGTAAGCCATAAACCCGAAACATAATAAAAGGATGAGAAAACCACACCTGAGCCTCTCCACTAGAACTAGATGGCGACTGGCTAGGAGTTGAATCAGAGTACCCACTCATATGAGGCAGGTTTGTCTTGTGTGAGTCTGACCGTACCCATAAAGGGCAATTGAAAGAGCCCATACCTGTACTTACAGGGGCATGAGACCTATCTAGGTTCTCTATGTAGTCTTGAGAATTATCATAAACATTATTCAAGTCAAAGTTATTCAACTTGATCCTTCCAACAGTAGCATCTGGTTCATTTGGTTTGGCTGGGAGTTTGTTTCTTGACAGGAACAATGGTATAGACTGTGGACCAGAATGCGCTTGAAGTCCACCTTGTACGTCATTATCCAATATTCTTTTCTGTACCAAATCAGGAACAGGTACAGTCCCACATTGACCCAAAGGCCTTGGAAGATCCTGAGAATTAATGCAATCATCTTTCTTAGAAGCTGAACTAGAAGGCCTAGCAGATTCAGGACCATTTGTAAGCGCATCTTGCACTTTTTCAAGATTCCCAACAGTTGCTCCGGCATTCACCAAACCTGGAGATCCTTGCAGTAATCCAGATAGGCTCCTTCCATTAGTTGTACCAGCAAGATTGGCCAGGCTCCTCAATAGATGAGAAAGCAGATCCTGATCCTTGGTTTGATCAGAGTTATTTGCTGCAATTTAAGAAGTCAGAGTCTGTAGAATCAAAAGAAAGAGAATTTGACAATGATGACACCAAAAGAAAAGGGAATGAAAACTCAAATAGAACTCGGCTGATTATATTGAAATTTGTTTACTGAGATATATTACCCTCACAATTACTTCTGGAGAAAGAAAATCAGTCACGTTAGGGAAGTTCATAACACTAGCAAGTTCAACTGTGGCATAGACTTAGTCTATGTAAACCAGACCAATCAAATCATGTAAGCCCTGCATTAACCAACTCTGATGGTGGATCAATTGCACTGACTAACTTGATTGGTCAAGCATACATAGACCGAGTCTATGAAACATTTTTTCCTCCACTTCATCATGACAAAAAAGCTTTGACCCCCACCCCCAGGCAGGGCATTAACCAATTGCACTGATTAAATGGTTTTTTTCTATCACTTCATAAATAGGTGGTACCCTCTTCACACCTACATTGATTGATTTTTACGCTTCGAAAAAAATCCCATGCTTGACAAAAGTATTAGCCATAATAAATGCCTCAAAGCTAATGTCTGCAAGAAAATACATTTACATTCCCACCTGAAATCTTATTCTGAAGAAAGAAAGCACTCGTGTTTCTCTTTTATAAGTGATTATTAGGTACTCTTAGTGTGTTGCTCCTTCACTCACATAAAAGTGGGAATCATAGATTGTTTTTGTCGTGGATTTTTTGTGCGAGTAAGGGAGCAATACACAGAAATTGCCTAATAATTTCTCTTTCGAACGAACCAACATAGACAGAAGATAGACCGTAAAGATTTTTAACATCTTGAAACTTGTAAGACAATAGGACCAGTTAGTGATCATGGAAATTCTAACCAATACCATTTTTCCACTAAAAGTAAAATGATAGAATAATAGAATGCCTCTGACTCAAGTAATTGTTGCTAGAACCAGTCTATGTAAACCGGGTCAATCAAATTATCCATTCCCATTGCATTTACCAATGTTTGATCAAGCCTACTTAGACTAAGCCTACGAAACAACTTTTCCTATAATTGATTGTAACTATAAACTTCAACCACCACCACCACCCCCACACCCACACCCAATCACCCATTAAAAAGAGACAGTTATCACCCACTTTCCCAATGAATTATACATGAACAACGAAATAACACTGCCATCCCAAGCTAGGTTGGAGGATTTTTGGGTTATATTTACAGTTTTGGCATAATAAACAATTTTTCTGTGAGTAGTTAGTTTGACTCAGTCAAGACCTTGTAGGCCATTTCCAGCATCTAATTGACAGAACTTACCCGCCAGCATGGGTAAAGAAACAGAGTAAACAAACTTGATGAAGGGAAATACTTACATTGCAGATTGGAGAGAATCCTCAGTAAACTTATCAGCAGATAGCTGCTGCCCTTTTCATCATTCAAGGAACCTTCGTTGAATACATTTTCTGGATGTGTCTTCCTCCTCCGCTTGTTATGGCCAGCCAAACGCCTGCGACAGCTTCTTTTCCCTTCATCAAACTCTTGAAGAACATGAAACCTGCCCATATATAACTGTGTTGTGTCTAACTGGAGAGTCAAAAAGAAATATATATTTATATAATATGCTCATGCTCGAAATTTAGACAGTAAAACATTAACTACGAGAGTTTAATGCAATCAAATTCAATGATGCACTATAGATTTTTAAAACCTAGGATGTAAAGAAGGCACGATAATGATCATGATAAAAGTTGGCAAGATTCTAAAGTGTTTCTTTGAACAAAGAAACTGTAACCCAAACTGACCTGCTACATTGCTGGCAAAACCTTTGCATAACATTCCCCACCAAAGCCATACTGGCCTTAGAATGCACATCACAAACCTTATGTCGTCGGTGATAATCCTTGGCATTGCTCAGATCAGCCCTACAATCCTCCACCTGACAAACTGCACGATTTGAAGCCGTCATAGTAACCTTTGTCTTCTTTCCACTCTTTGCATCTTCATTCATGATAGGGTAGACTTGCCCACCTAGCTTCAAATTAAGGGACCCAGCCGCATCATTCAAGTCTTCATCTTCAACAAAAACAGCCCTCCTCCTCTTCTCCAATTCTCTCTTTCCTTTATCATCCCCCAGATTGTCATTGTCATCTGAACAAGAAGATGAACTGTTCGATAAACCTGCCTTCTCAGGAAGTTCAGGCCCAGTAGAGAACAACTGCCTACTCCTGCAATCTGATGGTACAGAATTCAATGGAGTAGCTGTAAAAAGATCGCCATCCCATTTCCAGTCGTTCAAATCCCATTCTAAACTCTTTTTCCCAACTGCCTTTAAATCCGACAGCACCGGACCATATAAATGACGAGACTTCCCACCCATTTTAGCCTCCATTTCTTTAAGTTATCAAAGCCCCACAAAAACAAAAGCACCAAGAACCCAATTCAACCAAATAAAGATACACAACTTGCACAAGAATTAACCCGGCAAAGAAAAGAACAGAAATGAAATCAGAAAATGCTTCAACTTAAATTCCCACTAAAATTAATCCCCCAAAACTCAGTCCTAGTCATCCTCTCTGTGCCCAAGAAATCCCAAGCACATCCATGGATCCAAAAAGAGTCACCTACATGGCCTTAACCCCTCAATTACAGCTCTTGTAACCTCAAAACCCAAAAACAAAAACCAGCCCTTAAATTACTCATACAGAAAGGAAAAAAACATCACAGGCCAAACAGATAAAGTCACTACCTTTATAGCTCAATAAGTACTAGAAACATTACTGATTAACAGGTAAACAAACTGAAACAAAACAAAAGGGTATACAAGAACTTGCCAGGAAACGGTGATCTGTTAAGGTTCCAGTTCAGGATCGCCTGAAAGAGAGAGAATATAGGCGAAGAGAGAGAGGAGAGGAGAAGACAGGGAAATTAGGAAAGGGTTAGGGAAGAGAGATGTGTGCGTGTGTGTGTGTGTGTGTGTGTGTGTGATATAAATGCGGTTTCTCAGCAATGAACTTTTTCATTTATTTTATGACGCCACCATGTTTGTTTTAGGAATCTCAGCCCCACACAAACAGTGTCTCTTTGCCTCCCTCGCTGTAATAAAAACAACACATACAACTTCTCATCTTTGTTTACTTCTCAACTCAGATGTGTCGAGATTCTATTCGTCTTGTATCTTAGTTGGATCCTTATTAACGTTGTATGCATCTCAATCATTGACAAAACTTAGTTACTTGGATGGAACTCATAGCTAATTAATTACTGTCAGTTTTTTCCCTTAGAAAACAGTCAACATGCTCGGAACAGCTTTTGCCTACCTGAACTCCGCGTAGACTTCGAGATAAGAGAAGTCTTTTTACAAGAGAACCAATTCATATACCAATATACAGCCGTGCAGGTATATTGGTAACTTTTAGTAATTAACTAGCTAATAAATTTGTTTTGAATCACATGGAATTGTTGACAAATAAATAATGATTTTTGCATTCGCTTCTAATTTTATGCACGACGTAGTGGTATTTGTGCACAAATCTTGAGGTTTATCTTTGTTCCGAATAATAATTTTTTTTTATCTAAAACTAAGATTGAAGATTCTTCTTAAGCTACAACTAAAAATAACATTAATGACTTTGGTAGGGAAATTTTTCATAATTTACTCGAAGTCAATTATCTTCCATCAAGGTTTTTCTTTGTTGTCTTTAAAGAAATCCGAAGATATTTGTTGGACGATGGAAAATGTGGGGGAGATTTTCTAGCGAAATGTCCGATTATTCCTTTCTGAGATTTGATTGGAACTTTGATAAGATATGGACATCTCTGTGAGTCCAATGTCTCGGCGTGTTTTCTAAAAGCACGAAGAATTGCACCTCCTCGACTATTTTAATTTCTTACTGCAAGAAGTATGGTTTCCGATTTTTTTGTTATTTACTGGGTGGGGGGGGGGGTAATCTTACAGCGGTACGGATGTATTGAGCTGTGCATAGTCCTTGTCTTTGCATCGGAGAGGAATCTGGACAAACTGATTGAGACCATTCAATTACTAATTCCGATTATTCTTGATAATTTGCTTAGGTGGGGGGCTGAAGGCATCTGTAATTCTGAGTAATTCTTGGTGTAGAAGCGGAAAGAAAATTAATTACTACTCTAGAAATAAAACTGAAACCTAATTTCTCTAATCGAAAACGTGATTACAAGCTCTTCATCGAATGTAACTGACAACAAAAACATAAAAGAGAAATAAACAAGTTTTTGAGTCATATGATCAGACCCTCTTCAACAAATGGTCAAGCAGACTGGTTTAAACTTTAAACGGCAATTTCCTTCAAATAGCGAATCTCTTACTTGAGGGCTGGCCAACTTTGCACCTCCCTCTATATATCCAGTAGAATCCCCGCTGGAAACAAGGCCGTTGGCGAATACCTAAATGTTTGGCATCGTCCAGCCATTAATAGTAGAGTATCTCATATCTCATTTTGCGCACATAAATGGAATTAAGGGCACCGAAATACTGATCACATAGGTTACCCTTCAGACTTGGTTCGGTTTACGAGTGGAATATTTACTCTTCAATTTATCATTTTACGGAAATAATACACAAATCCATTTATGAATAATCTTTCCAAGACCTAGTTAAAGAAGGACATAAACTGGAGCAGTTCCTCGAAAACAAGTTTAAAAACTATACCTTAATAAATAAATAAATAAATAATAGTGAAATAGGTCGAGAACGTTTATCCAAATCCATTTCAATAAACACGCAAGACCCACCACCAAGTATTGTACAACCTTGGATTAGTGATTCTTATTTTGCCAAGGAAAGGCTAAGCTGGTAGGAACATATACTTAGAGCACGCACGAGAGGATTCATTAATTAGAGGTCTGAAAATTCAGCCATGCATGTCTATTTCGAACATGTCTGTAAAGCAACCAATTTGTGGACCCTGTTTAGTCGGCATAGAGTACTATATAACGTCTCC
>Ga0307517_10011061_pt1 | contig 12545 bp, 14 predicted proteins | sample 23_EM_MG_FD_194515 | JGI IMG/M metagenome (GOLD analysis project Ga0307517, IMG submission 194515) | Populus trichocarpa ectomycorrhiza microbial communities from riparian zone in the Pacific Northwest, United States - 23_EM | ecosystem: Host-associated > Plants > Roots > Unclassified | place...
TTTTTTTTTGCTTTAGCCTAGATAACATCCAACCCCCCCCCCAAATTGCATATCATCTAGCATAAAAATCCGACTTGAACCTTTCTCATGGGATCGACTCCTTACTTGCTCTATACTATCTTATGTGTTTAGTTTCAAGTTAGGGTAATTAATTTGTGCGACCGCGACATCGCAACAATCTTATATTATTATAAAACTTTCCCAATAACTATAGGAAATTTAATTCCTTTACGCATAATCAACACATCATTTTATTATTATTATTTTTTCACTATTTAAATGCAATTCATAAATTTTTTTCAAGCTTCAAAATTTTCTTTTTCCATGGCCAAAATCACCTTTATAAGAGGAGGATAAATTCCTTTCTACTCTAAATTTTAATCCATCATCCAAATTCAACTCATCTATTTAAGTCATGAAAAATCTCCAATTACATCAATTCAACCCACCCCTCAAAATTCTTTACCCTTACCGAAAATTCAAGTAAAAAGGGTGACATGATAATTCTTCAACTTTTCACTTAATTAACTTTAACCCATTTATTTATTTTATTTTATTTTATTTTTTCATGAAAACATACAATAATCTAGCATAACTTCACAAATTACATTCCCATTTCTATTTATCTAAAAGTTCCATAATCACATAATAAAAACTAAGTATCAATGTATAAAATTTCACTAATCAACATGATAAGATCATATTTACTCATAACATAATAAGAGATCAATAGCAAATCCAATGTGGAAACCACTCTTTATCCCTCTCTATCTTCTTTTCTTTTCTTCTTTTTCTTCAGTTTTTTTTTTTTACAAATTAACCTAATTAATGCAAGCCCAAGCATTTATTCCCTCGACAAACATATAATCAACATAAATTCATGCATTCAAACCACCATATCATCAAGAACCCACCTTCACATAATACCAATTCTAATCAATCCAAGAACAAACATGAAAAACAACACAATGGATCATCATGGAGAGTTTTCTTACCCTTAAGGAATGAAGAATCAAAAGCCAAAACAAGTTGAATCAAGTTCTCCTTCACACTTTCCTCTAAGCTCAATTTTTGCTTCTCTATAAACCCACTATATATATATATATAGTGGGTTTATAGACCAAGTCTCCTATGGTCCAAAATCTTCACGATTCCCCGCTCAAATTGCTTTTGAATCGTAGGTGGAGCCCTTAGTGATTTACCCCTTTCCAAATCCTCAAGATCTTAGTGAAAAGGCTTTAGATAACTATCATGGAATGTGGGATGAAGCTTTAACATTTCTAGTAGCTTCAGCTTATACGCAACAGCACCCACTTTCCCCTTCACCTCAAAACAGCCCATCATATCTTGGCACTAACCCACGGTTCTAATTTTTCCCAACAATCTTTTTTCATATTTGCGGAGTCAATTTCAATAGTACCCTGTCGCCATTATCAAACTCCAAAGGTCTCCGCTTCTGATTAACATATTTTACCATACGCTTACTTGCCCTTTGCAAACTGTCTTGTGCTTGCTCGAAGAGTTCCTGCCTCTCCCTCGCAAACCTGTACATGGCTAGACTTCTTCCCCCAATCTTTTGGACTGCTATCTTAACTGGAGTGTGGGCTGCATCACCAAAACTAACTCAAATGGGCTCAAATCCGCCATTGATGATTTGTGGAGATTATAGCTAAACTACGCACTATCAAACAACTCAAGCCAGTTTCTTTGTGTCGCTGTCACATAGTGTCGAAGATACTCTTCCAACAATGCGTTAATCCTCTCCGTCTATCCATCTATTTGCAGATGATTGGCTGTCGAAAACTTCAACCTTATTCCCATTAACCCAAACAACACTGTCCAGAATCGTCCAGTGAATCGCACATTGCGATCACTAACCACATCTGAAGGAACCCCAAAGTACTTCACCATATGTTTATAAAACAAACCAGCATCCACTTCAGCCGTGCATACTGATGGTGTAGCCACAAAAACAACATACTTCAAAAACCTGTCAACAATCACCATAACGGTGTCCATCCCATCAACTTTCAGAAACTCCACTACGAAGTCCATCGAAACTAAAATCTAAAACCTTTCTGGTATCGGCAAAGGCTGCAATAACCCTACTTCCTTCTACCTCAGCACCTTGTCCTGCTGACAAACCAAGCAAGTTTTGATGTAAAGTTCCACGTCAAACTCCATCTTTGGCCAGTAATATGTTTCTGCCAAGAGAGCCAGCATACACTCTCGTCCTGAATGACCTGCCCACTGTGGGTCATGCGTTTCGGCCAACAAGTGTTTCCTCAACTTTCCACATGGAACATAAATTTGGCCCTCTTTTGCATGGAGAAGGCCATTATCTAGCCAATACCTTCGCATGGTCCCATTTCGTATGAGATCAACTAACTTGATATAAGTTGCATCTTCCACGACAGTCAGACTCAACCGATCTAGCATATCGGATTCCACATGATCCATAGCAATCAAACCAGCAAGCACCTCACGCCTGCTCAAAGCATCCGCAACCTGATTGTGTTCCCATGCAAAATCATATTCAGCCAAGAATTCCTGTCACCTAGCCTGTCGTTGCGACAATTTTTTCTGAGTTCTGAAAAATGTATTAGCCAAGTTATCTGTCTTAACTAAAAACTTTGGCCCCAATAGATACACCCTCCACATGCCAAGACAATGCATTACGACTGCCATTTCTTTCTCATGCGTGGAATACCTCTATTCTGCCTCACTTAGCTTTCGACTCTCGAAAGCCACTGGATGACCCTCCTACACAAGAACACTCCCTATTGCCTTGTCCGAAGCATCAGTGTGTACCTTAAAAGATTTCTCAAAATTTGGCAATTTCAGTACCGGAGCAGACGTTACAGCCCTCCTTCGCTTATCAAATACGAGTTGGCATTTGCTAGACCAGTCCCAACACCAATTTTTCTTCAACAAATCAGACAAAGGGGCTGCTTTCTTATTGTAACCCTCCTTAGCTTTCTTATTTTTCTTCAATAATAATTTGCCAAACCCAAGAATGACCTCAACTCTGTTACCGTCGACAGGGCTGCCTACCCATATGGCTTGCACCTTTTTCGGATCCATCCGAACCTGCCCAAAACTCACCAAATGCCCTAAGAACGTGATCTCATAACAAGCAAACTCACACTTTTCCTTCTTCACAAACAATTCGTGTTCCCTTAGCCTACGCAACACCTTATCCAAGTGCACCACATGATCATCCATACTTCGGCTAAAAATAACAATGTCGTCTAGATAGACGACCACAAACTCATCCAAGAACTCATAAAGAACATCATTCATCAAATTACAGAAAGTAGCTGGAGCGTTGGTTAAACCGAATGGCATAACCATAAACTCATATAACCTATACCTTGTCACGCAAGTCGTCTTGTGCTCATCCCCCTCTGCAACTCTAACCTGCCAATACCCGGATCTCAAATCTAGCTTTGTGAAAACAAAAGCTCCACTCAATTTGCCAAGCAAGTCTTGAATCAGCGGCACAGGGTATTTGTTCTTTATCGTTACCTTGTTCATTGAGCGACAATCCACACATATCCGCAAGCTACCATCTGCCTTTTTCTGAAACAAAATAGGGGCACCATATGGAGCTTTCGATAGTCGAACAAAACCTACATCAATCAATTTCATCAACTGTTTTCTCAACTCACTCAATTCCCTTAGGGATATGCAATATGGAGGTTGCGACGATGGTGTCACACTAGGCACAAGTTCAATCTTATGATCAACAACTCATCTTAGTGGAAACGTTTCGGCAACTCTGAAGGCATCACATCCCTATACCCCTCCAACAGCCCAGTAATAATATTAGGCACTGACCCAACCTATTCTGACTCCTCAATCACGATTACTGCCAACAATTCACCACTCTTCTTCAAGGCCTTGCTGAATGTGATGGCTGAAACCAAGCCATTTCCCTCCTTTCAACTTTCAGCCACCACTGCCTTATGACAAGGAACAAAATAGGGGCACAACTCGTTCGCAAGTAGAATCCCATCTAAGTGAGGCATCAACGCAATCTTGGCTCTATTCAGAAAGTCTAAGCCAAGAATGACGTCGAAGTCGTCAAATGTCACAACCAACAAGTCATGCTTTCCCTGACACTTATCCAGCACCACGGGCACACTATAGGCCATACCTAGTATTTGTTGCGCTTTAGCATTCACTGCCTTCATCAATGTCTGGATGTTACTCAAGCGCAACCCAAGCAATGTCACCAACCTGTTGGCAACGAATGTATTCGTAGCACCAGAATCCAACATAACAATTATCTCCCTATCATTGACTCTAATTTTAACATACATTAGAGTATCCATAGCACCCGACTTACCCTGTTGTAACACATAAATCCATGCTAAGTCAGTTTCGACAAGGTTGGATTCGACCACCGAATCCTGTAACTTAGCAACCAAGCAATTTAGTACATGCATCGAGTTTATGTGCGTGTCTGTATCCTCTTGTTCACTATCATCCACAAGAATTGCATTCAACCTTTTGTAACACATAAATCCATGCTAGTCAGTTTCGACAAGGTTGGATTCGACCACCGAATCCTGTAACTTAGCAACCAAGCAATTTAGTACATGCATCGAGTTTATGTGCGTGTTTGTATCCTCTTGTTCACTATCATCCACAAGAATTGCATTCAACCTTTCCTTTTTCGGGCATTCCCTTGCATAGTGTGGTCCACCGCAAATGAAACAACTTGCGTTCGGCTTATTGGAGTCTCTACTCTGTTGCACATCAGTCTGTTTGCCCTTTCCCTTATCAATCACAGGCTTGTATCCTCCCACACCAAACTTTTTTTTCTTCCTCTTTTCATCCCTCTTATCCCTAGTTTTGAATTTCAAGGGGACAATAATAGAACCATCTTGCGTCGCCGTCTTGAAGTCGACCAAACTATCTGCAGCAGCAATGGCAGACGATAAGTCTTTGACATTCTGCCTTTGCAACTCAACTTGTGCCTAAGGCTATAAACCCGACATGAAGTTGAATTGCTTATCCTCCTCAGACATGTTCTCTATGTCTAGGATCAAAAAACTGAAATCTTTGACGTAATCCCTCACTGATTTGTCTTGCTTTAATTTCTTCAAATCTTCCCTAGCTAACCAATACGTGTTGTTCGGCAAGAACTATTCTTTCAACTCTTGTTTCAAGTGATCCCAAGTCTCAATCTTGGGATGCCCCGCATTCAGATCATCTTTGATCCGAGTCCTCCACCACAGCTTTGCATCACCATACATATACATCGTCGTGATGTTTACCTGTTCGTCAGCCCCAATCCTAGCCACCTCAAAGTACTGCTCCATGTCCCACAAATTTTTTTTAACTCTTTGAAACTTCTTGCGCCATCGAATGGCTTAGGTTCTGGTATTCTAGGCTTGGACGTGCCACCACCCGTGGGGACAGTCGCTACTGCCCTTTTCAACACCGCAATCTCTCCCTCAAGAACCTATATTTTACGACTTACATCTGCCGCAAGATCCACATACTACCCCACAACCCTCTCTACTATCTCAACAGCATACGCAAGTCTGTCATTCACTAATTGATTTTTGTTTTTGGCCAAGGGACCCAGAACTCTTTCGATACGAGTGAGTCTCTCGCGAATCGTCTCCATGTCTGATGGCATTAAACATTAAACAACAATTTCCCAAACATAACGAGCTAAAGCTCTGATACCACTTGTCACGGGGATAAAATTTTTGTCACAATCTTAATCCCAACACGGCAGTCTAGTTCCGTTACTAGACTCAGCCTTCCTCCCAAGTCACTTGTGTTTGCCTAAGGTCTAAGTGTTTCGCACACCCAGAGGTTTTCCCCATAAAATCTTATCAATTTTGGCAACCAATAACACAAGCAATTTACGGGAACCAACCCAACCTTTATTAATCCATCAACAAAGGAATACACAACAACAATGTGTGTGTGCTTTGGGCAATCTGATTTGTATGCTACACATTTTTAGGCCCTATATAATACATCAACATGCAATGGAAGTTACAAATGAAACTGCCCCTAGACAGATCCACTAACTCTAGACAACACATTCCAAAGACAACCAACTACTGCGTAACTGCCCACAAGCAACTTCCTTGGTCTGCCACCCAACAAACCAAATTGCCCAAACTGATTTCCCATGCTGCCAGCCCTCACGTGCAACCCAAGAAACCTTAGACAGTCCATCGTCTAAGTCCAACGTGGTGCGAAGCATGAACTCGTTGTTTGCACGCACCCGTTATACTCGCTGCCAAAATCTACACTACCCACGCATGCTGCCTCTACACCTGCGTCCTGCCACTGCCTAGCAGCGACTCATTGGCGCGCCCTCGCGCCTAACGCTGTGACGGTGACTATCCACTAGAATCAATTCCATCATCACCACCAGACAATGATGGTGCTGGAGCAGAAGAAATTTTTTAGGGGCAGAGGGCTTGGCACTCCCTAGCCTCCCACCTGCTGCTACTGTGGCCACATTATCATCATCATCCTGAGCATACTAGCATTATTGTCCACCATCATCATCACCATTGTCACCTACCACCCACTCACCACTGTTGTCCCCTCAGCCACCCATCAACACCAATGCTACCACCACTAAAATATAATGCTCCCTTCCCCTTCCTGATTCTTGTGTAGCGAACAAGTTATTGTCATTTGAATGTTTCATTATGGTTACAAGTTATCTCATTACGAAGGCGTTTGGCATTGAGGTTGCGGCTGAGGTTCACACTCAGCCGCAAATATTAACGTTTGGTTAAGTTAAAAATTGAGTTTGGTTTTGGTGGGACCCACTTAAATTGCGAGTGCGACCATGGTTTAACAAAAGCAGAATTTACATGCTTCTGAGTGGATTAATTCAGCTGCTCAACTGTTCACGTGAACAGTTGAGAGGTGAAGAGGGAATTATAACAGAAGCAAAAAAAATACACTTGCAGTTATTATTAGCTTAACTAATGATAAAGGAAAGAATTAGAAGTAGTATGGCTGTAGTATGAGCCGGAAGCAGCATGAACTAAGGGAAACAAAGCTTGCCTTTGCGTTATTGTACTGGGTTTTTGCTTCAGAAGCCAGACTAATAAAGAAAAGCTCTTTCCTAATTGCTGTTATGCTTCTAACTATGAACGATAATTAAGTCGGGGTTTTTGAGAATCATGGAGGTGCAGACTTCGCAGTACAGGAGAAACTAGAGAGAGAGAGACCTGCCTCTCTTCTGCTTCCTAAAACAACATGATACTAGAGCAGAGTAAAGCCAAGCTGCAAGAACAGGACAACAACGAGTCCTATGGAGGTGCTCAGTTGCATAGGAGCCACTGTCACAGGCTGAATTAATGCCATGAAAGAGCTCACTGGGAAGGTCTAATAGGCAACCAGCAAGGTTGGATTGTTTAGGGAATGCAGGGATTGTTGCTGGTGGTGATGGGTTCGGTTTGGGCAAACCCAAAAGGAGAAGAGGAAAGAGAGCGAGTAACAAGAGGAAAATTATGTTGTTTAGGGACAATTCACTCTGCACACAAAAGTGAACAGTGCATAGTGAATTAGTGCTGAGTGAATTAATTCACTCTGCACTGTTCACGTGCATTGTTTATATAAACAGTTAAAAAAATTAATTAATTTTTTATTTTTTAATTGAGTTTTATTTGAAAAACTAGTGTTTAAATTATTCAATGACACTACATAAATTAGACAGAGATCGCTTGATGACGTAGTATTTGCAGAATTTGATCACAATTCCATTTTGTTTCTGATTATATTTTACCTGATGTTGTTGCGCGCTTAAGAAACCAAAAAAACTGTAGTCCTTGTTGGATGTATTTCATACATGATGGAATTCTAGATAGTTTAATGGAACAATAAAAAATATTTTATATAAAGTATTATTTATTTCATGATATAATAACAATAATTAAATCTATAATATTTAAATTAAAAACCATCATTATTAATATATATTTTTTAAAATTATTTTGTAACCTCAATTTCAAAAACATTATTAACCAAACACATTAAATTACTTTTTGTTCAACCTCAATTTCAACTACAGTTTTAACCAAACATACATAAATATCAAATCAATCTCAACTAAAAATAATTTTTATAAAACAACTTTTTTTAAACTATAACTACAACAACTACCACAATACCGCATACACTCTACATCTGAGGCATTGCATCGCATATTCATTACATCTCAGGCATGTTCATTGCCTTCCTTTTCAATTTACTGTCACTGTTACCTAAGCATTTCAATTCGTCAATCCACAATTGCACGTAGAGACCACCAAACCTAATTTTTAATTCACTATCTGACACAACCTTCCTCACTCGAGTGGTAAAAGTGAGTTAGGGTTCTCTTAGAAGGTGAAAGTTTGGGTTTGGTGGCCACTACTTCAAACCGTTATTCTTCCTCACTGCCTGATACAGGAACTTGGGTTGTCAGACTATTATCTAGATTGATTATTTGATTTCCTTTTTTTCTTTTTATCAAGTCAATTAGTTTCTGCAAGTTCAGAACGATTTCTCTAGTCACTTTTTTCTATTTTCCTTTGCTTAAACTTTCTGATGCTCAAACTATTCTTCCCCTCAGTCATTTATATGGAAATGTGCAGGTGGAGATGCTAAAGCATGTGGAGGATGAGATTATTGAGACTATTCCATACACTGGTGAGTATCTTGTTCAAGGAAGCGATAGAGTTTGGATTGGTGTGTCACTTACACGAGGCGTGAAATGTGAAAGATGCTGGAATTACACACTACAAGTTGGTTCTTTTGCGGAGCATCCAACACTTTGTGGTCGCTGCTATAAAGTAGTGGCTGGTTGAGGCTGCTCAACCAGAACCTGCTGTGGCAACAGTCAGCTGAGACTATAAATTAAGAGAAGCTTGACTGCATAAATCCAGTCGCAGTGAATCTAGAACAGAACATCTGACCTGTATAATCTTTCAGTGCAGTTGAGCTGGCTAATGCTTTTTAAAATTCTGATAATCAAGTTCGGAAATCACAGTTTTTACAGATCATGTTCGAAAGTCAATTGTAGATTTCATTGCACAATCGTATGCAGTATGATACTTACTTCAAGTTAATATTTTTTTGATATTTTATAATCATTTTAAGATGATATATCAAAAATAATTTTAAAAAAATAAAAAAATATTATTTTAATACATTTCCGAGTAAAAAACACTTTGAAAAACAACAACAACCACGCTCTCAAACAATATAAATGGCAAACTCAAGTTTTTTCTAATTTACAAGGGAGCTGAAAACGGGGCAGGTGAACAGGAGTTCAATTAAAAAATGCAGAACCCTTGCATAGGTGAAGGAATTATATGTTACAAACATATGCCACGTTAAAAACTGTCACGCCTGTAAGGCTCCGTCATTAGCTTATTGGACCTGGGCATCCAAATTCTGAGGCGGCGGTTGTATCAACTCAGGCTCCTTTAAATCATCTGCCTGAATGTGTATATCCTGTGAAAAGACAAGTTGTGGCAGGTAACAAAATAAAAAATGCAAGCTGTTCTTTATCCAAATATCAAGAATTTATAAACATCCCTTCTGATTCTTATCCTACTACTTGCTGCAAATGAATATTTATTGGCTCATAACAATCAAATTATACCAAAATGCTACATACGGCCTAGTTTGGGAACTGTCAGACCTGGGTTGTCATTTGTTCAAGTATTATATTGGACCAAGTCATATGACGTCAAATAATACAGCACACGGCATTTGATTCATAGCAGGCCAAAATAGAATACCCTTTAGTGGACTACGAACCTAAATCCCAAAACTTCACCCCAAAAGGAGGCTAAAATTATATACAATTCACATAGAAATGAAAACGCCTTCTGGTGTTCACCTTTCACATACCGGTACCTTCACAAAGGCATACAAGCATTGGAAAATAAGAGATAGTAACCTAAGGTGAGTAAATTCATGGATTTGGAGCATCAAGTTTTTTATTATTGATAAATCAATGTTCAGATTTTCTTCACCTAACCAATTGATCATAAAGATTAAAGCTGATGGTATATTTAGTCGTTACCTGTGCGTGTATTGGCTGGTGTGGTTGCTGATCTTGTGCCATTGCATAAGTTTGTGGTTGGGACATTCTGTAATACGGCTCTTTTAGGTCGAGTTTGCAAGATGATGTCTGGAGTATTCCTCCTTGCTCAGCACCGGGTCCCCACATTTTAGCTATTTGATTTCATCAAAACTTGTTAGAAAAAGAAGAAAACAGATCAGAAAGAAAAACATGAGAGGACAAAAACCACCTGACAAAGTTAAATATACAGTGTAACTCTGAGCATTGTGGGCAACCATCCGGAGCTGGCCAGTAATTTCTTGTCCTGCCACCACATAGAGTGGCTGAGACAGAACACAACGTAATTGGTACCAGTGGGTGGTAGGCGCACCAGGGGCAGTTGTAAGCCACCTTTGTACAGTACTGCAGATCAAGACAGTTCCCACATGAAGCCAATAAATGCATGGGATAAAGAACATGTAAAAAGCAGGCCTACTGCAGATGTAAAATGCAAACTTAACCTAAGGTAAAAAAGATCAGGACAAATACTTTCCTCCCATTAAATAACACATCGAACCAGCAAGCCAGCCCATGAACTCTGGTTCCTACAGAGGCTATGAATTTTAAAGGTATATCAATTTCATATAAGTCCTCTTCCTGCAGGAAGAAAATAGAAAAGTTTTGATGAGTTGAACCAAGTGATGTCGCCAGGGCAGTAACTTCATCTTGGAGAAAGGGACAAGAGTCACTCATAAAGCAAGAGTGAAGATCTAAAAGCTTTCGAAGTAAAACTTCTTTCAGGTGTACAGTCTCAACAGCGCACCCTAAGGTGGAATACAAAGCCTATAGCAATAACTTTATAGAATGCATAGACAGGAGGTTGCTGTGCAGCAGAAACTGTTCAAACTATATGTCAACTAAACCTGAGGAATTGTATCTGAGGGAAATGAGTACAATAAAAACAGTCACTTTCCTTCATGATGAGGTATTATAAAAAAAAAAAAAAACTAGCAACAAGTGCAACTGCACAAGCAAGAAGGGTAAGGCTATACCTTTATTTCAGTAAAGTCTAAAACATGACTAATTGCAGGAGCCACCAATAATCTAGGATCAAAGGCATCCACAACAGGCTGCATGTAAGCAGAACGGATCCATCAGATAATCAGAAAAAAAGATCACAAGTGATTGTGATCATATTGCAAAATCAGAAGGAACAACTTAAAAGGTATTTTCTCCACAGAAGACATGAACATGTTGGTTTAAAAAATAGGATGAGAGCATGTCTAAGCAAGTCAACCAATATGCAACTTAATGATTCAATCTACACCAGAAACGTGAAAGTAAATGAGACCTGAGAAAAGTATCCCCCGAATGCAGATGCATGCAAGGGTGTCAGATCAACTCCGTAATAGCCTTGTTGCTGCCAAAAGAGGGCCTACATTGACAAAACCAATAACAGGTAAGAAATTACAATTTGTTTCAACACATGCTAATGGTAAGAATAGGAAACAGTATAAACAAGAGAACTCATGATATTAATGGGAAAACTTGACTACAATTGCAACATTAGGCATATTAAAATTAAAAAATCCACCAATCAGTCATGACTTTAAGATTGTCGCCCAGCTAGAAAGAGGTGCACAGGCTGCCTCACGTTATTGATAAAATGACCTCAGCATAATTGATCCGGGTTCATACCTTATTCGCAATTTCAACAAATAAATATTCATCACTAAAAGGTGCCATGTGTATCCTGCAAAAGCAAGTAATTTTCACTAAATAAAACCTAAAATAGCAGACAAATTAAATTTGGGATTACAAGCACTGGATTCTGGAGCACAAGAGAATACATGCGTAAAGATACAAAATTATGCATTGACCATCAAGAGTAAACTGCTCAAGAAAATAAACAAAACGCATGCAGTTATGCACAGATTTATATTTTTTTTCAGAAACAATAATGTCACGGAATGTTGGTGCTATCAACAAGCATACATTACAAGTCTGTCTCCAATAAGAAAGAAAGATCCCAACATTGCCAAAGGCTTTACAAGAAACGAAGTATAAGGGGAAGAAAGGGTCAAAAGAGCTGACTAGATGGTGCGATAACTTAAATAAATGAGAAATGGGAACGCAATTTATCCATCACATGAGGAAATTGAGTAAGAGGGACATGAGAAACCATCAGGAGAAAGCATGAAAAAATTGACTACACCTACATATTTTACGTGAAACAAGCAGGATCTAGATGAAGATACATACCACCATAATCATGAGGTTACTTCCCAATAGGAAGTTATCTAGCAATTGAATGAAAACAATCAAACTTTGCAGTAGGATCACAACTACCATGCTCATGTAGGTGTCATATATGCTTATGCAGAAATACATTTAAGATCTAAGAAATCAAGTAGAAAAGGAGCATTGAAGAGTCACCATTTACCTTCCAACTGTAGGAAACATTTTTCCATTTGGAACAAGAAACCTATCTCTTGCA
>Ga0307517_10011062_pt1 | contig 12541 bp, 14 predicted proteins | sample 23_EM_MG_FD_194515 | JGI IMG/M metagenome (GOLD analysis project Ga0307517, IMG submission 194515) | Populus trichocarpa ectomycorrhiza microbial communities from riparian zone in the Pacific Northwest, United States - 23_EM | ecosystem: Host-associated > Plants > Roots > Unclassified | place...
ATCTGGGTTTGTTGAATGGGTGAATTAAAGTTTGAAATTGAAGAAGATGCAGCAGATCAAGTTGTGGATCCCAAGGAACAAGCGTGGCGGGCAGTTGAAGAGGATAGAAAGGTTGTTGAGGCAGAGATATTGGCATACGAGGCAGCGGGCATTCTCGATGAGAATCATCCAGAAAGCAAAGACTTTTATTTGCTCGGGTATTGGCAGGTGTTATTCCAACGATCCCTTTTATTCAGAATTCATACAGTGGTTACAGTCAAAGCAGGTTATCTATCCATGTTGTAGAAAGTCGTGCTGGATGTTCTGCCTGCTCAGACGTCAGCTGTGCCTTGCGAGCGAATTTTCTTATCAAGTAAAGAAACGGACTCACTTCGACGTGCAAATGGGTCGTCATGGAAGATGGAAGAGCTCCAATTCTCCAATTCAACTACAGATCTGACCGCCTCAGCTTCATAGAACAGTTGATCTGTCCATTTCTGTCGTCGAGGATTTGATGTCTCGTGGGAGGTTTGATGGATTGGAGAAGTATGTTGATGAGTCTTGGGTAGGTTGGGGGGAAGAACGAGCGTGAACTTTTGCGTTAATGACCGTCAACATCATTTTTTTTACTTTCCTGTGCATAACTTAGCTTAGTCTGTTTGATACATCTAGTCTTTTACATCATATAGCTATTACCATACCGTTATTTTCTAGTATGATACTTCGTTTTACTATCTATTGCCTGGTCCTACTCATAGATGACGAATAATTGCAGTTCTTCCAAATTGAGATGGCGTTTGATGGGAGCTCCGAGCTGATCAAGCCAAGGTTCACCTCGAGGTACCTCGAGGTGATCGGAGTTGGAATTTTTTCAGCTCGAGCCAGCTCGACCTTGGCTTGCGGCAACACTACTAGGTTCTCTCGTTCATGATCGTCGTCGCTTTCGCGTCCCAGCTATCATCTCCATTGCATCTTAATGCCGCGTCCCAGCAACGGCCCGTTTTCATCCATTCCACATCGCGTCCTAGAGATCCACGGCGATTCGTCGCCTCGCGTTCCACCGACCATCAGCACCCATACACCTCCTGTCGCACTACCAATACCCAACGACCGACCGCTGGACCGTATCGTCTATTCCATTTCACGTCCCAAAGAATGTCAGCTCCTACACTTCCCCCCCCTTCGCGTTCCAGTGACTGCCCAATACCCAAAGAGCAGACGAAGTCTGTCTCATTCGGCATCCTACCGACTGTGTCCACCTGCGTCCCAATGTCGCATGCCAGCGACTATTACCCATACATGCTTTCTCACGTCCCGACTGTTACTTGGAATAGCCAAGCGAACCACGATGAACATCATGGTTCGTTCTCGCCCACCCTTCTTGTCTCCTCCAGGACTTGAATCCCCCTACTACTGCACACCCAGATATATTGCGTTAGCGCTGCCGAAGTTGTAACCAAAGACCACGAAACGAGGCCAACGCCGAATTCCTGAACCCCCAAAATGAGGTCAACGCCACAAGGCGACCACAAGGTGACGACTCTAACAATACGACATTCTGGTTCCAATGCGACAATCCCAACCACGACGACCTATCAAGCCCAACACTAGGGCCATGAACAGTGCGGCGAGCTGCTAGGTGGCTCCCACGAGAACGCGGTCGACCTCTGAATTTAGCCTGACGCCTACTACGAGCATGAAACGAGCCCAGGCGAAGCAAGGTCTCCTCTTTGGCGATACCAAACCTCATTCTCTCTTCGATCATTCCTGGCAGCGCTGACATCGCGATAGCCAAGGCCAGCTTCCGCATTGTCCAGATGATGGTATGTCGCATGCCCGTCGGAGGGCAGGCGTGTGGACAGTCAATTGCGAGGACAAAGTCCATGTTCGCCCCACTCTGTGGTTCTCATATTAATTCTGAATCCTGGCCAGCGTCCTATGGCTCTCTACTCCCCTCGCGGAGAGAATCTTTCCCATCTAATCGCTACCCACCGCGACGAACAGTTTTAAAAATCCGAACTTTCGAAGATAGCTGTAGTGGTTTGATTTACACAAACGCGAACGGCGCCGAAACGACCAGAACAGTACTTTACGGCCAAGTGAGTATTGTTCAATGCTGGTTCCAGCATCGCCCCTAAAACCATTGTCAATGATGCAGTGCGTAGGATATCTGATAATGGACGACTACCCTCCGCACCAGGGTCCTCCAGTCGATCTCCTTTTGCAGCTCGAGCATTGGATAGGATGTGATGCTATTTATCGAACCTCCAAACGGGTTCCGTTCCCGGAACTCACGGTTTCTGCCCTGGGACATCTGTGGGATACCGTTATGTGCGCCATTCTCTCACGAATCCAAATTAAAGATCCCTCATACTCCTTATCGAGAACCTTTCCACCAACCCGGGAGCAGTGAGCATCCCCCCCAAAATTTCGAATTCGAGATACCTTGTTTAATGTTCGTGGAGGATGGAACGTCAATACAAATGTAACTTCGTCACCTCAGAATTATTCCTCTAACCAACCTTATTTCATGGTTGCAATTACAACGGGACTGCTGCGGCTAATTACTCCAAATAGTGGGAAATTTGAATGGGTAGTTTGGGAGGTAGGAATAGTGCCCATTGCCTTAACGGATAGGGAGCGGCCCACACTTCCCACAGCAAATCTGTATCAAGTCGATGACTTTGATGACCGAAGCAAAACAGAACGCATTAAGCCACGCTCCAAAGAATTGCGAAGGGATTGGAAGGTGTTTGGGTTAGTATATACCTGGGAATAAGTTATGACACAGTAGCTTCGAATAAAAAAAGAGGGAAAAAGGCTAAGATTATCAGAAAATCGAGATGTCGATACTAGCGCACCGTCAAAACGAACTGGTAAAAAGATGTTAACTTGAAATCCACGAAATGCACCATAGAACCATGTCCTCGTCATACAATTAAAACGGCAGCCAGATATCTAGTAAAACTTGAAATGGCGGGACAGTAGCAGCAATATCTGCAAACAGCCATCCGATGTTTAACTCGGAGTTTGCACCGCTACTTCACCTGCGGTCGAGCTCGAAAAACCAATGCCGTTACCATCAGTACTAGTAGGCCTGATAGTTGTCTGGTCGCTTGGAGTCGCCGTTGGTAGTCCACTGACACCCCCTTGTGTGGCCCCGCCAGAGGAAGCGGCGCCTTCTGTCGACGTCTGTGGCGGTGTCGGTGTCGACGCCGGGGTAGCTAATCCTGATGAGGTTATGGCCGCTCCATTCTTTTTTCCATCCCCCTTGTTCCCTAGAGCGCCTCCAACTGCCGCCGCAATGATAACCACGATGGCTACAACAGCGATGATGATCATCCCTTTCCTCGTGCGGTAGAAGGGAACTTTGGGTGGCATGGATTCATGGTCTGCTTCTTCTACTGGACTGGTGTCACCAGCCTCGAGATTGCTTCTGGGCCGTGGAGGAGGAGTCGCCTTTTCTGCCAGAAGGTCAGGATTGTAACCACTCTGTCAAAGGTCACTGTTAGATTCGAGTGCGAAGAACAGCACTGAAAGGCTGCGAGTAGTGTGCGAACCCCAACGTACCTGCAGCTGAGCTTTGGTCGCTACTGGGGCTGATGCCAGAAGATTTTCATCGTACTCTCGATGTCCCGTATTTGATGTCATTGGAGTGCTTCAATACCGACTCCTGGTCGATTCTGGGTATTAGGGAGGGCAGGGTGGAGAAGGGAACGAAAACACGTCGTCGTACAGCCTTAAGATGCAGAGCCTCTTGCGGGCTCCGACATGGTCGGTCAGGCACATCATTCGAGTCCAATTTTGGAAGTCAAGTCGTGACAAGGCACAATACTCCTCAGCGCTCGATCCTCGAGCACTGAGGCCGCAACAAGTTAGTATTTCAAAACGACTATCTGAGTAAGTAGACAAATAGTAGTAGTCCGTTGAAATAGACCTAATAAAAAATGACAATCGAAACAGTCATTTTGGGAATAGTATGTAAGTGAATTGGAATGCATTGGAATGGGTTCGCGAGAAAGCCGCATACGAGTCCGAATCAGTCATAAATGTCGCATCGTATAATATTCGTATAACCATTGTGAACCGAAAGAAATCGTGCCCATAAAACCCAAAGAAATTTCAAGAAAACCCAAATTTCCCAAAACCCAAAACCAACGAAAAAAAAAAAATAAGACCCTAAAAGGAAGAAAAAGCATGAATGAAGAGAGCGGTTGAGATGCATGAAGTTGGATAGGCCGCGTGTAGGTGGGGGAATTATCGAACGCCTCCTGGTTTTATGCCACCACTTTGAACAAGGCAGAAGGTGTGATCATTGTCGGATTGGCGGTTATTGGGGAGGGATCAAAAAACGCGCGGCCATGAGTTCTCTGCCCGGACAAGTCGTCGTTGATTCTTGGTGCCAAATTCCCACTTCCAAAAACCTCGCTAACCACCCTGCTGTTCGTTGTGGGCGTCGCCGATGGTGCTGATTTGCTCGTGGTGTTTGTGTCGTCGTTGCTCTTCGATGCCTGCGCCCCACCGATTGCCCCGCCTACGATTGCCCCAATAAAGACTAGGACAACAAGGGCCACGATTGCCAGACCATTTTTCGTCTTCCAGAATGGGTGAAGCGTCGACGTTACGGCCAATCTTTCGTTTGGGAGCGGTCTGTCGTACGAGAGCTTTGGTTCATATTCAGCATTTGATGCCGTGATGGAGCGAGGTAACAAGGAAAAGTACCTCAATATTTTCTCGTGTATCGGATTCCTCCTCCGTCCGGACCTGCGGCCGCAGTGAATTGGGCATTTCGATAGGGGTGGCCGTCCACCAAGGGAGGCTGGTAGAGGAAAGGCAACGTTGTCAAGATTAGGTAGCGAGTAATTCTAGTCCGGGACTCCAGGCCCTATTGGTGCCTTTCACAAATCACGAAAAAGCGCGCTATGCGGGGTTGGCTTGATGGTACGGTGATTACAGTAAGTACGACGCCTGCCTAATGGGCACGATGGCCACCACCAGTTATCAGAGAAACTTATCAGCCTTTCATTAATGTAATTCAAGGTGCAGCAAAAGCTTTGAGCCAAAAACACTACGTGTGCTTCTAGGGTGCACTGAACCTTGTGAGATTCTTATGTATTCGTCTCCTGGTCACAAAGCCGATAGCAACTTATAGCAGCCGGAATGGCGACGCTGACCTTCTCCCATTTAAAATTGTGACATCTGTCAATCACAAAAGGTCTTGAAGGGTCTTGATCGGCCGTCTGACAAGGTTCGCCCACACATGTTCACTGAAGCTGCAAGAATATAATTGCATTGGAAGAAGAAATGTCGCCGTTCGTAAGGAACTAAACCCATATTGTCAATGCGCAGCGCAAATCACGACTTACTTATAGCTATCTCAGGCAAGTGATCGAACCGAATACCGGCCACGGGTCGAGCTATATCTTTTATGTATCACATAGGGACGAGCAAAAAGAAACGATGAATCTGACATCTCGACATACTTACCACTGACAACAGGTCCAATCGCTCAAACCCACTTCCCACTGCATGTAAAAGTCGGAAATATGTATCGCAGTGGATCTCGATAAACAGAGAAGTATATGAAGCCGTTCAAAAAACCGACGCACCCAAACGGAGTGTTGTACACAATAACGGAGCTACGTCGGCGGAATTTGTTGCTCCCACGGAATATATATTGATTTGAAGCTTCGTTTTCCCAGATCTACGCACCTGTAAGGAGTTCGAGGGTGTTAAAGCTCATCACATCCACGATATGTCCAGCCAGACATACCATGTTCTAATTTGGCCTTGCACCCGCCACATGGGAGGTAAAATGGGGGAATAGGCTTTATCAGAGAGAAGAACGCCGGTAAGAACTCGAGTTTGAGTCCGGAAAAATGAACCATATTCAGTGTGAAGATGGGATGATCGAGATCCTAGAAGTTGGCGGCAACTTACTTTGAAGAAATCCGCCACGCCAATCTCGGAACGGTTGCAGTCGAGAAAAATTTGTGGACATTGTTTCGGACTCACTGCCAGGCGGCCGGGACTATAGGCTAACAATGAGTGGTTGTAGATTAGTATTAGGGTATTGGAGTGAATGCTTACAGCGGGACGTCGGATTCGTTGGGACTAATATTTTAGCACCTTCCGTGATCCTGAGTGAAAGAGAGCAGCGGAGGTTCAGCATAATGGCAAACATAAGAACGGTCTTACAAAAGTCGGCTAGGTTTTCTCTTGAAACGAGTTTTAATGCGGCATTGTACCAAGAAATAAATTTTTGGTTTGCGTGGCTGTTTTGGTAGAGACTGTATAGAGAAAGAGAGGCGAGACAGATCCAGCAAAGCTGTGACAGAATCGTAGGTGATCATAGTGCGGTTGAAAGAAAGAAAGAATTATCGAGTTATCCAAAATACGATACAGCACCTAATATAAGGCACTTTTGATTTTTCCAATTCACATGCTTCTATGCAGCATATCAAGATAGCGGTAAGAATATGGCCCAGGAGTACCCTTAGACGACTTTCCAGTCATCTTTCGATGTGCCTTCCATAGTCGTCGTGCACTCGAACACTTATTGAAGTGCTCAAAAATACCTTTCGTGGTGTACGTTTGAGGATGTGTGTTTCTCCCACGTGTGCGATAGTGGCATCCCTGGCAGGCAAGCCCAGCACGAGTTATACGTGAGCTGGAATCAAGGCATGGCAGAGGGACCACCGACATGAACCGGGTCGGGTCGTTCACGCCTCGACCTCGTTTTACAACCCGTTGGTCATAAGCGATCTTGGCATTAGAAGTCCCATTGTTAACATATTCAGCCAGTTCTTCTTCTCCTCCATGGATGACAACTGCAGCTTGGCGGGCCCTCTCTCGACTGAGGAGATATCGTTTTCTGCAGTACGGGCGTTGGAAAGAAGTGTATATGGCCGGTAAGGTGGCCATAATAAATCCACTTTTGGTGAGGCCAAATGCGGCCCTCGCATCCCGTTCGGTCATAGGCAAAAGTTCGGGCTTGGTCATACAGGGGAAACAGCACCGGACGCACTCGGGGATCCAGCGGTAAGTCCCAAACTGCCCGCAGACATGGCAAGAAGGCGTAGAAAGGGTGTGGAATAAATCATCGACAGAGAAGTGAGATGCGATCCCGGTTTTTTCAAGGGCGGCGACAGCCTGTGGTGCTTTGAGCAAAATGAGCTTGTAGTGATTAAACGAAGATTTCACGACTGCTCGTGCTCGTCGGTTAAGCGAGCGGAAAGCCGATGCTGTTTGGCCGAGGGTTGGGCAAGAGGTCAGTACAAATTTGGATTATTAAAGGGCCTTTTGAGGTGGGAATGGACACGACGTCGGCACCAAGTCGTCGAGGACGGTACGTGAGGAAATCAAGGATTTCACGACGCTTTGCTTTGCCAAAGAACGATGGAGGCTTGAGAGCGTCCATCCTTACTCCATCCTATTCTCTTGAGTGGGCTTATGTAAAATTCTTCAATTGGTGAGAAAGTCGGACTCAGCCAGGCCTTCAGGTCTCATTGACCATTCCCAATGAGCGGTATTGTACTTTAGTTTGCAAGTTGAACTTGATATACCAATATCAAACCCCACTATATTCTCATGTTCCAGAAACTACTTACAGTCGCTTGCATATTGCTTTGCACAACGAAATTCACAGTGCATCGCTTGATGTGACCACCTTTCAATCAAATTTAGGGCTTGCAGACGGATCTCCAAGCATATGCATGGCAGGTGGGAATGTAACTGTCAATCACATCAGTCGCAACAATTGTGCATTTCGTTGTGCAAGCAACTGTAAGTACTTTTGAGAATAGCTGTGTTGACGACTTCCAAAAGAAGGTTCTGGTAGCTATAGCTAATAGGTTCAACAATTTCACAATTTGGCAGAATGTTTAATTCAAAGACATAATGGACTACTTAGTGTAACTTGAGTATGTGAACGTGATCATCTCTATACGGCACCGAGGAAGTATTGGATCTGCCAACGTCGGTCGGCAATAAGGGTGCCTTGAGGAAGTGCCGGAAGACCAAGACCTGCCGCTGTTCGCGAACATTGTCGTGCTAAGTCAAGGTTGTTAATAACAGGGCCAAAAAGTCAAAGATGATGTCGTTCATACCTGTCAGCCGCAGTAGATTAGCCTTTGTTCTTGGCATGAAGTCTCGGTACACCCCTGGAGGGTATAGCAGAGGAGATGTATCGGATAAGCTTGCATTATAGACTTGAACTGCGATGTGATCCAAACTGTGCAGAGAAATATCAGGACCAAGGTCTCGTTCAAAATGACACAACTGACTGGGGCGAAATCCTCTGTTCGAATTCATTAAGTACGCCCTGGAACTGCGACAGGGTGATGGGGGCGGCGTTTTCGTTCGCTACGCTCTGGGGGTCGCCATCAAGGGCTACATCTGGTTGTTGGTCGGCCATTCTTGTGTTTGATGCAAGTTTCAGTCGGCCCGGGTGTCAGAAAATTGCTACGTAATCTTCGGTGCTTTAATTATCGTCACGTTGGACGCGACAAAGCTCAGATCTTTCTGCCTTTCTGGAGTAGTACAAAGGTAGACAGTGAGTGAAGTAAGTACTTTCTAGCTTATCTCGGAGTCGCAACTCAGCAAGTTCATGACCTCCTGACCAGTGACATCCCAAGGGCGGCTTGTATATACATAATTTACCTCAACCTCGTCGTATTGACAGAACAGACAAGCCATCGGCACCAAAGTTTGGGACGGCGGTGAGAGGAACGACGAGGTGCTTCAGGATCGGATGTCAGTCAAGCAGTCAAGTTTGGTGTGCGTGGATTCCCCAAGAAGCACATCATACGACGTCAAGAAAGACGCCAACTTTCTGGACCCACGCAACACATCGTGTCGAAGCTGTTTTCAGGACCGTCGCTCGAAACGGAGAAGCACAGAAAATACAAGATCATCGCTGTGCAAGCGCGGGTGTCTTCCCGGCTCCTTCGGTACCCATCACCAGTCCGACGACGCACTCAAGACTCGACCAGAAAGTGCTTGGTTGCCGGTTACCGTGCGGGCCAACTTTACGCTCTCTGGATATTTCCATATTTCTCCTCATTTGACCGGGTGAAGCAATGGCCCATTCTGTGCATCCACCCGAGCATCCCTGTTTGCCCAACTCGCCACTGATTGTACATGTGCACTTGAACTCATTGATAGAACGGCGTCATCTTACCAACTATGCAATTTCCCGACCCCTCTGTCCCCACATTGGCATCCCGCATGAATTACTGCGAAAGCCCAGCACGAACCACGGCTCGCCCGCCGTTCCTAGCCACCATTTTCGCCAACCGCCTTTTCGCCAACCGCAGCCCCACCACCCACTGCCACAAGGACGAGGGGCAAGTCGCTCCTTGTTCTTCCCATTTCCTCATCGGCGGCTGCCGTCTGCGGCCTTGCACCGATCGTTACCTCCGCACTTTCGTTCTGGGCCAGTCCAATTACGAATCGGACGATTGCTTCCCGTCAATCTCTCCTCCTCCAGTTCCCTAGACTCATTCTTCCCACTCCGACAGATAGGTACGCCTTTCATATTTGCTTCCCGTCCCACGCTAATTCCCCTTTCAGCGTGCACCCAATACTATATCGTTTACAGCTGCGGCTGCCGCTAGGATACTGATTTATCCAGTGCGACAAATTACTTGAGACGAACCTAAAATGGCCCTTGCGTGGTATCCAGGACGTGGAAGAAGAGCCTGTCAGTCATTATTGCGAACCTCATCTCGTGGAGTATCGCAAAGGGGTCACGATGTCGGAGGATGAGAACGAGGATGAGCACGACGGCGAGGCGCAGGAGCAGGAGCAGGAGGCCGAGGATTGAAGGTGTCGCCATCATTCGCATTGTGTAACTCCGGTTGATGAATCTTGAGCTTGAGCTTTTGCCTTTTCTAAACTTGTGTTTGGCTCGTTACGTCCAGCGCTATTTCTTGCCTATTCCCTTGTCTCGACAACGAATATGCTTTTCAGAATGACAACGCTTTCGGTTCCCGTGTATACTGGCGCTTGTCTTTTTTACTGCAACTGCGTTATCTTCAAGCAGCCACCCAATCGTGCTTGAATCATTCAACTTGACCGCTGGGCCCTATTCAATGAAATTTCTCCTTCGTCCCTCATTGTGTATATATTTCGATTCAGCAATTTTGAAAACGAACACGAGTGGGGGACCGATTCCTTGGGTCTGCATAAGCATAATATCCATGGTATTTTTAGCATTTTCCGTGATCCCGAGTGACAGAGAACGGCCTCGTTCAGCCTCGTTCGGAGTAGAAGTTGACAGTGGGCGGGCCATTAAAATGACGTCGTCGCAGGTATGTACAGTTGCGTCAATGTTCCCCAAAATTTTTTCATCCCTTCCACGATGTCCTCGACACGAGAAATGATTTGGTATCTCCCAAACTTTTTTATACTGAGATTCTACGATTCTGCGAGGGGTTAGGTTTCCGGAATGCTCACAGATCACTCGCACTTTCTGAGCGGTGTAAATAATTTTGGTACGTGTTTGTGGAGACTGAACGTTGAACAGTGAAAGGCATCTACCGGATCGCCCGGCTTGAGTACAGTGGCGCCAAAGTCCATGCAATGCTGGAGATCCGTGTCGGATAGCCCATTGCTTGCTGGTCGCGGTGGTTGTCTACGCGTACGGGTGCAAAGAGGTCGCTAACAAAGTCGGTTCCCGTACTACTCAAGGTTATGGGTCCAAGTCGGACTTGATCAGCAGCGTAAAGGATTTTGGTGCGTGTTTGTGAACTCGGGGTTAAAATACATCCTGAACCTCGGTTTGAGAACAGTAGCGCGAAAAGTCGCAGTACATGTAATTGAAGCCCGCAATGCTGGAGTTCCATCGAAGTTGATAGTCCATTGCAGAGCCTGCTGGTCGCGATCTACGTGTACTCAGTACTGGTGAAAGGGTCACTAACAAAAGTTGTGATCGGACATCGCGTGTCGTGCCTGGATTTGCAATTCCTTTTTGCCCGTGGGTTATTTTTTCTCAGAGTCATAAATAATGCGACCCCGTTATTCATCCTGCGAATATTAGCCTTGAGAGCCGTTCATCGTTCAACATTCGACGTGCTCAACGATAGTCAACTGTCAATTAAGCCCACAGGGGCAATTCGGAGACGACATCCTGGATTCCGATTTGATGAATCGAAGTCCGCATTGCGCAAGGGCACGTGGGAACCTCAAGGCTTCCTTCCTTCCACCACGAGTCTGACCACGGCCAGCCCCCCTTCACTTGGTCGGGATTGTCCTGACTTGAGGACGACGCATTACGGTTGTGAGTGATCTAAAACACGTCCAGGAACTTTTATTAATGAAATTATCGCGAAAACAGGGCCACGATGCACTCGTTTTTGTCCAAAGTCTTCGGACGTAAAAAGGACGACAAGGAAACGTCACCAACAACACTAGCCCCCGGCGAATTATTGGAGGGAAGATTCGAAGCAGTTTCGCCCAACGTCTCTCCAACCGCAACCAAATTTATCGAGCTTGACCCAAAGGTCAACGGTCACGACAAGGAGAAAGATAATACCTTTACTTTTTTCAAGGCAAAGTCGCGCCCCGCATCTCCTCAACTTACCACCAAGAAACTTGACACTCTCCCACACCTCTCTCTCAACTTCTCTGATTTCAAAGAACGGTCTCATGACCCCGAACTTGATGTTGAAGTTCTTTTGACTGACGCTGTCATCGGCCAGCGAAGGCTGAACCCTCTGGAAGCCCTTATCCTTATACGGGCATGCTCACAGGCTATTATCGCTCGAGGTTGGTATCTAATCTCGTTATTGTCCTATTTCTCACTTATATTATTATTAGGTCTCGAAACCCTCGGGGTCATGCACCCGCACTGGTATTCATCTTCACCAGAAATTCAGCGCAGACTCATTTCGCACTTCCTCAACTCATTAGCTCCTCAGAGCGCAATATCACCTCTATCTCCAACTTTATCTTCTCCGATTTCTGCTTTCGAGTCCGAAATCCATTTTACTCGTGATCCTCATGATGTCGCAACAGTGCTTCGCTGGGGTTTGCGTCACCTGCAGTTAGAAGGCGACCATTTTGGAACGGATGATGGATGGTACAAGGCCTTCCTCGACGCGGAATCCGCAGCTGAATATCCTCCGAAAGCATTCTCCGAGAAGCTGGCTCCGAATCTGCCACCAGCCCATCTCGAGCTACTCGTCGCGACCTTGGAGATTTTCTCTTCTCTTGCGGCCCATTCAGAAACCAACAGCACGAGTGGAAGCAAGCTTTCCAAGATTTTTGGGCTTTGGTTGTTGACTGCCCGACGTGTGGAGGATAAGGATGACTGGCAGTCGTTTTATTCCAGATGGGAAAGCACTGGCCGTATGCTTGAGCATTTGTTCTTAGCCCGTATTCGGTATGTTCAACCTCTTTTAATTTTTAATTTTTTCGTTCAAGTTTCTGATTTGTACAGAGATGAGTCGACGGACCAACGTATGCCCATCCGCCTACTCGAGTTGGTACGCAAGTACCCCTATACTCAAGGCTTATCTTCTCCGACGACGGACCTTCAACTTCTCCCTCGTCCCCGATT
>Ga0307517_10011063_pt1 | contig 12541 bp, 7 predicted proteins | sample 23_EM_MG_FD_194515 | JGI IMG/M metagenome (GOLD analysis project Ga0307517, IMG submission 194515) | Populus trichocarpa ectomycorrhiza microbial communities from riparian zone in the Pacific Northwest, United States - 23_EM | ecosystem: Host-associated > Plants > Roots > Unclassified | place...
ATTCAAAACAAATTATATATAGCAATCAAAAGTTTGAGGATCAAATTTGATATAATCAGCAAATAATAACATTTCTAAATTTTTCACAACTTCCGGAAAATGTTTTCCGCCCAAATTTTCCAGGAAAACGCTTTCCTGAAAACCAAGCCAAATTTTCCTTTGACTGGAAAGTGTTTTCCGTTGACCAACTTTTCTAATGGCAAACAAATACAGGAAAGTTTGGAAAGTGGTTTCCCGAAAACCACTTTTCGAAAAACAAACACAGCCAAAAGGGAAAACACTTTCATGAAAACCAAACCAAATTTTTCTTTGACTAGAAAGTGTTTTCCGTTGACCGAAAAGTGTTTTCCGTTGACCAACTTTTCTAATGACAAACAAACACAAGAAAGTTTGAAAAGTGGTTTCTCAAAAAGTGAATTCGAGAAATAAACATGGCCTAAAGTTCACGACCTCGTTAGATTTGACAATTTAAACGAGTGGAAATATACTAATAAAGATTGCAGTCATTAATATATATATATATATATATTAATCTCCTACTTATTATATTATCCACTTTCTTTGCCAGTAATAAAATTAAATATTTACCTGATAAATAATAATATCGACAACAACATTAATGAACAGCACATTTGATCAAAAGATAGAAGAAATTAATAGATCATACCGACAAGAAAAAAAAAGATAGCAATAAACATAGAAAAAAGAAATAAATAGATACTGTAAACCAACTACCAATTATCAGTATCCATGTGGATAAAAACAAAAGGTAGTTTTGTTTTTTTAAGAATATCTGGCTATGATGTTGTCCACGTTGCAGGTTAATAGCTGACAATGTCTGGTCTTTTTTTGACAAGTTAATGATTCTGCAAACACGTCGGTGACCTAATTCATTATGCCTCGTGCTCACACGTGGCTTCGGTGTCAAGAGTCTTGTTTTTCTTCTCGTTTAAGGATCAATTATTAAAATATCTGTAGGTTTTAGTGTACAAGTAGCTTTAATCCACACGTGGGAGTTGGGGACTGCTTCCAACTTGTTGCTTTTCAATCTTCATCGAGCATCTTTTGTGGGTGTTTTTAACTTGAAAGATTATTAAAGTGATTTTTTTAATATATTTTTGATAATTTAATAAATTGATGTTAACAAAATTAAAATTAATTTATCTTGATATATTTTTAAATAAAAAATTATTTTAAAAATCACTCTCCACTATATTTTTTTTTCTCCGACCAGACTTCAATTTTAAAATTATTTGTTTTTTCTCGCTCGGATTAACCATAATATATATATATATAAAAGAAAGAAAAGGAACCTAACCTGAGAATGATAGACGGTAACGACGGACAGAGACACCTAATAGTGTCTCGTTTAAACAGTATTAAGAAATTAGAGTAGATATATACTCTTCCAATTGGGATTTAATTATATTATTGAGCTGCACAAAAAATTGTCAATTGTTAATTAATTATACTCTTTATCAAAAACTTAAAAAAAAAAAAGAAATTGCAATTTATTGGCCTGAAATTAATTAATATCTGGTTAACACTGGGGCATATGCCGCGAGTCCCGATCAAATATATATATAGAAGGGGGGGAGGGCTCAAGGGAGAGCTATTATATTATTTTTTCCTTATTTGCTTTTTTTTTTAAATAGGAAAAAAAAACCTAACGAGAATTTGGTTTCAGATTTATACGAAGCACGCTACCCAACAACACAGATGACAGATAGAATATAATATTAGCGTAGGATTCACATTTTACACTCATAAAATAAGGAAAATACATTAACCATGGATGGCAGGGCACATGCCCAGCGAAAATGGCTTGTGTGAACAGACACTTAGCGTCATTTAAGATGGCGACTTGCGCTAACATACAGAAGTTCTATTATGAACACCGAATAATTAAGAATCAAAATTGTTTTTTTTCTCTATTAAATATTAGAGAATTTCGAGCTCATTGACCAAAATAGTTAATTTATGCATCATTCTAATGCATCAACTGTATTCTCTTTAAGACTCTTCGTATACGATAGGAAATCCAGATGTGTTCGGACCCAAAAGTCTGTCTGTGGTCGATTCTGATTAGCTTTTGGCACCAGTTTTGAGCTAATGAGTTCATCACAAGTCATGGTCAATGCACCTAATGGCTGCATTCTGCCATTATTTTAGAGCTTTTATCCAGTTAATTTGATCATTTAAATAAATCCTGTGGCACCACATGGTTAGAGAATCAGAAGATCCTCAACCTATCAGTTGACTTGGGGGGAACCAGCTTAATTTAATCCCTCGGGTTACTGTGAATAGATTGAGAATTTCTGCAATAAATTTTCTTAATCCCACAATTCCATATATACTTAACACATGATATACAGCAAAAAAATGTATTAGCTGGTTCCTAATATATCATTTGGCACTATTTTTTATCAGTTTTTATGACCCAAAAGTCGGAATTCCTCAGAGGGGGACATAATATATATATAGCATAAGAAGAAGAAGAAGAGGAAGAAGAAGAAGAAGAGGAATCCGAAGCCAAAGTCCGAACCATATTCCTCACCACCTATACTCTTTAAATGTTAAATCCTGGAAATCAATCACACCGTCTCTGGGGTCTCTTAAAAACCAGCTGCTCAAACTGCCAACAGTGTTGCTCTGTAATGGCACAATGTGCACCGCCTTTCACATCATATACAGCAAAAAACCAGAATCAGCACATAGCTAGCTGTAAGCTGCATTATTACATATGATAAAACAAACCTTCAAGGCAACGACATAAATTTGAAAAGACAGCAGACACATAAATGTCGCCCTTTAAGCAAAGAAACAGACAAGAAGATGATGGTGGTGGTGATGATAATAATAAGATGAATTGGATAATTTACTTTCCATTTCCCAAATTTCCTTTTGTTTATTCTTTAGTTACAATGAATAAGATTAATTAATCCCAAAACGCTAAAAACATTAATAGAAAGGAGATTATTTTCCTTCTAATCTAATTAATTACTATGCACCAAATCCTAATCGAGTGACCATAAATTAAATATAACATGTCATGTTTCCAAAAACCCTGTCATTCTAAGAATTGAATTCCTAACTTCGCTCAAATCTCTCCCCTTCAACGTCCTCCCATTTCCAGTGCGAACAGAGAATGCCATTTTGCCAGCAATTCTTCTCTCCACTATAATATGCGGAGGAACAAGATCATCTCCACCATAATCTTCCTCAAAATCATCGCTGTCCGAGAGTTGAAACTCTCTGTTAGGAATACTAACCGGGACGGAACTGGATTGCTTCTGCTTCTTCTTCTTTACCTTCTTGTTGTTATTGCTAAACACGCCCATTTCTTGATAATTGAAGTACTTCTTGCACCCATGCTCATGGTCGGAGAAGATTACCTCCGATTCCTGGAACTCTTCTGCCATGTAAAGGCTAATTAAAGTAAAATAAAAATAGATAACGAGGAGTAATATCAAGGACTGGAACAGCAAGGGAAGAGAGGCAAATGAGGAGGGGATTTATAGGGCAAGAATTCTCTTCTTGAATCGTAGAGGGTAAGCTCTAGCTTGTTTGTGTTGTTAGATGGCGTCACTATAAGGCCATTGAGTGCGGTCCCAGCTTTCTTTTGTTTTTTCTTTAGCCTTTTGTCTTCCTTTCTTCTATATAATATTAAGCATTTATTAACTTTCTGAGCCTGAAATTCTGGTGGGTATGTGTACAAGTTATTAGTCGTCTGCCTAAAAAAACAACTCGATTTCTTGAAGCTCACGGCTTTTGCTTGTCTAGCTTGTCTAGCTAATCTAGGTATATTGTAATTTGGCTCTTAAGCTATAAATGGTTTTGCGAATATTACAAATAAGAAATAAATTTATATAAAAAAAAATCCCTGAATTATCTTCATCATAGATAGTTTATATTTTTATAAGATTACAAAGATGGACTTGCTTTTAATTTTGTGTGAAAGCTCACTCGAAATTACCAATAAAAAAAATAAAAAATATCTTATAATTCTTGGCAAATTTTCATGTTAAGAGAAGTCAACTTTTTTTTCTCTCCCTCAATGATGAGTACAGTTAATTCATGAATTACATGTGTGTGGATTTCATTCGAACCACTTGAGTGTTTAGTAATTGTTCATGAATATGCATTAATTGAGAGATTAAAATCTTTTCCAAGTACATGTTGGGAAGGGAATTATCGCGTTTAGTTATCATTGCGAGTGCTAGGCTTTTGTTGGGTAGGCATTAATTATTTGGGGATTGGAGTTCCAAATGCCTAATCTAGAAGGTAAGTGTTTGAGTTCAAGAGAAATTACGGCCTTCAATGTTGTCATTTTGACCAAGTATGGTAACAAATACGTACGGCTTCCGACAACAAACAAAGAAAAAGAGCAAAGGAGTCGTCATGATGGCCAGATCCTTTTAACAAATCTTGATCTTGCGCACATTGTAATGTGCTTTAAACAAAAAGACTCCTTTTCAAATTGACATTTTCTTATTTCGCATTATTATTCAAATGTTTGGTTAGGAAGAAACGTTTTTTTTTTTTCCCGATGACAGTTTTAAGGATATCATGTTTTAATTTTTCCGAGCACATGATGTTCCTTGAGCTAGGTTCTTTGTTTGAGTTCTCAATGATACAATGCATGAGGATTCTTGTAACTAAGTTACCTAATACACTACCTGCAGACTATTTAAAACAAGAAAAGGAAGAATTAATTGCAATAGTAACCGTATCATATATAGGCGCAACTTCATTTTCTGGTTAGCCATTCTAGTCTCTAGACATATTAAGTATTAATTACTAAAGATTACTCAAATTCAAGATATTTAAAAATAAGGTTGATGTGTTGGATAATCGGTTAATTTCTTAGTTCAAATAGTGTTATCAATTCTTTCCAGTCAAGGTATCTGGTGGTTTGATATGAAAAGTTCGGGTTGTTTGTAGCTGGTGGTGCCTGGTAAGTTAAGGTAACTGGTACCTGCAAAAGGTCTTTTTTGATAGACGTGGGGACTCTTAGATGCTTAAGTAAGTAATTTTATAGAGAGAAAAAATACATTGATATTTTAAAGAAATGGACTATGAAAAAATATATGATGAAAGTGTTAAGAATGAAGAAATTATGAATCTTTTACCCAAATAGTTTAGGGGGGTACTTATACTCCCTAAACCTTGTCGTTTTGATGGAGTGGAGAGACTGAAGAGTTATTTTCTTTAAACATCATTAATGAAGGATAAAAATCCTTTACATATCATTAATGAGATGAATATATAGGATGCTCTTAGGAGACCTTTCATACACCTACAAGTGTAGAGAGATAATTATTCCTAACATAAATAGGTTATGTCAATAATCTTAAGATAGAACTATATGGTCCTGACATGGATCTCTAAGAGCAATTGAGTTTGGCATATAGCCAAACCTAGAGGAGATAGTCTGACAGTTCATCAGACCCACGGTGTTTTGAGCTCAGTTCCCAGTGCATGGTGTCTTGGGCTCAGCTCATGGCTAAACTCAAGTATATAATGGGTTTAGACTCTTTCAAAACATAAGAATATTGAGTCAAAAAGACTGACTCATCAACCACTAATTAAGAAAAGGCAGATCAAAATAGGCAGGATCATATATGGATCTAATTTGTGTTCTATGCAATACTCGTGATGAGGAAAAAAAGTCACTTCTAATTGCACATGTATGTTTTCTAGAAAACTTAGGCAACAAATTCTCTAATTTTTGTACGAAAGCAACAAGGTAGTCCCTAATTGTATTCTACATTATAATGGACAAAGAAGTTTATGCATAAAAAGTCATTTCGTTCCTTCTATGATTTATTTGATTTTTATTAGAAAAACAAATGCATTGTTGTTCACATGTACATACAGTATTAAATGTCTTAATGTGTAACTAAATACAATCACAATTTAATAAATTCAAAATTTATTTTACAGTGATTTTAATGGACTAATTGATAGTTAATGAGGTAAACTTCCTTTTTATTTACTTATGATATTAGTCGATGTGAGAGATGCGAAGAGCGAACTTGACGTAACATCAAGGGAAATATAAAAAAAATTAGGATATCTTATACCATAAGTTACAACCCTAAACCACGAAGAAAAATTGTCTTCATAAGTTATGCATTCAATAATAATAATTTTCTCTAAAAAATTACATAAAAACTATTTAAATAATGGCTAGAATTGAATAGTTAAATAAATTTAAATTAGTAAAATTATGAAGCCTAATTAAGAAAGGAATAAAAAAAAAGTACCTAAAAAAATAAAAAATTAAAGACAACATTTTGGGTCAAACTTAGGCATGTTCTCAAACTTAGAAAGCATGAGCCAATTGTTCTTTTAAGGAACAAAGCTTGTAGAGCACCCTAATAAAATTTCAGCCCGATTCAATAGTTGAATCAATTTCTAAGACTATTATCCTAATAAGAATAAATGTTAGAAACATTGAACGTTGTAGAAATACATATATTCTCTGATATATCAATATTATAAGCATTATCATTGATCTTCCTTATTATTTTATAGGTTCCACACTTCTTTTGTTGGAACTTGTTATACGTCTCTACAGAGAATCTCTCTTTATATAGAAACACCATTGCCCTATCTTCTTCCTTGAACACTTTAGCGCTTTGGTGTTTATCGACAACATCCTTGTATTTAGAATTGGTTTGCTCCCTTTTTTATCTCACTTAAACATGGATAACTTGGACATCACAACCATCTTTTTAGCAATAATTCTGTAACTAATATCCTTTTGAATTGGTATAAGATCAAGTGCATATCTAGGACATTCCTTTACACAATTTCAAATGGTGTTTTACCTATTGTACCATGTTTGATGCTGATATATGTAAATTCAACTTGTATATCATTTTCACTAACAATAAAGCCTAAAACATAGCTTACTACACTTAAAATGCACTTTCTCAAGTTCATATATAACTTATTTTCCAACAAAACTTCTAGAACTTTTCTCATATATCCCAAATGGTTAATTTTAGATCTTTAAAATAAACTATCATGAATTATTAATAAGGGAATATAAAACTTGATTCATCAATAATATATAAGTGCTCGACATGCTAGATAATTTCAATGCCATAACCAATCACTTATATAACCCATTATTTAAAAGTCAAATCCGAAAATGATTGTATCCATTCCATAAATCAATATTTATAAAAATTGTTGCTCCATGTAACTAATTTAGCATGTCATCTAATTATGAAACTTGAAACTTTTAACCTATTATTATTTTATTGATAGTGTGACTATCCATACAAATACGCTAACTACTATCATTCTTTAAGGTCAATAAAGATGGTATTATTCAAAGAGTTAAAATATTTTGATTCTACCCCTTTCTCAGAAGCTTTTTTGTTTCTTATAATCACTAGAACGATGCTCTAGCTCTTTATATTTAAATCACTTACCCTCAATTAGTTTGACATATAGATTACTTAACTTGTTCATTTCAACTAGTCTTCCTAATGCTCTATTAGATTTAACAATATCTTGTCTAGTAGAAGGTTATTGCAATGTTTGAGCTACCTATCTCTTGTTAGCATAACTGAATCTACTTATCTTATTATATGGCTTATTGAAATGATCAAATATACTACTATTGTTAGCCCTTTCTTTCCATATCATCTTAGCGTTTAATGTTATATTCCTCGCCTATATAAGCATAAACTACATATATAATTTGATCTTATCCCGAATTATTTCCCTTGACCCCTCATAAAAATTTTTTATCAAAACTTGTAGACCTTTTATCTTCTACAAGTGGTTATATTTTACTAATTGAAACTTAGCAATATACTCATTAACATATCTATATCCTTACGAATAGTCCTCGTATTATTGAAATATGTATTATTTGTATTTAGAAAGATTGGATTTTTCATACAAGATATATCCCATCCTTGCTCATAATGTAACAGGTTGTCTACCATTCTTAAATGTATATCCATGTGATGCTTCCACAAGGAAAAATCTCTACCTTTCAGCCTATATACGACTAGTTTCACATCTTTTCTTCTATGATACTCGTTTATTCCCTAAACCTATCACATTCTTCAATCCATTTAAAGAATTCTTTTATGTACAAATCTTTATTGAAGCTAGGGACAACTACTCTCAATAGAAATACATTCATCATAGAGTAGTCTTATCTCTTAAATTTCATAGTGGTTGCAACCAACCTAGTTAAGTAAACATAAACTAAATAAAATCTCAAAGCTTAATTAAAAAAAAAGAATTTGAAAATAACTAGAAAGATAATGAAAATTCAAAAACAACATTTTATAGGTTTTAATATGGGCATGTTCTTGATCTTGATCCAATAAACTTTCATGGGGAACAAAAACATATAGAAAAACCTGGTAAAATTTTATTTGATTTAACAGTCAAATAAAAAATTATAGTAGTTTGTTTTTTCACAGAGCTTATTTACCATGTTCAAGTTTTTTCTTAGGTTTCACCTTGTTTATCTGGCTCATGAACATATGCATTAAACATTATTAGCTCTCATTAATCTACTTCATTAGGAAGAAAGAAATCTAAGAATCCATAATTCTGTTGCAACGCAATGAAGGCAGCACCAACATTGCCAAGAATACTATTCAAATAGTCCAGCTTTTGCAAGGAACTTAATATCTGGCTCATGATCAAAAAAAATTTTAAATTAGTAAAATAAAAAAAATCAATTTAAAGGGAATAATCATTAATGAAAAACACGAATATACGGTTTCAGGACAACACCGGAATTACATGGTATTAGCCTTGATTGACTTTTGCCTCATTTTGTTACTGTTCTTTCTTCCCACCGTATTTGTCCATTTTCGAATTAAAAAATTGTTTTCCAAAGTCAATTACTTTTATTTGCATGCTTGACAAATACAATTCATATTTCAGGATTTCTTCATATCTTAATTAAATTAAAGACAAATAAATTAAAAGGAAAGGAAATTAAAGACTCTCTGGGCATATGATTCTTCGAAGTAAATTTCTAGGAGATCAAATTTAAAACAAAAAAAAGACAACTTTGATAATTTCACAAAAAAAAAAAAAAAGGGATAAAAACTGATGAAGCCGAGCCAAATTTAATTTATCCAAGCTGATTAATCTGGCTTAGTGTAATAATTAAGCGACTAGTTGAAAGCTGTAACAATCACCAATGATTGCATTGGTTTTAGTGCAAGATACAATGCGTAGCTGTAAAGCTTCAAATCGACCAGCAGCTCGGCGACCGCATGCGGCGGCTCATGCTCCGGGTCAGTGGAAGGTGAGGGTCCCACTTAAAATTATCCACTCGTTGGCTGGCGTTAAGTAGAGAAAGATCTCAAATAAGACAAACCTATAGTCACCTGACACGTGTTTGGAAATGCAGTCACGCCATGAACTACAAAGGCCACAGCAGAATCTTTCAAGGTCTACGTTTTGAGGAGCCACGTAGCTGAACGTTGTTTTCGTGTAAAAGTCTTATAGCTTTTTATCTAATGTTGAAAAAGGGAAAAAAAAGAAAGAAAAAAAAGATAATGTTGATGTTCGGGAAGCAAATAAAATCAAAGGGAAGTGAAGTGAAGTAATCCAAAAGTCCCAACCAATCATGATTTCAATTTAGGATAACTTCAACCATATTTATTTTTTGTAAAAACTAAATTATGCAAATAGGAGCATTTTCTTAATTTATTTGTTCAAAAAATAAAAAATTATCAAAGAACCATCTTAACCCAATAGTTTAAACTGTTAGGTGATCAGGTCCCTGGATATGATTTTTATTATTCTCTAACACACCTCATCAAGTGAAAGCTCTTTGACCTTGAAATTTGCACAGACCCAGATTACCTTGTGCTTAATTTTTATCAAATAAATGAGGATGATGAGTTTCGAACTCATGACTGTTTGGTCATCAAGACTCTGATACCATATCAAAGAACCATCGCAGTCCAATAACTTAAACTGTTAGGTGAGGTCTCAGGATATAATTTATATTATTTTCTAACAAAAATAACTCATCATTGATTTAAGATTATTAAAGATTTATCCTTTTAATATATGGATATATATAAAGAGCCATAATGATTATTCATGGTCAGATGAATACTCTAGTTTTTTTTTAAAGATAAATTGAATTTTGTTTTTATTGATACATAATAATTCCCCATTAAAAAAATATTTTTTTTATTTTTTTAAATTTATACAAAAATTAGAAGACACTTTTTCTATGTTTTTGACTTCTCTTCTATGTCAAGATATTTTATATACAAATTCTTATTATCGGGAATATTTATCAGCTATATATATATATATATATATATATAATCGAGGAGTTTTTTTTATATTTGAGAATTAATTGATTTTAATTGCAGGAATTAATGAGAATATGGATTTTTAATAATTGTGTGGCTGGAGATAGAATTAAGGGATATGCTATACATTATTATTATCCATATATATATATATATATATAGCTGTCTGAGAAATATCTCAACAATTATTCAAGACATGTCGTTATTAGCGATGAATCCAATCAACAATAGGACTGCATGGTTGTCCTAAATGTTTTATTGGATGATTCAGCATCAAAGTTTTTAATTTGGTATTCCTCCACGATTATGAAACTAAATGGCTTGTTCACAACGAAACTGGATTAATTTCACTAAGCTTTATAGTATGAATAATAATAATAATAATAATAATAATAATAATAATAATAATATAGAATTTTCAACAATATCAATCGAGGTATATAGTTATCATTTTTATAAGTGTGTACTGTGTAGTGCAACTTCTTTTTTTTTTTTTTTTGAAAAAGACTGGCATTGAAAAAACAAATAAAATGGTGGAAAAGAAAACATATTTGTTAACATTAATATCTCCATGCTCTTTGGATGGTTCTTAATGGATATTTGATGTTATTGATTGTTTTTTAAAGTATTTTTTTATTTAAAAATATATTAAAATAATATATTTTTTTAAAAAATTATTTACATCAAAATAATTTAAAAACAAAAAAAATTTAATTTTAAATAATTATTTTTAAAATTTTACTCGACAGTACCAAACATGAATTAGGCCTGTTTGGGATTGTGGTAACGGTGGCAGTTCAAAGTGCTTTTCACTTAGAAATATATCAAAATGAAGTTTTTTTTATTTTTTTTAAATTATTTTTGATATCAGCACATCAAAACGATGCAAAAATATAAAAAAAAATTCATATTAAAAATAAAAATAAAAATTTTAGGAACTTCCAAACACTCCATAAATGGATTTCTATGGGGAAAGAACTTGCTTGTACGAACTTGGAAAAGGAATTAAGGAAAAATAAAAACAAAAATAATGGATCGATTACATCCGTTGAATACAAGAGAAAAAGAAAATGATGGAGTTCAAATAAGGAGTGAGAAGGTAAAAGAGGCAGCAGCGCGTTTATTTTGGACTGTATGACATGGGAATAGTTAACATACATACATACATACATGCATATATACATACATAATAGACAAAAACAAGAGAAATGATGAAGTGGTGTGGTCCAACTCTCGTGAAGGGTATATACTTGACGTGCATGTTCTCTTTTTGAAGATAATGACTGCACACAAATCAACTACTCTAAAAAATTGCTGTGGGGATTGCTTTTGTAGGTGCTTTTTTCCTCTGCATATCCACTGCCCTATGAATGGAGATGGATGGATGATGGTGACTTCAATATCATCTGTAACATTTATACAGTGTTTAGAATCTGCAGGTTTATGTATGTGCCTTTGAGTCACGGCACTAATTTAACGTAATCCAGTACTGATCTTTTAATGTTTTAAGTCAACTTTGAATTGAATGGGGGAGTTGGGTCTCTTCTTAATTACATCTTCTGATTGATGTTGATTTTCTTGAACCTCCACACGAGAAAAAAAGAAGAAGAAAAGAGGTAACCAACTATCATGCACTCCCAACAATTATTTATCTGAGTGCAGCTGATCGTTAGAATATTGTTCTTTAAAATAATTTTTTTTTAAATTATTTTTGATATCAATACATTAAAAAAATATAACAATACTAAAAAATATAATAATTTGAAATAAAAAAACATTAATAAATAATTTTTTTTTAAAAACATTTCTGAAACGTGAAAACAAACAGACTCTAAGAAAAACCAACCGACTCTTTTAACAATCTGAGTTTTAAATCAAAACCATAGGCAATTATATATATATATGTTTTTTTTTAATTTACGTGGGTGTTCGGGTCAGCTTGCGCACATCTCGACTAATCCTACGAGCCCTGAAGTTAATGACTATGTAAACTTCCAGTGACTATCATATTAACAACCACAGGGAAAACAAACCTTTTAATTCCAAACTCTTCCCTACTACTATATGGTTACCATAGGCAATTAAATTAATTAAATGGGTTGTCGTAATGTAGTCACAATGTGCAAACTATAAGAATAATGAAAAATCCCGAGTGGAAGATTAATCAATATGAAGGGCCTTACAAGTCATCATGAAATGTTATGGGCCGCCGA
>Ga0307517_10011064_pt1 | contig 12540 bp, 6 predicted proteins | sample 23_EM_MG_FD_194515 | JGI IMG/M metagenome (GOLD analysis project Ga0307517, IMG submission 194515) | Populus trichocarpa ectomycorrhiza microbial communities from riparian zone in the Pacific Northwest, United States - 23_EM | ecosystem: Host-associated > Plants > Roots > Unclassified | place...
TGGTGCCAAATTTTTACTTTATAACAAATATTTTTAAAGAAAATTGTTAAGACGTGCGCTGCATGCATTGACACGAATGACATCTCCTGACGGTCTAACAACAGCTACTAGGGTGGCATATGAATTGTCTCGGCAACCCTTTTGTCCCTGTCCGAGGCGTGTTAACAACAAACATCTAGTTTGGAACTGATATAACCTCATAAAGAACAAATTAAAATAAATTATAAAATTCAATTCTCATTAGACCATGCCGGATCCAATGTTGAACAATAAAATTTATAAAAAGTGAAATTAAGAAAAAATGAAACAAAAAATTAAGTAAAGTTAGCTCAGGTTAATCTATTAAGTATTATTATCGAGTCATGAGGCCTAAATAGCCTAATAAAAAGTAAACCAAAACAAATCATGAAATTTAATTATTAATCATCCACAATATTAATTGATGAAATTAAAAAAAAATCAAAAAAATTAACCTATCAAATTTAATATCCAAATTATATAAAAAAAAAAACTCGATCGAAATAAATCCAGGATTAAAGGAATCGTGACCCAGGGTTATCTATTAAAATTGCCGATTTTCCATTAGAATAGAAGCAAGCATCTCTTTGTGTTTTTTTATTATCACGTATTCCAATACAAGCACTCAACAACAATAACAACTAGGTACCTTCTACCTTCTTGTATACCGGCCGTTTCACAGCATCTCCCATTCCACTGCCCCGTCAAATTTCCCCTTATTTTGCAACAATTAAATCTTCATCTCTACTTTCTTTCGCTCTTGCTGCGATTTTTCAAATCGAAATCGAATTGCTCGGTGCATCTCCTTTCTTTCCACTACAAGTCTTTCATACTTTTCTCCTTCCTTTACCATTTCTCTTTCTCCTTCCTTCATCTTTGGACGGAACTGAATGGCTCTAGCATATTCAAAACATCTCAAAAATCCAAAATGGACTGTCATTTTGAATTTTGCGATGAAATTAGTTTCTTTTTTTCTTTTTCTTTTTCAGGTGGAACGAGATCAGTCAGAACGGTATTCATAACCTTGCCCTTCACAATCAAAACAATCCACCAATGACCTCATTGATTCTTAGCCATGCCAGCAGGAGTTGACACTGACATTCCTTCACTAAACAGCCAGAACAGATTAGCACTACGTATCATTACAAGTTTCCAAGTACAAATTGATGAGACGCCAGCCACTTCAAAAATATTAGGGAGGCAAGATGTACACGGACAAATAATATGGTTCACAAGAACCCTGCATATGGTTAAAAGAAAAAAAATTGATTGAAAGTGAGGCATCACTACACATTTGGCAACAATTGATTGGATATCATCAGATGATTTGCCTTGCTGCTGGATATGGGTTGAATCTCCTTCCTTAACAATATGTATACGCAGCTCTAACTTTTACAACATCTGACATTGAAGTTGGTTGTACATCGCCTCCAAAATCTAATCTGGCTCGAAAAATATTGGCCCCTGACAATTGCTTCACAAAACGAGTAAAGCGAACCCATTTATGCTGTTCAAAGAGGTATCTGTCCATCCTCATAAAGTTGAAAGAAAAGGTGGGGCTTTCAAGACCATATGTGTAGAACTTTGACATCTTTAGCACCTGTTCAAACGATTCATCTTCCAAAAAAGTGGTAGAATTTTCACCTTCTATCGGTATGTGACAGACCCTAGCTGCCAATAAAAGCTGTTTTAGAAAACCCTCTGGACTGCTGACTGGGTTTGTCTTTTTTTCTTCCACGTCTCTCATTCCAAAGCCTGAGCAGCATAAACCAAAACCGTACCTACCCAACATGCGAGCAATTGGCAAGTACCCATCTCTTCTTGAAGTATTGTAGTAGCCAGCTGTTAACTCAGAAGGATGTGATTGCATGCCATAATGCCAGTGGATCCCAGCCACTTTGGCTGAAGTATCAATTTCAGTGCCCTGAAAGATGGTCTTCGCTTCTCTACATATCCTTTCGCCATGAAGCAGCAGCATCCCAGAGTACCATTGAAGAAAAAATTTCCCAAATGGGGTATTCCAAGATCCACCATTGCTTTTGAAAAACTCAGTATTCTCAGGGCCATGCATCAGATTACCAGAACCAATCGGGCCTCCATATCCCCATTCACGCATTCCGGCATCATGAGCACATGCATTCAGGGATGCAATCATATACTGCAAACAGTCAAATCAATACAGATGGCGACAATACTAAAAGACAACAGTCAGGAATTGCAAAGTTTTGCAAGCTTACAAGTGAATTGCACTTGTTGGTGTACCTTATCATAGCACTGAAACTCTCCAAGCTCACGTGTGTGCCAAGCCCATGCTAGCTTCTGTGATGGACATGAAGGGTACCTTAATTCACCTGCAGGACCCATGCCAACTTGGACTCCCTACAAAATGATCTATCAGGAAAACTAACTTGCCAAATCAAAGAATCAGTTGTCAATGATTGAAGAAGTGATTTGTTGTATTATAAACAGTAACATCTCACCGTAATGACAACACCAAGTAAAGATCTAAAAGTATCTCTGAAATTCATCATAAAATCTGAATATGCTTGGAGTGGTGATCGTCCCTTCAGGACAGGAAACATATCGCATCCAAGAGAAATGTATTCCATGTTTCTTCTACCGAATCGATCAGTATATGCTATATCTGGATCTTTATCAATCTCTTCAAGCACCCATTGAGGAAGAGAAACCCTTCATCATATAAAACTAGTTGTTTAGACCCACTAGCATATAAGCAAGCAAGCAGGAGAACCAAACAACAAAACTGAGGAAAAAAGATCAAATCAAATTTGGTAAAAGAAATTTTCTTTCAAACCAAACTCTCACCCTGAAACATGTGCAAGGGCCCAGAATTATGAAAATGTCTATAAGACAGCTTATGGTGCTAAATTAAACACATTCAACATATGCAAAATATGACTCACTAACTTCGGATACTACTAGCTAGAAGCCCCATGAAGAAAGGAGGAAAATCCTCACGGTATCCACTTAAACTGAGGAACCAAAAGGTTGCCCTCACCAAACCAGACCATGAATTGAACACTTTAGGTCCTAGGTAGCTTGGGAGCAATGAATACTTTAAAATTGCCCCAGAAACAAAGCAGTAGGCAAGACGACCTATGTTCTATGACTAAAATGTTACTCAAGACAGGTTATACAATGTAACTAAGAACAACCTTACTAGGGGATTGTTTATTCCAAAGATCAACATGGTTAGATGGTCCAGACCATCAATGTTGTAAAACTCATCATACTATCCAAAGAATAAAACCATTTATATCATCAGTGTTCACCAAATGTGTAAAGCTACTACATTGCACTTGATTTGCTGACCTTGATCACACTACATACACAATAAATCTGCCTGTTCTTTTCCCAAGGATGTCTACCATGAATAGCTAGAGGCTTTTTCAATTTTATTTAGATTGATCTCCATCAAAATGTTGATTATAGACAATCAACACACGGTTCTATCCATATTCATTATATACACAAGTCAGAACATAAAACTCTATGAATAAAACCAGCAGAACGTGAATATACTTGCTTCGGACCTGCCAAGAAATTGAAGGCTTCAACTCAAGTGTCCAATCACCTAGGCAACCGAATTAGCACTATTGACAGTAAGGGACAAAGAATGCAGCCAAAACCGTTCCCCAAAAGGTGTGACAGTTGAAAAAACCTTCAACCGAGTTCTCAAGGGATGATTTACTCAAAATTCACCTGGTCAGGCTGTATGCTTTTGGACTTAAATCATTTTTATGCACCTTTGCTAGATACAAAAGAACAATATATAGAAAAAATTCCGCTAACTTAGGCATAAGCAGTAATGCAGTGGTATCATCCATTAAACCATAGCACTCTCTAGACATGCACTTCTTGCCAGTATACCCACGGCACAGCTAACAGAACTGCAACCAAGACATTAACAACAAGGAAAGCATTGGAGGTATAAAAAATCAAGGCGAAGGACAATACAATATTTTATTAACAGTAACCAAAAGTCTCCACACATTATGTCAAACCTCCGGCAACAAACTAAAATTCCATAAATAACTATACAAGAAACACATAAATCACTAACAATGTGCATAACCTCCCGTATTAAAAATTAAAGAAACGGAGACAATTAACTAACTAGGCAATAATTAAACAGAAACTAAAACAATTCATCAAAGATTCTATTAAAATCAAGAAATTCTCACCATAAAGGATCTCCAGGTCCAGTGCCACGTTGATGAAAAGCCAAGACAGCTCTAACCTTCAACCCACACCGTCTTGCTAACGCCACAAGATCCAAATACCCTCCCCAATTATAAACCCTAGGCTTCTCCCTCTCCACTATCCCCCACCAAATCTCCATAACCACACCTTCCACTCCAGCAGTCACCAGGGCCCTCAAAGACGCCGTCAAGACCTTAATCCTCCTCACCTTTCCATCCTCCGCCACCAATTCCGCCGGCAGCGTCACGTACACTGGCGATCCCCTCCGCCGCCGCTCCACCGGGCCAGTAAATCCATGTTGAAGCTCGTAATGCTCGAAATCTTCGCTTCCGCCATTGTCGGGATAGACGGAGCCGCAGGATTTTGAGGAGTTGAGTCGCGAGCTGATCGCGAATCGGCGAGGTGGGAGGTGGCGAGTTCGTGTAGGTGACAAGGTGGAAGGGAACCGAATTAGGTGAGTTGACACAGTGCGTTTGCAACAGAAGGAAGCAGAGAAAGTTGGTGTGGATGGAGATGCGATCGCCATTGATCGGATTATCAGTGATTACTGGCTAGGGTTTCATTTGAAAAGAGATGAGTAAAAAATTAAAGAAATGATTTGCTGGCAGTTTCTTTCTTCTTTTTTTGTGTGTGCGTGAGAGAGGGAGGGAGGGTGTTCGTTAAGGTTGGTTAAGAGTGATTTTAGATGGCTGGGATTGTGTGAACGTGGATCCATTGGTTTTTACGGTTGAGATTGGGGCAGTGAGATTGTGATTATTATTTTTTTATTGATTGGGAAGAGAATTTATTAAATAAAAAAGTGGATCCAGCATCATGTGTTTGGTAAGGAATGAGCTGGGTAACAAAATATCTGCTCCATTTACCTTATTTTCTTATATTAAGGGAAGAAGAAAATTCAAATTATCTACTAATCTACGGTTTCTGTTTTTTTTACATTAAATTCATATAATTACGTTTCAAATATTAATTTTATATAAATTAAAATAATTTATTTTTTATTTATTAAATTCTTTTTTATTTATTTTAAATATAAAAATTTATCTTATAATAATTTTAATCAAATTTATATTTTTTAAAATTTACTTTTTAAAACCACGAGTAAAAATTTTTACACAATAAGATGTTTTTTTATACACTTTTTATTGGGATATTTGAAGCCCAACTACACACAAATATATACACACAGCAGCAACCAATACTAGTTTATAAGTACTGTATAATAATTTATTGCTTGTGCTTAGATTGTCCCTGAGCTATATCATTTTATTTATACAAAATATATTTTCTTTCATCCAAGATAGTAAATGTCGTTATGTATTAGTTGTCCATTAAGAAAATACTAAGTCATGTAGCGTTTTTTATGTGAATTACAAAAAAAAAAAAAACCAAAAGCCCTCAATCAATTACCGTGGCTACGGAGTGTCAACACTATGGACTGGAAGAGTCCTTCTCGCGTGAAAAGCTGGAATTGTTTTGTGTTCTCGTGCGAAGTTGGGGTTGCTGGGGGATCTGATTGCATGTTAGTTTCTTCATGCGAGATGAGGTTTCTAGTATGTTGGTTATCGGTTGTAGGTGCTTCGAGGTTGGGTTAGTTGGGGACTTTGTTTAGAAGAGTTGTTTGCCAAAGAATTATCTCAACCTAAAAGTTTAGCTTGTTATATCATGTTCAATATATGATTTATATTATTCTCTAACACACCCCCTTAAATGAAAAATATTTGGGCTTGAAACTTGTATAGACTCACACTAACTTGCTCTTCATTTTTTGTCAAATTAATAAGGATGGTGAGATTTGAATTCGTGATTGCTTGGTCATCAAGGCTCTGGTATAATATCAAAGAACCATCTCAACCTAAAAGTTTAAGTTGTTAGATCAAGTCCAAGATATGATTTATATTATTTTCTAACAGTGTCGTCTTGGCTTCATGGATCTGGTCGGTTTGTGGGGGTTTGGCTTCGCTTGGGTTGCTGAGTTATGGTTGGTCAATGTGTGTTTGATAAACTCTCATTCTTCTAGTTTGTTGAGTGTGGAAGGGTTGGTCATTAAATGCAAGCCTTACCTGCAATGTACCTAATTGCTTGGTGATTGTTGGGAGAGTGTTGGGCCAGTACAATGGGATTGAATATTGATTGATTTTGCATGAAATGGTTGTGATTTCTTTCAATCTTATAGGCTTAATGGGTTGTTGTTTGCCTTCGTTCTTGGCAGATAAGTGCTCTATCATTGTGTTGGGTTGTTTCTTTCAATTATTTCTTTTAGACTTTGCTTGATTCATTTTGATTAGATTTTGCGTCTAAAATTAATTAGGGCAATCGTTCTTTTTTTTTTATTTTTGTGTTTATTTAAAAAATATTTACTTCCTTCTCTCTCTTAAAGAGTCACACAAGGTTTATATAGTTTTATTAACAACAATTATTTTGTTTCTTGAGATATTTTTCAGAGCTCTGATTGTCCAGGTTGGGTGGGTCTTTTTCATTCTTTGTGGTTTGGGGTTTTAGGGCGTTAACATCTTTGTATTCTAGTTGCATTCTCACAGGTTGATGGTGCTATTTTTTATGTTTATATGTTTTGCAGTTTGTTGTGAAGTGTGTTTGAGCTCTAATGGCTGCTGCAGTTAATTGCTAGGCAAGGGTCTTTGTACTAATCAGGCTGGTTGTATGTGCATTTTCATTTTATATTGCTTCGCTAGATTTTTGCTTGATTCATTTAATATTTTTTAAAACATGGAGTTTTTTTTATGATTAGGAAGCATGATTTTTATTCTGAGATTAGGCAAGTCTTTTAAATTTTTTATGTTTATATGTTTTGCAGTTTGTTGTGGAATATGCTTGAGCTCTAGTGGCTGCTGCAGTTATTCGCTAGGCAAGGGTCTTTGTACTAATCAGGCTGGTTGTATGTGCATTTTCATTTTATATTGCTTCGCTAGATTTTTGTTTGATTCATTTAATATTTTTTAAAACATGGAGTTTTTTTTTTATGATTAGGAAGCATGATTTTTATTCTGAGATTAGGCAAGTCTTTTAAATTTTCTGGTAGCTATATTTGTTTGCTTCTTTTTCTGTGTTATTTCCCTTATCTTTTTGGGTTTTATTTGCTTTATGCTTATTTTATTTTTTTAATGATGTGTTTTTTTAACCAATGGCTTAGGTTATTATTTGATTGGTTTTGTGATGTTTGTTTGCACATGGCATGTTATTGTCTTGAAAGTTTATTGTTTTGTTATTTTTCAGCTTGCATCTTGAATTTGCCATTATTGGGAATTTTTGGTCTACTAGGGCAAGTTCATCATTGGAAAAGTAATTTTGGTTTTGACTTCGCATCGATCTCATTGTTTGGCTAGTTAGTTTACAGTGTTTTTCTAATTTGTTAGTTTACTTGGTCATTATATGGGATTTTTGGAAGCTGGTTTGCCTTTCAATAATTAGGATGCTTGCTTTTTTCTAATGATTTTGTTTATGTTTTGGTTGGGAGATCTTTATATTGTTGCCTGCTGCATGTCCATTATGATTTCAATCTGATGCTTTCATCAATTCTTTTAATTGTCCTTTGATTTTTTTTCCCCATATTTTGGTGCTTTCAGGAATGGTTGTTCCTCTGTCTTTGCAAATTTTTTTAGATTTTTGGTGCATTTTATCATTATTGAGAGCGTTTTACTTTAATCTATGTTGTATTTTTAATTGATATGGGCTGTCATATGAAATTGCTGATTTTCGTTTCAACAATTGCAATTCCCTTTATTTTTTTGTCTACCTCTGCATTTCTTTTCTTTTTTTTTGTTTAGCCTGTAATCTCATCTTTATAGACTAGTATGGGTATTGTCTTTTTTTTTTTTAGATGTTGTTAGGTGTTTTGTTGGCTTTTATATCCATGTACTCTTTGCATCTTTAAATTCAATGTAGCTGTTTTTTTAAAAACATTCGTAGATAATGTTTGATGAAAGAAAAATAGGGGTTTATAGATATAAATAAAAGACATAAGCCTTTATTTTGGAATTGTTAACAAGAGGGTGGGGATGGTGCTTTGGATCTGATATTGATAAGAAAAGAATAAGAAATTGAGATTATCTGAGTTGTCTTTCCATAATCTTTTAAAAAAAACTTTTAATGGTTTGGCCATTGTTTGTTTATTTTTCTTATAGCAATAGGTTGCTGCAAGTTTTCTAGCCACTACATGTTTTTTTTTCATGTTGTTGGTGTTTTCTATTGGATTGCTAAATAAAATAAGGTAAAAAGTGATTATGACAATTTTTTTTGTGGTAAATAATAGTTGACATGACAATTAAGCATGAAGAAGAACCATCTAATTTTATTCAATAATATGATTTTTACAATGTTATTTGTTTTGATGTTCATTCCTTACCGATAAACCAGTTATGTAATCTTTTAAATAGTGTCATATTATATTTGTACAACAACTTTTATTTCTTTGCTCGTGTTCAATCTAACAAGTCAATTTGTCATAAATCATTTTTGTTTATTTTGTTTTTATATGTGTTGCCCTTTCTTTTATTTAATTACAGATTTTTTTATATATAAAAAAAAAACTTGAGTCTAATCTGGTTCAATGAAGCAGATTTAATGATGGCTTCTATATTTATGCAGGGTTAGCACACGTTTTGTTTGCAGCTCTACATTTCCTTTGTCTTTTGGTCCATTTATACGTGTTGTTGCAGGTTTGAACATCTCTGTTTTGTAACTCTTGAATGATTCACAAGTATTAGCCTCTCTCTTTTTTCACTACTTAAGGTTTCGTTTTTTGAAGGCCATCATGGCCATTGTTATTCTTTCTACGTATGCCTATATCATTGAAAAGTTTTTTTGCCAGCCATACATAAATACCTAAATTTATTGGTGAATTGTTTAACCTTAACAATGAAACCTTTTTTAAGAAATTTTGGACCAATCTTCGAGCTTACAATTCCATGTTTGTGATGGGTGCAAAGATCGATCATACTATTAACAACCAATCGGACATATGTCTTTAAGATTAATGGTCATTGCCACCATTTAATGGGCTTGCTTTTACCATCTGGTGATGATTCGCCAAAATTCACACAGCTTTACATTTATGATGTTGGGGACAAAGTTGTTAAGAGGTTGTCACCGTTTACAAGAGGGAATTCAACTTCGGATTTGGATGAGGGTGTTGTTTGTGGTCTTATCAGAATGCTTGATGAAACACACGACTTGGTCAAGCTCTTTCAAAGTGCAAAGCAAAGGCTCGCAAATGATGGAGGTCCAAACTACAAACTACGCTTACTTGGCAAAAGAGATAATGACTCAAGACAATATGATGATCCATCGTCAAATAATGTTAGTGGTTTGGTTGTTGGGGATATTGGGAGTTTCTACTCTAAGTGTGACATTGTTGTTGAAAGTTGTTCATGAAAAAAGTTTTTTGAACATGAAAAAAAAATGTATAGGCCACAAAGAACAATTTGACATTGTTACTAAACCTAACTTATTAGGTCAACCTTGAAACCTCGTGACCTAATTCATTGCCTAGTCTGAGTTTAAAATTAACCCTCATGAGAGTTGCCTTCACATGACCCAGTTAACTTGGCGAGTTCAAAATTAGCTTGGATGTTCAATAAAATATGGTTTAGCTTTAAAAAAATTCAAAATGACAATTTTTTTTTTAATATTGAGACAATGACATATTGGATCGATTCGAGCTTTGCGATTTAACTCGTTAAACTCGTGACCTAAATTACGGAATCTATTGGGTTTAACACCTTTGTTTTTTAAAACTATTTTTACATAATGATATGATAAAAAAAATAGATACTTGTAAGATTAAGTATCGATCAAATACCGAAAAATTTGTTTCAGACTGCAATAACCTCATGCAGTCAATTAAAATACATTATGAAGATCAATCCAAAATCAACAAAATTTAAAAACTCAGGGATGGAATTAAAAAAATAAAAAAAAAGATAAAAAAAATATCAACCTATAAGGTTAAGCTTGAAATCTCTTGACCCGACTCCTTGCTCAACCTATGTTTAAAATTAACTCATGTAAGAGTTTTCTCAATGTAACTTACTCAACTTGATGAATCCAAAAACCCAGATTACTAGTAAAAAACATGAATTTTATTTTAATAATTTTCAATATAGTCCTTTGACATTGTGTTTAATAAGGACTGGGCTTTGCAATTTGTTTATATTTGCATTTTATGGGGTTATTACAATCTCAAAAAAAAATGGTATTGAATTGACACTTGATTTTGTGAAAAAAAAAATGATTTTATTGTTTAGGATTTGAAATTAAGGGCCCAAGATTGAGAAACAACTCAAACGGCATGCCCTTTATAAAAAAATTCAAAATGATCCTCGTGCTTTTTTTCTCTTTAGACTTTGCCTTGGTATTTGACAAAGTTACTTTTTACCCATTTTATTTTTCCATAGAGCGTTTTGGTTCAAAACCTTTTTTCTTATTTTTTAGTTCTTAGTTTGAAAGAAGAGAGAGAAAGTTGTGGGTTGGTCATATTCTAGCCACTAGAATAATCATTCTTGATATCAACGAGTTCCATTCAATGAGAGTCATTGCATTAAGGTGTTTTTTTCCCCTCAATACTCCTTGAAAAAGTAGATCAAGACCAGTGGCGGAGCTAGAATTTTTTAAATAAGGGGACAAATTACTAACAAATATTTGATATTATATACTATACAGACATGTGTTATATAGAGAAATTGATTTGAAATATATGTACCAACTCAAGTCGAGCAAAATTAATTTAAGAATACTTTTAAAATAAAAAAAAAACTTACATTATAATTGTTCTCTTCGAGATTTTATATTTTAAAACTGCTTCACAATGATTTTATTTTTAATCTCATTAAAAATATTTTTCTCAATATATATAACAAACTTTCATTTATCTATTTCTGAATCTTCAAAGGACTAAGAAAGTTATTGGCAACAATTCTATGCTGACATATGGTACATAACATCTAAAATCATAGCTTAAAAAGATTGTCATAAATTGATGTTGTTTTTCTTAACTTGTTGTTTTGTACAATTGGATTAAACATAAATATTAAATGTTTTCTTTTTAATTTATTTATTATGTCCCTAATTTTTTTAATTGTCCTGTACTTCATTTTTAATCATTAATAAATTCATCACAATCATTTTTCATATGAAATTCATAGCAAAATATTTATCAATTCATCAAAACTCATTTCAATTCATATCCATTAGCATATAATATTACCCATACACATATTAATTCAACAAACCCATAAATTATTATAAACCCTAACATTTTCAATAACTAATTATAAAGAGATAAAACTAAAATTAGATAATGAAACAAATAGAAAAGATGAAGGAAACTTTTCTAAAGCATAAAGCATAAGAGGTTACTTGCTTAACTAATTAATAGCTTAGGGCTTGAAGATAAATTTTGTAGAAGGGAAATAACTAGGAACAATAGTGAAAAAAATAAAGAAAAAGAGCTTGGATCAATTAGTAGCTAACAAAGAAAAATTAACCCTGTAAAACTATTATCTTAATATTTTAATATAACAAAATATTTTGAAAAAAAAAAGAGATGGGGGTGGGGGGCAATTGCCCCCTCTTGCCTCCATATGGCTCCGCCACTGATCAAGACTTAATTTTTAGAATTAGGGTTGATTTTTCATTTTTAGACCAATTAAATGATTATTTAAGACTATAAATGGATATAATGAGGTTTATGATGGTGTTTATTTGGTGTTTTTGATTGAAAAGGAGTGAGAAAATAAGGTTTTAGGCTGGTTGAGGTTTCACTTGATATTTAGCTCATCAGGAATGATTAGAAAATAAATAAATAAAACAATTATGACTTGTCATCATAGATAATATATCACTTAAAATATATTTTTCTTAAAAAAAAAATCATTCAAAGAACGAGACGCCATAATAGCAACCCACGTGACTAGCTAGTTTAGTTAGGCTAGCAATTAGCGTACTAGGTGAAATGCCTACACATTCTCTCTTTTTTTTCTCTTAAAAAAATTTGGTTTGATCTAAGACAAAACGTAAGTCAATTATCTTGTTTGAGGAAAAGGCAACAGAATTATGTTTAAGCGGGACTTGAGTTTCATAAATAATTGTAAAATCTCAATTAGAGACTGTTTGGAAACGCGGTTCAACCCGCGTTTCCAAAAAAATCAATTTGTTTTACTAAAAATTATTTTTTTTATGTTTTCGGATCGTTTTGATATGCTGAACTCAAAAATAATTTTTAAAAAATATATCATTTTGATGTATTTCTAAGCAAAAATCATTTTAGACCGCAACCACAATTCC
>Ga0307517_10011065_pt1 | contig 12540 bp, 13 predicted proteins | sample 23_EM_MG_FD_194515 | JGI IMG/M metagenome (GOLD analysis project Ga0307517, IMG submission 194515) | Populus trichocarpa ectomycorrhiza microbial communities from riparian zone in the Pacific Northwest, United States - 23_EM | ecosystem: Host-associated > Plants > Roots > Unclassified | place...
AGGGTTAAAGAAATATTTTTTTTTATATGATTTGATGTAATATTTAACATAAGAGGTTTTTTTAAAATTATTTTATGAAAAATAATGCTTAACTTATAAATAATTATATAACTTTTGTTAAATTTTTTTAGATGCATCAGTCACAAAATGTAAATTTTTATATCCGCATCAAGGTGTTGAGTGCAAGCTATAATTTTTCAAAAATAAAAAGCATGAGGTAATTTTTCCCTCTTTTTTTTTTTTCACGGAAAAGAGTTTTCTTGTATTGTATACAGTACCTCAATTAAAAGGAATTTCAAGAGCTTTTATTAAATAGATATTAAAAGCGACCGATTTAATATTTGTTCTTCTTCTGGTAGAGCTGGCCAAATCCCAGATGATTCACTACCATAGCTAGATTAAGCAACTGGATTCCCTGGTTGCTGGTTACTAAGGAGTAATGACAAATTGTAAAAATGAAATTAATAAAACCTTTTTGCTAGGTTATCAAACCCTGCTTGTTTATTTTTGTGTTTTAAAAATATTTTTGAAAAAATTATATTGTTTTTTTATTTTTTTAATTTAAATTAATATTATTTTGATGTTTTTAGATATTTTAATATGCTAATATCTAAAATAATTTTTTAAAAATTAAAAAATATTATTTTAATATATTTTCAAATAAAAAACACTTTAAAAACAACCATAACTAAAATCTCAAACACCCCTTCATTTCTAGAAATCTAGGTCGTCCAACCCTAGTGCGCGGCCTTATTTGTTTTTGCGTTTTAAAAGTGTTTTTGAAAAAAATTGAATTTTTTTATTTTTTTCTTTGTTTCAAATTAATATATTTTTAGTGTTTTTAAATTATTTTGATGTGTTAATATTAAAAATAAAAATTTTAAAAATAAATAAAAAAATATTATTTTAATATATTTATAAATAAAAAACATTTAAAAAAACAATATTACCACGCTTCTAAAAAGTAAAATACTTAAAATTTATTCTCACCCAACTACAATGGACATTCACGGGGTACGAGACGATAGAATAGGTTGCTTTAAATTGGGATTTGATTGTTGGGTCACTTAAAATTGTGAACAAAAGTTTTCTTTTTCAAGAGAAAGATATTTTCAGAGCACCTCGCATTTAAACTAAATATTTTTTAAGCAATATTAAAACACACATCCCTCACATTATTATGATGCATTTAATAGACGCAAATTGCATTGCAAACTGTATTTTTTTTAACAATTTTTTTTATGTGATAATATTAAGAATATTTTTTTAAAAAAATAAAAAAAATATTATTTTAATAATTTTTTAAACAAAAAATACTTTGAGAAATAGCCGCCATACTTTGAATACCCTTAAATAAATTTAATAATTTCTTAAATAATTTTGAATCCAAGATTTCAACGCGTGCCAAGACAGAAAGATCTTTTTAACTATTAACTATTGGAACAACTTTTTAAAATTATTGTAAATAAAAGGGAAGACTTGGGTTCTTTGGTTTGACCAAATTATTTAAAATCTTTGAAAGTTTGGCTTGCTGGTTAAATATTATGTTATTTTTTCATTGGTATAATTCGAATATCATGTCAAGAAATTAGAGTAATTATATTAGCATAATAATAAATACTGGAATGATTATTGAAAGACTACTCTAACCTCCCTCTTCTTAAAATTTGATATCTTTTAAGAAGTAGAACTAATAATTTGAATTAAAATTACTTCAGCCTAACACAACACAGATGAGTTGTTGAAAAGCTGAGAGGATTATTTTTTAAAATATTTTTTTATAAAAATATATTAAAATAATTATTTTTATTTTTTAAAATTTATTTTTGATATCAATGTATCAAGATAATTTAAAATTATAAAAAAATTAATTTAAAATAAATTTAAAAACTTTTAAAAACAATTTAAAATATAAAAACAAATAAACTTGAAGGTATGAGTTGCCTTGCCCATCATTTATTTTGAAGCTGATATGTTCCTGTAAGTAAAGCATTTCCTTGCACGATTTTAAAATAATGGAACTGTTTTACACGGAAAGAGTTTACTTGGTCGCACCAAGAAAAATCAAAGAGGGTGAGTTGGTTCCAAGTTCTAAACTACATGTGTGTTAGGTACTGTAATGATGTATATTTTAAGAGTATTTTTTATTTAAAAATATATTAATATAATATTTTTTGAGATTTTTTTGATATTAGTTACGTATTCCAGAAGAGCGTGGTTTTGACGCCCATTGAGGTCTGCGGGTCTTTCTTTTATCATTAATTTTCCCACTTTCTTTAACGACAAACAAACTATCCAAACGGCCGGCTATACATAGACGAAGAAATTAATCAGTTTCTCCTCACAGGCAGTCAAAAAGAAACAAGGAAATGGCTTCTTCTCTCAAGATTTCTATTCTGGCGATGATGGTTGTAGTTTTTTTTTCGAGCGCGACAACCTTAACGAGAGCACAAGACCAGTCTACTTCTTGTGCATCTAAGTTAGTACCATGTCAAGCCTACCTCAGCACCACAACCCAGCCACCAGACAGCTGCTGCAACTCCATCAAAGAAGCGGTTGCAAATGAGCTTCCTTGTCTTTGCAAACTCTATAACGACCCCAATTTGTTTCAGAGTTTGGGTATAAATGTCACTCAGGCTGTCATGCTCAGCCAGAGATGCGGTGTCACCACTAATCTCACTAGTTGCAGCGGTATTGTGGATTCTGAGTTTTGATAGATTTTTTTACTGATCTGATTCATGTTGTTTTTTTCTTAGGGTGGTTGATGGTTTTGAACCTTTGGGGTTCAAGAAATTGCAATTTGATTTAAAACTATGTTAATTTTGTTTCTGATAAACAGAAAATTAAAGATTGTAGATATTAATTCTCGTCTTTCAACTTATGGTCATTCAGATTTTCTTGATATTCTCATTTTTATTTTCACATCAAGGTGGCCGATTCCGATTTTTCTCGATTAGAATATTATGTTATTTTTTTTAATATACGTTCTTGAACATGAAACTAATTGTTTTCTTTTCCTTGCCTACTTTTTACAGCTTCAGCTCCAACGCCAGCTGGTTCAGGTAAATATAATAATAATTATTAATTTTCTTGATACTATTAAAGTAAAAAATAGGTTTTATATCAATATCTGAGTATCGTGTTCCGGGGATATCAGATTATGATATTCTGGTGGCAGGCTGTTTCTGATTCTTTACCAGTTAATTAATTAGAAAAGTCACTTCAAACTTCAAAGTTTAGGCTGTTTTTGGTGAAAAACCGTGCTTACTTGACTGCTAAATTAATGTGTCATAATTGAATCCTTTAGGATATTGTAAGGGTGAGTCGATATGATGATGCCCAGCGTGCTCTTTCGGTGCGCCACCAATTTCGCCTGTATTTTTAACTCAGTTCGAAATTACGATTAAAATATCGTTTTATTTTATTTAATTATTTTTATATTGTTTTAATATAATAATATCAAAAATTAAAAAAATATTATTTTAATATATTTTTAAACAAAAAAATATTTTAAAAAATAATCTTTACTACATTTTCCAACAACTCTTTAATTTACACCTAATTTATAGCTACCAAACACGCGTTTTCAGGGAGAACACCTCATATTTTGGCTCTATTTTGGTAGTCATTAATGATAGTTCATGAGGATGATAAAAAACAAAAAAGGGTAAAATATTCTTGAATGGCATATTGATGCACGTTAGAAGAATTATAGAATGACTTTGTTATATATAAACCATATTTGCTGCCTTGTTGATTGTATTCAACATGTTCGTTCCTTCTCCTCTCTAACCCTCTGTGAACACGCTTCCGAGAATATAGTAGCGATGAACTGAAAAATTGGCACCCTCAAGGATTGGTGGTCGTTGCGCAGTAGTGGTTAAATCATTTCAATTCTGTGTAGGCTATAGTAGTTTTCCATCCAATTCATCTTCATTAATGCCTCTGTTTAAACTTTACAGCAGTTCCTGGAAACGATGGAGATAATGGTGGTAGCAGGATGTCATTGTCGACTGGACTTTCAGGCTTGCTCGTATTATTGGTCGCGTCTCTCCTGCATTAGGCGATCTGAATCTGTAATTTGTTATTTACAACCATCAGGATAGAATTACCAGCGTAAATAATGTCGAGAGCATTCATGTAATAGAGAGCCATATTTCCTCCATTCAGGGCTTTTTTGCGCATCTCTTTCTCTGGATTGATATGAGCATTATCGTTATCGTGTACTCCCTCTTAATAAATTCAGATTATGTGAGACTTGATTTATGAGGCCTATTACATTTGCATGTTAACATTTGCGTCTGAATGTTTCTTAGCTTCAAATTTGTTATTTTATGACAATGGGTTTTGTTTCTACACTACGCTAGTTTGTATTTTTTAGATTAATATGGGTGTCCGGATCAGTTTGCGCGCACCTTGACTAATATCACGGGCCCTGAAGTTAATGACCATGTAAGCCTCCAGGGAGTCTGAAGTTTGTGAGACTCGAACTAATGATCTATAAGGAACTAACTTAGAACCTAATAAGTTGAACTATACCTATTAGGATTTACACTAGTCTATTTTATATTCAAGAAAATGTGACAGGAAAAAGAAAAAAAAACCATCCTCAACTAGAGCAACTCTAATATATGCATGTAGCTCTCCGAATTCAATTGGAATAGGAAAATAAATTGTAGTTATGTGAAGGGCTTGAGTCTACATGGTTATCATGAAGGAGTTTTTGTGCTTGTGTTACATTTAATGTTTAATTCAACTCGATATAATTTAATACGTATAAGCATAGAGTTGATTGTTAATGTACTACACAACCTCCCTCCCTTTCTACCCTTATTTATATATAATTTTGGAAAATTAATCTTTTTATTACCAAAATTAATTCCCACTGTTTTTAACACTCAATTATAGGTCATAAACAAAATAAAACCTAACAATTTTACCTTAAAACCAAATCTTTTATAGATCAAAAAATTTATCTACACTGAGCCATGAGAGCCAAGCGCACTTGACTTAAATTCAAAGTCCACTTAATCTAAAGCATTTTCCTCCTCTTTGATGCCATACCTTCTCAATTTTAACTTCTCAAGTTCTAATTTTATAAATTATAAAAAAAATCTTGTAAATTTTCAACGAGAAATTAGAGTTTTTTGAGTTTAGAAAAGTTTGCCAATTAAAGATTATTTGAGATTAATTTTTTATTTACTCACAAATTGATTCTAGATATATAGATGTTGTATATCAAAGTATTTATGTTGAAGAATAATTTCTAATAAAATTTTAATTCCAAAATATAAGTGAATTCTATGTTTAATTTGATATTAAATATACCAATTAACAATATTTTTAAAATTAATTTTCCACCATTTTGCATACTCCTAGACCTTGTTTGAGAAGGCCCATCTTGATAGTTTTTGAGTAATGGTATTTATGTTGAAGCAAAATTTCTCATAAAATTTTAATTCCAAAATATAAGTGAATTCTATGTTTAATTTGATATTAAATATATCAATTAACAATATTTTTTAAATCAATTTTCCAACATTTTGTATACTCCTGGACCTTGTTTGAGAAGGCGCATCTTAATAGTTTTTGAGTAATGATTAGTAGCGTTCAAAGACATTGCTTGTTTTGTTCATCGGCTCTTGGGCAGAAAATCCTTCACTTCTTCGTCAGCCTATATTAATATTACCATTGAGTTTCGGCTGTTAAATATTTATTTTTTTAAAGTATTTTTTATTTAAAAATATATTAAAATAATATTTATTTTTAACATCAACATATTAAATAATTTAAAAATGTATAAAAATAAATTAATTTAAAGTAAAAAATAATTTTTTAAAAACCAACTATTAACCAAAGAGGAAGGAAAGAGAAAATTGCTGAAAAATAAAAGAGGAGAAAAAAATATTCAGTTATCCACGTTCTATTAACAAAAAAGCCAAACTTGTTATCGAGTATGTTTTAAATAGTAGTCTCATGGAGGTGATTTGAATTTTTTGTCTTAAAAAAAAATCCAAGTTTAGGAAAGTTTTTTAAATCGATCTAATTTTTTATTTATGGATCAAATTTATGGTGTTTGAATTAAATGAAGGTGCAAGGGTAATATATAAAATAAAATAAATTGAATTCTATCTATTATAAACATTTTAACTTAATTTGTTTATTAATTGATAATTAAATTAAATAACAATAACAGGTGGCTCTTACACAAGGAAAATAAAAATAAGGAAATGGGTGCATTAAGAAATGGGCTTTGCCCATCTCCAAAAACTAACCAGGCCTAGCTTCATCAAATGCTACCATCGATATACAGTAGGCCCGCGCACACCCTTCAGATGATCCCTATCCAATTATATAGTTACAAGCTACTTGAAAAACCCAATAAATAATAATAATAATAATAATGAAAAAACAAACAAGCTGCTTTCCATTTCCATTTCGAAAGAAACTCATAAATTAAAAACCCTCGACACGCGCTCTCTCTCTCCCAAAAGCAAAAAATATCTGAAGGATGGACGCAACAACAGTAGAAGAATTGAAGCAATTTATTGAACAGTGCAAATCCAGTCCATCCATCCTCGCCGATCCTTCCCTTTTCTTCTTCCGCGACTACCTCGAAAGGTATAAAAATAATCATACTAATAATTACGGAATTATTTGAATCATTTCGCTTCCTATCTTTATCACTTCCGATACCATTTCTTTTAGTCTCGGCGCTAAGCTCCCCGCCTCTGCTCGCAAGAAGAGCTATGTTGTCGAGGAGAGTGATGAGGAAATGGAGGAGAAGGAAGAGTCACAAGTAGAACCTCAAGTCGAAGAGGAGGAGGAGGAGATTATTGAATCCGATCTTGAGCTCGAAGGCGACACTGTTGACCCTGATAATGATCCTCCACAAAAGGTACTGCTTTACTTTTATTTCTTCAAAACAACTGTAGTACGGTATGTATTGGTTGCTTTTTAGTTTTTCTTTTTCCTTGATGATGGACTTGACTGTTTGTAGATGGGAGACCCGTCGGTAGAGGTTACAGATGAATGTCGCGATGCTTCTCAAGAGGCCAAGGCTAAAGCCATGGAAGCTCTCTCTCAAGGTATGGTATACAAGCGTCCAAGTGCTCACATGCATTAACATGTGGAAATTTTGATTACATGCGTGCGTGTGTAGTAGTTTAAATTGGTTTTATGGTGAGATTTGTGTATGCAATTTAGTGCTTCATGCTGTGCAGGTAAACTTGAGGAAGCGATTGAACATTTGACAGAAGCAATTTCTCTCAATCCTACATCAGCAATCATGTATGCCACAAGAGGTACATTATCATTGTTTTTTTTTTGTAAGGTTTCCTGTTGGTCTTATGGAAGTTGTATGAATGAGATTTGTTTGTACAATTTCCTCTATGCTGTTAATATTGTGAACTTGTGATGCTTTACAGCTACTGTTTACATCAAAATGAAGAAGCCCAATGCTGCTATCCGGGATGCTAATGCAGCTCTTGAGGTTGTTGTCTGCCCTATTTATTTACTCTTTTGACATCTGTATATAATCTAATCATGTTTTTGTATGAAGGGATACTTTGAGGTGAAGTTTATCCTACTTATAAATTTAATGGTGATTTCAGATTAACCCGGATTCAGCTAAGGGATACAAGTCTCGTGGCATGGCACAGGCAATGCTAGGTCAGTGGGAAGATGCTGCCAAGGATCTTCACCTGGCATCGAAGTTAGATTATGATGAGGAGATAAGTGCTGTACTTAAGAAGGTCTCTTACTATATTTCTCTCCCCAATGCGTGTTTTGTACCTTTTGTTGTATTTCCTGTAATGTCAAATTTTAAAATGATGGAAGCAATGGAAACTATTTATGAAATGATAGATATTCAAATGCAGTATAATATCACCTGTTACATTTTGTTCTCTATGCATATGAAATGCTTGATATTCAGCTACAGTTGACAAATGCTAGTCACATGTTACGTTTCTTGCTGAATGTACTTGGGAAGAGATGGGGGGGCATACAGCAGGAGATTCTCCTGCCTTCCCTATTTTGAATAGATAAATGTGATGTAAAATAAGATTACCCTTTATTTAATTTTAAGAACAAAAGTTTTAAGTTTTGGTTGGGAGTGGGATTGTTTCACTGTCCAGATCATTTAATAATTGTAGATTAATGCACGTATGACAGTCAGTCTATCTTTAGGACTCACGTGTGCAGCTGACACTTTCTATTTTCAGAATTGTTAATTTCAATGGCATGAGTTTTACCAAACCAAGTAAATTAGGAACTAAACAGCTTGATTTTTTGTCTAGCTGGGCCCTGCCTTCATAAAATAAGTCGATACATGTGTGGTTGCTTGCCTTTTAAGTTCATGACTGAATTGCTAAAGAAAATCTTATTGGTGTATTGCATGATATTTTTTTGCCATCTCACTGCAACTGCTATATTACACAGGTTGAACCAAATGCACACAGGATTGAGGAACACCGCAGGAAGTATGAAAAGCTACACAAAGAGAGGGGGGATAGGAAAGCTGAGCGTGAGAGGCAACGCCGTCGTGCTAAAGCTCAGGTAACTATGATCATGATCATCCTGACATTTTAGCTTGCTGTCATCACTAGACTTATTTCCTCCTGTTTAAAGGCTGACTATGAGAAGGCCAAGAAGCAAGAGCAGTCATCTTCCAGTAGAAAACCTGGAGGCATGCCAGGTGGATTTCCAGGTGGGATGCCGGGAGGTTTCCCAGGTGCCATGCCTGGGGGAATGCCTGGAGGTTTCCCAGGTGCCATGCCAGGGGGGATGCCTGGAGGTTTCCCAGGTGCCATGCCAGGAGGGATGCCAGGAGGGATGCCTGGAGGTTTCCCCGGTGCCATGCCAGGAGGGATGCCTGGAGGTTTCCCCGGTGCCATGCCAGGAGGGATGCCTGGAAATGTTGATTTTAGCAAAATATTGAATGTAAGTGTCATGGAACTCGTCGCTAATTGGCCATTTTATATCATATACAAAAGTAATTTAAGATGCTTCTAAGTATATGTTAATTGTTTGATGTTTAGAAATTCTTGTCAATATTTTTGTGCTGCCGAATACAAATAACATTCGCTTTATTTTCTTTCTAAAAACACTTCTTGTTTTTTTGCCAAATACAAATAAAATTGGCCATGCATTTTGCTTTAAATGATAAGATCACATTCCCTGCACCCACACCCACACCCACACCCACACCGGCACTGATACTCACATGCACTTCTACACTTGCTTTTTTGTAGGGCATAATGTTCATGATTAAATCCCTTAGCCAGTGAATACTCTATGGTTTTGTGCTTTTTGTTTGATGTGTATTTTATTGTGTTTGGCCAGGACCCTGAATTGATGGCCGCATTTAGTGATCCAGAAATCATGGCTGCACTTCAAGATGGTAGAATTTTTTTCCGCCTAACTATGTTTTATTTGTTTTCTGTTGTCGGTTTTTATTTTAACCTTGACAGATTAGCTGCTTCTGGTTTGTCTATTGTGAGGGTATTCATGTAATCATGTTCCTCTAGCCAGGGTAATATAAAGATATCTGTATGAAACATGTGCCTGAGTAACTAAATGCAAGGATGTTAAGAAACACAGATTAGTAACTTACAAAACGTTGTTTACATGTTTTAATGTAGAATTCTAATTTACATGTTTGCTAATGTTTCTCATGCTCATGGGTGATCATTTTGCAGTAATGAAGAACCCAGCTAATCTTGCTAAGCATCAAGCAAACCCCAAGGTGGCTCCTACAATTGCAAAGATGATGGGCAAATTTGCAGGACCTCAATGAGTGGTTGTCGAAGTTGACATTGTGCTTGGGTTAATCCTTGTGTTTTGAGGTGTCACAGCTTGATAAATCTCTTGTAGCTCACTTGTTTTTCAATTACTGTGTTGGCACGGACCAAGCTACTTGGCTGCTACTCATTGCTGGGGAATTGTTTTTATTTTTTTGGACTGGAACGATTCATTTCATAGAATGGAGAGAAGCTTAGATTTCATTCAAAGGTTTTCGGGAGCAGAGATGTTTTATGAGCAAGATTTGGCTGCTTTCTCTGTTTGTTCCCAACTATTGAGATGCTGTTGCAGACCGCGGGGGTTACAGCTAAGCAATAAAGGAAAGGCTTGCCCCAGTCTTCTAATCCTTGGATGTCACCTCACTTGGGAACACAAAGTGGGGACGTGCTGCAAAACCAGAAGCATCAATCTATACATCCATACTGGAATGGAGGGCCTGTAAAAAGAAAACTACTCAAATATTTGTTTGACCTCCAGAATTAGGTGACGGGTGGGCACAAAGATGAATATACGGGTTTGGAGCTCTGTTGCCGTCGAAGAAAAAGGTTGCATTAGGCCGCCTCTTCACGCCTGTTTCCTTTAGTTTCGTGCCAAAAAGTCTTCTGATCTACGCTCGACTAGACATTAACTACTTTGTTACCTTCCCGTATCACCAAGGGAGTCCAGCCCCTTTATTTGGAGTTTTCTTTCTGAACCCAGAGTGCTTCTAGTTCTCTGGATAAGGTTCAAACTTTTACCTAAAAAACTAAGTAGTGTTGGTGTTTTATTGGAGTTAAATCCATAGTAAAATGTATCTTTGGCTACAATAAAATTATCTTTGTGCTTTTTGTTTCAAAATATAGAAACAATAGTCTTTCGCCTGCAAGGTCAACAAAACATAGAATGTACTTTTTGTTTCAAAATATAGAAATAATAGTGTTTTGCCTGCAAGGTCAACAAAACATAGAATTGTTGATCTTAACTTTGCATAAATCTTTTAGTAGTAAAAATATGAATTTACCCTGTGTTGTTGGATAATGGTGTTTTGAGGTTTATAGATTTTACTTATACAATGTAAATATATCTTTAACCTTGGAAGAGGTAATATAAGCTTGGCACTTGGAGAGGACAAGAGATAATATAAGCTTGGCACCTGAAGGTATTTTTATACTTTTATATGGGTATTTTATGTAATTGTCGGGATTATGAGAGATCTTTTGGTATCTTCACGTTTTCTTCGAATTTTTTCATACTTAAAGCTGTTAGAGTGTGCTCGTCATGTCCCAGCACGTGTGTGGCGTCCGTGTCATGCAGGTGGCGCGTGTGACGTCACTTGGTGGACGTAACTGGCCATCTGCTGTCTTCTTAGATATGTTGTCATGTCCGCTTTCATTTGGAGTCACGCATGATATCTTATGGTGATTCGATTGTTGCCAGTGGTCGTTTGATCCCCCCCTTCTTGTCTCTCTTTGAACATGTAATGTACACAACTGTTCTCTTTATTTTTTACTTTTCAATTTCAGTTTTCGTTCTATTAATTTCTTATTTCGTTTCTTTTTCATTTATAAATATTTTTATTCTTTTCAATTTAGTCCTTCAATTGCAATTTCTCATATGTTTGGTTTTTCATTTCGGTCCTCATCTTTTAAAATTTCTAATTTTGTTCTTGACACTTTTGTTGAAGTTTATTTTCTTTTAATTTCATCCTTCAATCAAAATTTCTGTTGGTTTATTTTTTTTCCAGTTTGACCTTTATTTTTTTGATTATTTTTTCTTTTATTAAAATTATTATTCAATTCAATTAAACCCTCTAATTTAAAATTTTTATCCCTCTATTTAATGTTTTTTCTCACCTTTATTTTTTTGGATTATTTTGTGTAATTAATTTTTTTTCTTGGTTTCATCTTTCGATATTTAATTTGTTGGGAATTAGACTTTTTACGATCTTATTGTTTTGCATTAGTTTTTTTTTTAATATTGATTTTGTGATTATCTTCAAGTTTTTTCTATGAGTTTATCTCAATCTTATAATTTAGTTCACGATTTTTGCATGCTGTTTTTGAATATATATATTTTTACCTGTTTTGTTTCTATTTTATATTTCAAGGTATTATTCTAATTCATCTATAATTGTTTTTTATACAAATAAAGTTTATTTTTTTAAAAAAAAAATATTCATTTTTAAATTATATTGCTGATGTGTTCAGCCTTGTGCAATATTTTTTATGGCAAGATTTTATTCATTCAGTTTTATTTGTATTTATTGTCATGAGTTTTTTAGGGTGTTGATTTATCTTTTATTTATTGAAATGAATAAGTTTAGTAAACACAATCGAATGCATATCTTATTTTATGTTATGAAATATTTTGATATTGTTTGCACAGGATTTTTAATTTATATTTTTAATTTTTTTATATAAAAAAACATATTAAAGCAATCTGCATGCCTTATATATATATATTTAAAAAATTTATAAACACAGTATAAATGACTAGTATTATATAATCTTCTTTGTTTTTCCCGAAAAAAACCCTCTAATTAATCCAAAGACTCGTTCCGAAATGGAAGGGTTAAAAGGAACTTAAAGGCAACAAGCTCTCTCCTTGATTTTAATTATTGTTTATTGAAAAGAAACTCCCTAGTTTGGATAATCTCTTTTGGGATTCAGGATTCTTGCATTGACATCGATTATCCGCTGGAAATTGGATCGCCTTTTGAAATGAAATTCTTGCGTCTATTCTTGAACCATTGTGCAT
>Ga0307517_10011066_pt1 | contig 12539 bp, 5 predicted proteins | sample 23_EM_MG_FD_194515 | JGI IMG/M metagenome (GOLD analysis project Ga0307517, IMG submission 194515) | Populus trichocarpa ectomycorrhiza microbial communities from riparian zone in the Pacific Northwest, United States - 23_EM | ecosystem: Host-associated > Plants > Roots > Unclassified | place...
GTTGTTTTGAGGGGTGAATTAGTCTTTCATAATAATTAAAAAATATTTTAAAAAAACCCTATTAAGTGCATAAGAGAAGTCTCATCACTTCAGCAGTGTGTACGTCGTCATACAGAAGGTAAAAATTTACTTTTACTATGTCATTTAATATCTCTCGGCATACTCTTCCTTAGCAGATGGTGGGTACTTGGTTTTGATGGACGGATTATCACCGGTGTTTTTTTTTTCTTTTCTTTTCTCTTTTCTCTTGAGATTCGTACCAAGCATTTAAAATTTTAGAGCAATCTTGTTGGTTGGGTATATTTAAGTATCAGTCCTCATTCTTTTAATTATTTAATATTTATCTTTGGCCCTTTTATAAGTTTTTTTTTTTGTTATTTTCAATTATATCATTCAATCTAAGCTTTTTGTTTTTAGATTTTTCAAATTTGGTCCTGACTTTGTTTTCTCATTTGTTCCTTATTTTTTTAAAACTTTCAATTGTTTTCAATCTCATCTTTTAATCAAAAAAATTTATTTTTATACATTTGGTTTTCATTCTTTTTGGTGGCTTATTCTTTAATTATTTTATGAAATTAATTTTTCTTTTCAATTTAGCCCTTCAATCTAACATTATCCATTCTCTAATTTGTTTTTTTTAATTTGGTCCTCATTATTTTAGATGTTATTTTTTCTTTTGAACCTTTTTTTTTGTGATTAATTTTGTTTTTTCGATTTCATCATTTAACATTTGATTTATTGAAATTTGGGTTTTATGGTTTTTCAAGGTTTGGTGTTTGTAGTCAAATGGCCCGGTCATAGATTCACATCGCTTTTTTTTTTTTTTAATCTCATTACTAGACAATTTTTTTTTGTTTGTAGAATAAGCTTCTTGTTTTTCTCCGTCTTTCTTTTTATAGAATATCCTGATCTCATGATTTAACCCTTGAATTTGATGAATTAACCTAAGTAGATTTACACCTTTTTTGTCTTTTATTTATTATTTTTTCTTTCATATCCTTATGTATAGTTATTTTTTTATTTTAGCCTTTAATATTTAACCTGTTAGGAATTGGGCTTCGTATTTTTTTTTCATGTTTAGTGTTTTCATTCAAAAGGTTCAGGAACGAGTTTTATGAGTTAAATTTGATCCTCATTATTTTAGATGTTATTTTTTCTTTTGAATCCTTTTTTTTTTGTGATTGATTTTGTTTTTTCGATTTCATCATTTGATATTTGATTGATTTATTGAAATTTGAGTTTCATGATTTTTCAAGGTTTGATGTTTGTAGTCAAATGGCCCGGTCATGGATTCACATCGTTTTTTTATTTATTTTCTTTTTTAATCTCATTACTAGACAATGTTTTTTGTTTGTAGAATAAGCTTCTTGTTTTTCTCTATCTTTCTTTTTATAGAATGTTCTCATGATTTAATCCTTAAATTTGACGAATTAACATAAGTAAACTTACACCTTTTTGTCTTTTATTTATTTTATTTTTTAATATATCCTTCTGTATAGTTATTTTTTTATTTTATCCTTTAATATTTGACCTGTTAGGTATTGTGCTTCGTATTTTTTTTTCATGTTTAGTGTTTTCAATCAAAAGGTTCAGGAACGAGTTTTATAAGTTAACACGGGTTGATATTATTTTATAATTTTTCTTTTTGCTTATTTCTTTTGTTTTCATCATTTGATATTATTATTTTTTATTTGATATTTTAAAAAAAAACTGTGCTTACATTATATTGTAATATTATTATTTTTAGATTATTTTTTATCCTACCTGTGAGCTGGTAATGTAGCTAGTTGTAAATATTTCTTGTAGTAGCTCGTCATTATATTGTAATAATACGTTGTTTAACTAATTTGTTGCAGGTCAACTAACAATAATGTCTTGTCTCTTTTTTGTTTTTGGTTTTTTCAGAAAATATTTCTTGTAGTAGCTCGTCATAGCCTTGGGCAGGGGAAGAAACAGGGAAGAGATGAACAAGAGACTTTTGTGAAAAGATTGATGTATAGGATGATCTGTTGATCCATATCTTTATGTGATAAACTGATTTATTTAATAATTATTAAACATTAATGTTATTTTTTTATATAAATAAGTTAATTCTACTTAAATATTATCAATAAAAAAAATGAAATTCAGATATAAAATCTCTTGGTGAAATACAAATTACAAAAAAAGAAAAACCTAAAAAGCATAGATGTTGTCTAGAGGAATCCACAATTTTCTTTTTCCTTCAATCTATTCATTGAACTTTTTGGAAAGGAACAAATTAAAAGGTAAAGGATTAAAATAAAAAAATTAGAGAAAACAAGTGACAATTTTAAAGTTGACGCAAAATGTTTACTTTAGTCATTTTACTTTTCAAATCGTAACTTTTTGGCCCTTCTAGATTTTAAGTATTTTATTTTGGTATAAAACTTTATTTTCTTTATATTTCAGTCATTGGTTTGAGAGAGGAGAAAGAGTGTTGTCAAATTTCGGTAATAGAGAGAATATTGGTTGATATTGATTCCGACTACAAAAATAGTTGATCTTAATGTCAAAGAATTTTATTCGATGGAAAGAGTTTCTTTTAAGTGTTCTTTCACATTCAAATTACTTGAGAAAATAAATCTGACGTTGGAAAGTTTTTAAATTTCAAGTTGATTTTTTTTTGTTATTTGAAGGCATAAACAAGTTTATTTATGGTGTTTTTTTTTGTGTTTTTGGATAAAAATAATTATAAAAATAAATTCTTGAGTTAAAATACTCTTGTTCTGATTTTTTAGTGATCATTTAATCGCTAAAATCTATACACTATCTTTAAAAACAAAAAGCTACTTTTAAAAAAAATAATCAAAGCTTAAGCCCATATGCTTGAGTTGGCAGACCCATTGTGTTTTTTTTTTAATTAAAGCCTGGCTAGGTCACGTAGGCCTGCACTCTTGGTATTTATTTTTTGGGTGTTTTTTTATATTTGATTAAATTTTTTAATTTCATTATTTAATTTTAGATTTTTTTTTAATTTTATCATTTAATATTTTTTTTTAAATTGTTCTTCATGAGTTATTTTATTTTATTTTTTATTAAGGTATTCTAATCTAAATAAACATTTTACTATTTTATTAGTGTTTTATTTTATACGTATTTGATTTTATTATTATTGATTGAGTTAATTTTTACACCGTTTACTTAAAAAAATAAATTAGCCACGCCTCTTTTGTTTTTTTCATTAAAAAAAAAGTTGATTTGACCCGCTCGTTATCTAGATAAATAAGAAAGTGGCTGGACCAACTCAATCATTTGTCTCATACAAATGGAGTCAACAGCATCAGCCTCCTCCTCCCTTCTGCTCCTCCTCCTCCTCCTCCTCCTCCTCCTCCACCATTCTTCAGCCACAACACCAACCCTACCCAATTCAAACTCTAGTTTTCCCAATGAAGCACTGCCTACAAAATCTGGGTACCTCCCAGTCAACCCGAAAACCAACTCAGCCATTTTCTACACTTTCTATGAAGCTCAACACCCAACTTCACCTCTCTCTCAAACCCCACTTCTCATCTGGCTTCAGGGTGGTCCTGGATGCTCCTCCATGGTTGGGAACTTCCTCGAACTGGGCCCTTATCGTGTTGTTTCTGATTCCGAAGAACAAAACGTTACTCTTCAACCCAATCTAGGCTCTTGGAACCGCATTTTTGGCCTCATTTTCCTTGATAATCCTATAGGAACTGGGTTTAGTATTGCTTCTAAGCATGAAGAGATACCAAGAGATCAAAACACTGTTGCTAAGCATCTCTTTTCTGCAATAACTAAGTTTCTTGAATCAGATCCAGTGTTCAAGACTCGTTCGATCTATATAACTGGTGAGAGTTATGCAGGAAAGTATGTTCCTGCAATAGGACATTACATTTTGAAGAAGAATATGAAGCTGCCTGTGTCAAAGCAAGTGAATCTGAAAGGTGTTGCTATAGGTAATGGGTTAACAGATCCTGTGACACAGGTGAGAACTCATGCTGTGAATGCTTACTTTTCTGGTTTTATCAATGAGAGACAAAAGAGGGAATTAGAGGAAGGTCAAAAGGAGGCAGTTAAGTTAGTTAAAATGGGAAATTGGAGTGCGGCAACGAATGCAAGAAGTCGGGTCTTGAGTTTATTGCAAAACATGACAGGGCTAGCTACGATGTATGACTTTACTAGGAGAATGCCTTACGAGACAAGGTTGGTTACGGAGTTTTTGCAATCTGTCGAGGTGAAGAAGGCATTAGGTGCAAATGAATCTATAGTTTTTGAGCACTGTAGTAAAATGGTGAGGGAAGCATTGCATGAAGATCTGATGAAGAGTGTCAAGTACATGGTGGAATTCTTGGTAAAGAATACTAAGGTATTGTTGTATCAAGGGCATCTTGATTTGAGAGTGGGTGTGGTTTCCACTGAAGCTTGGATTAAGACAATGAAATGGGAGGGAATAGGGAAGTTTTTGATGGCTGAAAGAAAGATATGGAAAGTGAACGGAGAGCTTGCTGGGTATGTTCAGAAGTGGGGGAGTTTGAGCCATGCCTTGGTGTTAGGGGCTGGACATCTTGTGCCTACTGACCAGGCAATAAATTCTCAGGCTATGGTAGAGGACTGGGTTTTGGAAAGAGGAGTCTTTACTCATGAGCAAGAGGAGGATTCTGCATCAGGATTGTTGGACGCACTCTGAAATTAGTATTTGAATCAAATTCGCATGGATTTTTTAGGCTTTCAGGCAATTGTTTGTAGTGAATATCAAGTGAGAATCTTTGTTTCCTCGAAGCCTTTTCAACTAGATCGAGGAAATAGATGAACATTGAGAACAATGTTCATCTATGATTTAATGTGTCCCGAGTAATGGACTCTCATGCTGGAAATATATAGTGATAAATACAAGTCGGACTAAGATTTAATTCGCAAGTAAAGTTCTAACAGCCTTGTTTAATTCGCAATCTGAAACGTGAATTTCTTGGCTCGTCTCACACTAAGAACAGACCATTCTTATGCATCCATCCGGATGATACACCTGAGGCTAGCTCCACTGAGCATGTACTCAAAAGCCTTGTTGATTTCAGAGAAGGGGACTTCATGGGTGATAAATTTCTCTAGCTCCAGCTCCTGCACATATTACAACTAGTGAGGATAACAGACTGTTTTGCGTTGTGATATAATGCTTCAAAACCAGAGGAGGAATGGCTACTTTATTGCTCATGTTCATGTTCTTTAAATTAAAGCAATTCACTGTTAAAGATCATTCTGGTTGATAGTTTGAGAAACTTCACATACAGATTTGCTTCCGATCTACACTAATAGAAACCACAATTCTGCTGGCTGTGGAGAGATGATTGGGAACGTATGCACCTACTGAATTTGATTAGTGGGGACTGAAGTTACCTTGTTCATATATTTTTCTACGACTGAAGGAAGGTCTGAGCGCGGCTTATAGTTTCCAAAGAAAGTACCCTTGAGAGTCCTCTCATTCAATATATTCATTGGATGGGTTTTGAAAGCGTCATCTTTGTTCGGCACGCCAACTAGTACAGCAACACCCCAACCCTGCAAAGAAATCCAAAATGTGAAACAGATTTAGGTGTTTTTGATGCCTTTGGTTTTTTTCTTTCTTCTCAATCGGCTAATGGCTAGAACAGTTTTCACAGGAACTTACATCATGGACGCATTCAAATGCGGAAACCATGGCACTGATACTTCCTGTGCACTCAACACTTCGATCAACTCCTCCATTAGTCATCTCAGCTATCACCTAAAAACTGAAAAATCAAAATTAGAGCTGAAGCAGTAGGTTTGCATGAACCCTTTCCCACGAACATGATTTATCTTCTTACAAACCTCGTGGACAGGCTTGTCATGATCTTTTGGATTTACAAACTCGGTCACGCCAAACTTCTTGGCTGTTGAAAGAAACATCAGAAATCAGCTGTTGGATAGCATATTAAGCATTTCTTATCAGAATATGTCAGTACTATCACCGGGAAACAACAGCAAAGATACTCGATGATATGCATATCAGTTTCATCTTAGTTACTTGACAGTGCTAAAGTCCTCTGTGCAACATCCTGTGTTTACTATTATGAACATCATTTTCATCCTCTCTCTCTCTGTTTTTTTTACTTCTTTGCAGTAATTGAGTAGATTTAGATACACCATATGTCTGCTACATAATTAATTAAGTAATGCAGCCAACAAGTTAAGCCAGGAATGGATAAAGAACCCAAAAAGCAAATGAAACAAGAATAGGATTTTACTAAATGTCTGGTTTACCTTCTTCAAATCTGTTGGAATTCAAATCAACACCAATAATCCTTGAAGCGCCAGAAATCCGAGCCCCTTCTGCAGCCTGATCATGTCAAATAATAGAAGCAGTTTTAACATAAGCAGCGGCCTAGCATCTGAATTCAGAAATGGATAGAAAAAATTCCCTTGTTTAGTGCTTTGGAAAAGAAACTTACAGCAAGGCCAACGGCTCCCAGTCCAAAAATGGCCACAGAAGAGCCTTTCTTTGGCTTAGCAACATTCAAAGTGGCACCAAGACCTACAGCACAAAACCAAATCCTCATTAAAAGAAGGTAACAAATTCTTTATTCATATAAGAACAATTGAATTGCTGTTTTAACCCAACCTGTAGAAATTCCACAGCTGAGGACACATACTTTGTCAAGTGGAGCAGCTGGATTGATCTTGGCAGCACAGCCAACATGAACCACAGTGTACTCACTGAAGGTGGAGGTACCGACAAAATGGTAAATTGGCTGCCCTCTAATTGAAAATCTAGACTTGCCATCATTCAGCATCACACCTCTGTCAGTGTTGATCCTAAGAAGATCACACATATTACTCTCCTCTGATTTGCATTGTCGGCATTCCTTACACTCTCCTGTGAAGACAGGAAGCACATGGTCACCAGGCTTGAGGTCTGTCACACCCTCACCAACACTCTCAACAATCCTATACCACCCCAAAAGAAAAATGGAGACGTGAGCAAAAATTATCAAATTAGTCACCCCAATTCATCACTACCAAAATAAACAAAAGCATAATCCAAGTTCAGCAAGCAATGACTAATGGCTCAGATTCATACGCTCCAGCTTCATGACCAAATATGCGAGGAAATAATGGGGTTTGCCCCTGCAATTTTAAAACCAATGTTATAGTATCAATCTCTGCAAGCACAACTAGAAACGCTAGCCCATAAACAAGATCACATGCATGATTCAGTAGCAATCACATACCTTGGCTTCCCAGAAGTAAACATCAGTATGGCAGAGAGAAGTGAAGAGAATCCTCAAACGAACCTCCATAGCCTGAGGTGGTGCCACCTCCACTTCCTCTATCACTAGTGGCTTTCCAGCTTCCCATGCTACAGCAGCTACAATACAACCATCCAATCATTAAAAAAAAAATTTAAATACATTGACCTATTAAAGCATAGTTCAAAAAAATTATATCATATTTTAAAGGCCAAAATTACAGTTAAATCAATCAAATTCATAATCTAGTTTTCTTCTTCTTTTTTTTTTTTTTTTTTTTTTAAAAAAATATTAATTATGAGTGAGTTCTCTAATTCTCCACACAATTTGATCTCACCGTCTGGTTGAAAACAAGATTTCCCATAAACAAAAAAGAATCTAGCACTGTTAAACACGCAAAAACAATCTCATTCCCAAGATTTAAGAAGGCAGAAGGAAACATGCTTTGTAATAGCAGTTTGTCTATTACCTTTACAACGTATGACCTGACCAGCAGTGCTTGCCATTCTTCGCATAACCTGACCAACAGTGCTTGCCATTCTTCCTCGTTATTCTCTTGACGCAACAAACTTTGTTTTCTTTTATTACTTTCCTCTGTTTCTTGAGTTCTGAAGTAGCTCTGTGGGGTATTTAACTATTTATAGCGGCAGAATCTAGTACTCCAGTTGGCCTTTAATTTTCTACCAGCTATATTCTTATGAGAAATTCCAAATACATTTTAAAGATGTTCGACAAACAATAGTAAATGGCTGAAATCCTCCATAACATCTGTGCAACAGAAAATGAATGCAGCACATATTATGGAGAATCATTCGATTCTTCCTCATCACATTTTCGCTAGAATCTCCTTTTCTGCGTGCCTACATGGTTTTTATTCTTTTCCCAAATACGTGTGTGTACTATTTCTCTTTTGTTAAACATAAAAAAAAAAAGAAAATTGTTTCCTAAATTGCTCAACCCACATATCAAAAATAAATTTTAGACAAATATTTTAGCAAAGGATGGATGTGGCCTGTGGGCACGAGATTGATTCTCTTAATAAAAACAGAGCTTATGTGGGCTTGTGATTACCAGTCAGTGATCACCGCTAGTTTCGTTTGCTGTAAAGGGAAAAGAGATGTAGGGTGTGATGAATAGATGGAAGCAAGCAAATCCAGGGTCTCCATTGCATGTCTTGGCTCCCATGGAACACGCATGATTGTTCCCTGGTTTTCCATTTTAAAGAGATTCGAGGCTTCACTGCAGATAAAAAGGTGGCGTAACTCATAAAGCGGCATCCAAAGAAGATGGTTATTGTCATAATTAAAGGATGTGGCTCTGTCTAATTAAATAAATGTTACATAAATTAAAGGGTTTTTTTTTTTTATCAACTAAAGCAAAAGATTATCGAGAAAGATGAATATATATGTCCGAATGAATTCTTTATAGATTAGGTCAAATTAGATCTTCGTCCAATTGGAACAAACCACACGTCTCTTATGTGTATTTATTTAATCTAGTAAGATGGAAACCTAATCTTACTAAAAAAAAAGGACCCCATTAAATGTTGAATTTCATTTAAGGATTAGTTTTCTAAGAAATATTTTCCACATAGTCGAAGGTAAGTATTATAATTGTTAGATATGATATGGCCACTTTTAAAAATACAAGAATTAAAGTTTAACTCGAGTCAGATTTTTAATTAAATCAAACAAGATATTAATTTGATAAAAGTTGATCTAGCCAAACTTAATTGATTTTTCACTCAAGTTAAAAATAATTAATTTAATATAAAAAATAATTAAATGATTGATTTTGGTTTATCCAATAATTGATCTCATAATGTAATAATTTAAGTTTTTTTTCTTTTTATATCAAGTCTAACAACTATAAATACCATTTGCATGGAGTCTCAAATGGGATATTGATGAACAAGCTTGAAATGCGTGTAATATGTATTTGATATTATTATAATTTTTATGATTATAATTTTAAAAAATAGATTTAAATAAAATACTTTTAGTTATGGATTTAAAAATAAATAAAAGACATGTTTAATTAAAAGTGTTGTAAAATGGGTTTTTTATATAAAATAAATGAAAAACAGATCTTTAACTTATATAAAATAAGAATCTAAAAAGTAATTATATATAAATTTCAATATAAAAAAACAAAAATTATTCAACTAATCGAACATTTTTTCTCAAAAGCTACTCTTAGGGTCCCACTTTTGTTTTCTTGAAGGAAAAACTCAGCGGGCCCAAATTCTGGGTCGTGTGCTGTGAGGGGGAGTGGAGTGGAGGCTACACATAGAATATACAACCTATTAATAAGGCCTTCTGTGATGATGTTAGCATAGTAAATGGACCCACCCAAGAGAATACAAAACCAATCGACCCAAAATTATACTGTGTCTCGCCCCAAATCCACTCCAACTTTAAAATTAAAAAACCAAGACATGGTTTTTGCCTTTTTGTTATGGCTTGTTTGAGATTGTGGTAGCGGTTGCGGTTTAAAGTATTTTTCGCTTTGAAATGCATCAAAATCATATTTTTTATTTTTTAAAAATTATTTTTAAGATCAACACATCAAAATAATCTAACATAAAAAAAAATTTAGGGAACGCGGTTTCAACCGCGTTCCCAAACGGTTAAGAGATTTCACCATAACCTTAGGGGTTGTGTTATTTAGTTAATGTTCATGAACAAAGTAATAGAAGAAATAAAAACTAGTGTTTTAAAACTCGTACTAGTAGTAGGTTAATCCAAAACCTGTTTTGATTCAAGATCTAAACTAGTTTGAATTGAAGAAAAAAAAAACCTCAGCTATTCTAGTAAAAAACTGCAGTTGACCTAGGCCTAACTTGATCAAAACTTGGTCATCAATCTGCTGACTATTTAAAAAAAAAAACAATTATGGTTTAAATGACATCATTTTGATTATTATTTTTTTAATTTTTTTTAGAAACGATCCTCCAAGCCATGACTCTTTATCTAGGGTCAACCCCGAGTTATATTTTAAAACTATAATAAGAAAATGTGTCTAATTAAAAAAAGATGAAGACACAAATATATAAAAAATACGTTTCTAGAATAATTTTGAAGTTAATTTTTGAAATCTCAAAACATGAATTACATGAAAATATATTTCCTCTATTTTCACTATCTTCATTCATTTTTATTCCGAGAAAGCAACCAAACATTACCAATAATACTCTTTAACTAATAAGAATTGAAATCTCAAATCACGATTTAAGAAATAAAATTATCATGAATTCTCTTATTTTAACCTAGATAATATATCTTTGATTAGAATGGAGATGAATTTAAATCTTAATGTATAGAAGCTGATTTCCATTAGACATATATAAAAGAAAAAAAAATGATTTAACTATGGTTCAATGGGAATGGAAACTCTAAATATATAATTTCTCCTCATTTTTTTAGATCCCGCCTTATTTAGTAAATAATTTAAGAAATTATACAAAATAATTTAGTAAATTAAATGAAAAAATATATCTTTCATATACACGTGCAAAATTTCCAACTTTTAGTCTTATTTCTAATAAATTTAAATTTAATCGGCTCAAAACACTATAAAAACATAAATTTAACAAGCCCAAAAAATCTATTAAATAGACTGTGCATAAGCTAGTGCACGAGCCCAATAGAAACGGGTCTAGGCAGCCTTCTTAAGCTCATTTCCCTTAGGTCTAGGTGGATTCTTTAGTATTTTATACTATTTCAATACATATTATTTTGAGTGAAATGCAACTTGAAATACTACATTAATTTATAAAGGTGAAATTACTCTTCAGCCTCTCTTCTCCATAAAAAAACAAGATTCATAAGCTATAAATACTCTATGAATCCACCAAGATCAAAGTTCACAATCTCTTCATTCTTAATATTTTTAGCACATATATTTCAGAGCTTATCTCTCTAAAATATATTTGCACTTTCTCTTCCTACAAAGTTATTTACTTAAACATATATATAAGAGTCCTTATATTCACCAAACAATACATTTTTCAGGTATCAGCTACTAACCGTATTGGCTTATTAGGTACTAGGCATTAATTACCAATCACCTTAACTAGAGAAAATAAATCATATTGCTAAAACTAAAAAATTAATCAATTATCTACCACATAAATTTTATTCCTAAACTATGTTGATATTTGAAGACATCATCACTCTCTAGCTAGAACATCATTTACAACCCTTGGATTTTTCCCTCCCAGGATCTGCTAATCGCATATCACCAAGTTTGGTAGTGCAAATTTATTAAAAACGATAGCTATCATATCCATAATTTGTAGTCCGTTAAAGATTACTTAGTCATGCTTTCAATAAAAGAAAAAAAATCTCAATTTAATATCTTAGAAGAAGGGAGAACATAAATGTCAAGTGGATGTTTGTTATAGGTATAGGGTGTTTTTTAAAAGTGTTTTTTAATTAAAAATATATTAAAATGATAGTTTTTTTATTTTTAATATTAAGATATTAAATTTATATACAAAAAATATTTAAAAATATCAATTTAATATTTTTTATACAAAAAATAATTTAAAAATTACTTAAAAAAACATTTTCAACCACCCAAACAAACACTCAAAATCTAGTACATAAATATCAATAAATTAATGACAACGATCAATTGTATATTCTTTCTATAAACTATACATGATTTCTATGATTATACTTAATCAATGTTTCAAGATAAAAAGAAAAGATATAAAAAAAATAAAAATATGCTTGGCTGGAATAATAAAAATATAAAATAAATTTTCATAAATTTGTCTTTTATTAAAATAATGAGACAAACAACATATCTCATCAAATATTGTTTTCGTCTTTTATATTGCGATATATACATGCATGCACCATAACTTTTGATAGTTTCAAACATTTACTATTGAATTATCAGAAGAATCCAACACGACGTCTGTTGCGAAATTGGACTTTGTAATAGAAAAGTCCCCTGTGATCGAAATCTTAGTTAACGGGTGTCACCATTACCAATTCTCTGTCCATGGCAACTTTCTAGTGGTTTACATCAATGGTATTTAGTGGATCTTGGCCGGCCATTATGATCGAAACCATTCAAAGGATATATCACCTTCTGTCCATGGCAACTTTCCTAAGTCGCTACCATGAACGATGCTTCAACTCCATTGCCTTGGTCTTTGGACAAAAACATCCTTTTTTCTTGAGTGGCTCCTGCACAAGGACCCAACATTCCTAATTCTCTGTCCATGGCAACTTTCTAATGGTTTACATCAATTAATCGTATTTAGTGGATCGAAACCAT
>Ga0307517_10011067_pt1 | contig 12539 bp, 9 predicted proteins | sample 23_EM_MG_FD_194515 | JGI IMG/M metagenome (GOLD analysis project Ga0307517, IMG submission 194515) | Populus trichocarpa ectomycorrhiza microbial communities from riparian zone in the Pacific Northwest, United States - 23_EM | ecosystem: Host-associated > Plants > Roots > Unclassified | place...
ATGAGATATTTAAGATGTTTTTTTTTTTCATAAATATAAGATTTCATAAATAAAAATCAACAAATAAAACAATGTCATATAACATTGACAAAAGACCAGAGTATAGAGGGCCTCACACTAGACAAAAAAAATTGATTATTGGAGATACAAGTTCTTCAAGTAAGAAAGTTCTCTCAAAAGCTCTCAAGCATCCTTATACGCTTGAAGTCTACAAAGAAAAAAACTTAGTTGGATCAAGCCTAAATATTTTAAAGACAAATCAAAGGTACTCTTAAGAGCACTAAATCTCGTTTAGCAATTTACATCTAAATTCATATTCTTGCAAATCATAAATCTTAGCTTGATTTCACAAATAAATTAAGTCATCATATATTAAGTTCAAGAGAAGAATTAGAGGATTGTTATACTAAATAGAGATTGTACTTTGTCATATGTTTTAATAAAATCAAATATTTATACACGTGTTTTTGCTTAATTTTTAGGTACTCAAAATTATATCTATAAATTTCTGGCGACTCCATTGGGGGTATCTCTACCTCTTATCTATTCCATTCAAGAAAGAATTTCTAACAACCTCTTAATGACAACTAGAAAAAACATGATCACTGTTGTTGTTTCTAAAAGCAACAAAATTGCACAAACTAAGCTGATTCTTGAGACGATGTCAGCGTTGAATGCATGAAGTGCATGAGAATTCACTTGTTCAATGATAAAAAATACAAGTAACTCCACCATAAAAAATCGAATGTGGGGTGTGAATTTCTTAGGCACTTAAGGTGATTAATTTGGAAATTCACTCGTGGAGACTTCTCTTTATCATTCACCAAGTAACTTTAGGTTTTGGCACATGTTAGTGATGATAACCAGGACTAGGACTATATCTTTGGAGTATCAAGTGGCTAACTTGACAAAACTTGTTGAAGGGTTTCCGACTTCACTCAAGGAAAAAGACCACAAGATTTGAAAGTTGATGAACAAACTTTAGAGCATGAATGAGGGTGGCTAAACTTTGACTAGCAATGTTGTGCAAAAAGATTAGTTGGAATGGCAGAGGGAATCCAAGATAACATGTGTCTTACTTTGTGGAGACTTGCAATAATGTTAGAATTAATGGTGATCTCATGGTAAAATAATTTGTCTATTTCTTAAAAGGCAATGCCTTCGACTAGTACACTGACTTGAAGTCTAACTTAATCAATAGTTAGGAGTAATTAGAATGTGAGTTTCTTTATCATTTCAACAGCACTCATCATGTGGTCAGCATGATTGAACTCTCTAATACATATCAATGAGAAGAGGAGCATGTCATCGATTAATTTATCAATGGAGAAACCTTAACTTCAATTATAATGATTAATTCACCAAAACTCTTACTCTAGATATGTGCATTTAAGGGATGCATTGGGGGCTACGCTACATCTAGAAGTCATTAAACCTAAATATTTTAAAAAATAAATGATCATGCAACACCATTTGCTTTTTAAAAGGGTAAAAGGAAGAAACTATCCTTGAAAAAAGTAACAAGAAAAAGAGTATTCATTCCCTAACTCGGACATTTCTAGGATGCTAGATGTTTTGCTTGAAGAAAATATTATTAAGGTACTAGAGCTTAAACATCCCGAAGAAGCAAACCAAATAAAGAACCTAATTTATTGCAAATACCATCGCCTAATTAATCATCATATAAATAAGTGTTTTGTGTTAAAAAGATAATATCATGATGCTATATAAGAATGGAGACAACATTTTTATAACAAAATAACAGCTTCCAACATCATGATTATAGTGAGTTTAGGTTCACAACAATCGCTATTTGTGATAAGTTTTAGCTCCTTTGAACCATATAACTTAACATCATTTTGCCCATGATCATCACCATGTCTTTAAGTCAAGCTTTGCATATCACACATGCACCTCAAGGTAATGACTTGAAGCCTAATTCATGTGAGAATCATGATAACAAATGATGGACTTTGGTCACTTATAAAGTAAGGGAGGAAGAAGCATGCACAAATAAAAAAGATAATTATAATAAGAATCTTAATGGTGAAAAAGGCAATTGACAAAATGATTCATTGAAGGTTGTCAAAAAATCCATACTAGTTAGAGAAGAGGTTTTGTCAACTCAAAGCTTAAGGAAACTCATTACACTAAATGAGTACATGCCAAAAGAGCTAAAAGGATGGGAAATATGTTTGTTGCTTGCTATCAAGTTAGTGGAGGGAAAACTCATAGAGAAAAGCCATAATGACTTCATACTTGCCTCAAGGTGTATACGACATGAAGATATTCTTAAAAAATAAAGACCTATCGCTTGGATCAAAACTTCATAATCTCTATCTTTTTTATCAAAGGTTATGTCATAAAAAAGATAGTGAATTGTATTTTGGTGAATGATGGTTCAACTGTCAACATACTACCTATTAAAAACTTAAAAAAGCTTGGGATTCCTATGTATGAACTCTTCCCAATTCATCTTAAAGCTTTAATTAAGGAGGCAAAACACCATGAGAAATATAAGACATGGAAGATATGAAGTCCAATGCTTTTTTTCACATTGTAAAGACTAAAACTACCTATAACATGCTACTTGGATGACTGTGGATACATGAAAAAGAGAGGAAAAAATGAACTCTAGGATCTTAAAAAGGTCTAAATCATCTATAAATGAAGAAATGATTTGTCCAATAAAAAATAAATGAAGGGGAAAGATAGCAGAAAACTCAGTTGATAATAAGGTATCATATAAGGCTATAGTACTACACTATATCTCGGTGTTAACAAGAAAAGAGGGTCAATATTGTTTCACTAAGGATAAAGAGGAGATCGCTAAGGGGCTCAAAAACTTAACCTTGCTAGTTATAAATTTTGCATTGACCAAAGTCTGAAAACCTTTATTGAAAGGGTTCGTTCATCAAGCTGAGTTAGTGGTTGCAAATCTCAAATGACTCCCCAATAAATAGGAATACAAGTTTATAAAAAGACTAAAAGAGATTAGAGAGAGAAGAAAATTTCTAGCAAAACTTCAAGGGCTAGGATACGAATCTTCTACGCCATTTTATTTTAATATTAAGAATGAGAGATTATGATACATAAGTGTGGAAAAATTGAAGGACAAATAACAAAGTAGGCTTGCACATCTTAGATCCTTGGTTTAGGATTGTCTTTGCATGACTATGACTTAGTGCTTCAATATTTGATAGGATTGGAACCAAAAAGAGTAGAAGGATACTAAAACAAACTTCAATCCTTGGAATACTTAAACCTCAAAGTCAAAAGACGATAAGAATATACACAAGCATCAACCAATTTTGGTTAAGGGCTTAAAGGATCTTCATAGTAAAATACATTCACTTATGAAGTTAGATGTGAATGGGTACTAAGTGTTGAGATGACATTAAGAATAACGAAGCGCATGATAGTGATCACAAACCCCTTTAAAGAAAAGAAAAAAAGAAGAAGTGATGCCTCTCACTTTAAATCATATCACTATTGAAGAGGGTGATAATAATAAGTTTCTTATTGAAGAAGATATTGAGGTTTTTTAATAAGAAAATAAATTTATGGTTGATGGACATAACAAGGTTAACTTAAGCACCATTGAAAACCCTAGCCCAACCTTCATAAATGCAAAGGGAAATGTAAAAGATTTTTTATGATATGCTTAACTAATATGTTGAATGCTACGTTGACGACCTTATGGTGTAGTCAAAGGAAAAAGAAAGTCAATACAAGATCTCTAACTAGTGTTCATATAATGCCGATTCCAACTAAAAATGAACCCACTAAAGTGTGTATTTGGTGTCACCTCAGACAAATTCCTAGGATTCATAGCTTGATATCAAGGAATTAAAACTAATCAGTTTAATATTGATGGCATCCTAGAGATGTTAGAGCCAAGAAACATCCACGAACTGAATAGTCTCCAAGGAAAGTTGGCTTGTATACGAAGATTCATTTATAACTTAGTTGAAGGATACATTGTTCTATTGGGATAAATCCTGCACTAATGCCTTCAACAAGATCAAAGAGTACTTGTTAATTCACCTCTCCTACAAGCACCAACATCATAACGTTTATTTATTTAATATATTGTGACTAAATGTGTTATTTGGGAGTGTTGCTAGCATAAAAAAATAATGAAGGTTAAGAGAGCGCTCTCTACTACCTTAGTAAGACTTTAAATAGAGTCGAACTAAATTATTCTCTAATAGAGAAGATGTGTCTAGTGTTAAAGTTTATGATTAAAAAAATTAAGGAATTATAGCCAAGCACATTCAGTACGGCTAATTTCTTAAGACGACCCTCTCAAATACATTATCTTAAGGCTAATACGACCAAGGAGATTGACAAAATAGGCATTATTGCTCCAAGAATTGAAATTTTCTATCTATTACAAAACTATTAGTTGATTCTCTTGTCGATTATTCTACTCTTGATGAATGAAAGTTTTCTAAAGACCTACTTGATATGGATTTCTTGTTCATTAAAATGTCAGAACCTTGGAAAATATTCTTTGATGGTGCAGCATGACAAACTATAGTTTGTGCCTAAGTAATTTTCGTCACACCTTAAGGAGAGGTCTTGCCATTCACCTTCTTTCTTATTGAATGTTGTTCTAACAAAATGGTCGGATATCAATCCTTGATTCTCGGGTTGAAAAATAAGAAATTATAAGGAATACATTATTAATACCGGGATGAAAAATCACAATAAATTTATTTAGATCATGGATGGAGTAGAGAAATAAATTGGTATACGAAACAATATCCGAATTATTAATTGTGTAAGTTCCCTAATCGGTAAAATAGTTATTTAAAAGAAATTTTTTTATGAATTGTGATTAAAATGTTAGAAAATAATAAAAAATAGAATGAAACTTTGAACAAACTAATATATGATTTTATGCGTGAATATCGTACAATCACATAGTTTTTAACTGAAAAGGGAGAGAATTCAGGGGAAGAATTTTTATTATGAATAAGGATATAAGTCCCCAATGAATTATTTTGAAGATCTTGACAATTTCAATAAATAAAATAATACCTAAATTTGGGTTTTTGGGGTAAAAGTACCTACTGTCCTAATTTACAATATCAAGTATAACTCTCAATCTGATCATTTGATCAAGTTAAAATTTTATAAAGAGTCTCCTGACAAATGTACTATTAGTGACTTTTTTATAATATTGAGAAAACATCCCCTCCTATTTTTCTTTAAAAAGGGTTTGTTGTTCCAACAGCAAAGGAGGGAGAGATTTTAATTTTCCTCCATAATCGTCTTCTACTTTTTTTTAATTTTCTTTTCTTAAATTATTGATAGAGACTTGCTTTGAGAGTAAATTTGAGGAAGGTTTGTTAGGAAAACTATACATCAACTTGTTTAGGAGAGGGGGAAACCAAGCGATGATGTTTTAGAGAGAGAAAGGAAGGAATTTGAAAAGGGAAGAAGGAAAGGAGAAGGAAGTTACAAGAAATCTCTCACCTTTTTTTCCAAGCTAGTTGGTAAATTGTTATAGCAACTTAAATTCTTTTTATTATGAGTTGCCATGTTTAGGGGAGAAATCCTTAATTTACCGAATCTAGGGTTCTAAGAGAAGTTTAGGGAAAATGGGTATTTTAATAGTAAATGCTTAAATGAATATGGATTAGTTGCTGGAATGAGTAGAATAACGATGTGCATTGAAAGAAAAATCATTGGTAACTATAAACCCTAGGTCTAGCTATAAAAGGAATTTAGGGGAAATGATGAATTGAGTTAAATTGTAAGAAATTATATTTTATTTTGATGTGTATGTGTGATACATATACGATGTAGGATAAGTATTTGGTTTGAGAATATAAGCATGCTATAGGATTGTGTAGGGAACATAAGCTTATATTATGGAAATGGTAGGAAAGGTGTTAGAAATTTCTTGTCTAATTGTAAATTGTTGTGTAATGTTTTCGTTGGCAAGGAAAAGAAGATGCATAGAAAGTAAATTGTGAATATTTTGCTAAAAATTATTAAGTTTGTTAATTTAGATAAGTATTGGATGGTGAAGATTATGAGATTTTGTAGTATCAAGCATGTTGGATTGAGTGAAAGATGTTGGGTTGAATGTGGGATGATGATGATGATTGAATTTAAAAGGGTTGAGTAAGTAGAGCATGGAAGGAGAAAGGTTTTGTGTGTTGTAATATAAAAGGTACATGGATTAATATAAATGCTTTAGAATTTGTAATCGAGAAAAAAAGTATAATTTAATTCTTGTTGGTATGTTCGACTAGTACACTGACTTGGAGTCTAGCTCAATCAATAGTTAGGAGTAATAGAATGTGAGTTTCTTAATCATTTCAACAGCACTCATCGTGTGGTCAGCATGATTGAACTCTCTAATACATATCAATGAGAAGAGGAGCATGATTGAACTCTTTAAAGCTAAAATGAATGATCACACAACACCATTTGCTTTTCAAAAGGGTAAAAGGAAGAAACCATCCTTGAAAAAAATAAAAAGAAAACGAGTAACCATTCCCTAACTCAAACATATCTAGGATGCTAGATGTTTTGCTTAAATAAAATATTATTAAGCTACTGGAGCTTAAACATCCCGAAGAAGCAAACCAAATAGAGAACCTAATTTATTGCAAATACCACCGCCTAATTAACCATCTTATAAATAAGTGTTTTGTGTTAAAAAAACAAGATCATGAGGCTATACAAGAATGGAGACAACATTTTTATGACAAAATAACAGCTTCCAACATCACGATTATGGTGAGTTTAGGTTCACAACAATCGCTATTTGTGATAAGTTTTGGCTTCTTTAAACCTATATAACTTAGGATCATTTTGCCTACGATCATCACCATGTCTTTAACTCAAGCTTCGTATATCACACATGTACCTCAAGGTAATGACTTGAAGCCTAATTCATGTGAGAATCATGATAACAACGGATGGACTTTGGCCACTTATAAAGAAAGGGAGGAAGAAGCATGCATAAATAACAAAAATAATTATAATAAGAATCTTAATAGTGAAAAAACCAATTGACAAGCTGCTTCATTGAAGGATGTGAAAAAAAATCCATAATAGTTAGAGAAGAGGTTTTGTAACTCAAAGCTTAAGAAAATTCATTACACTAAATGAGTACATGCCAAAAGAGCTAGATGGGAAATATGTTTGTTGCTTGCTATCAAGTTGGTGGAGAGAAAACTCATATCAAAGAAGCCATAGAGAAAAGCCATGATGACTTCATACTTGCCTCAAGGTGTATACGACATGAAGATATTCTTCAAAAATAAAGACCTATCGCTTGGATCAAAACTTCACAATCTCTCTCTTTTTATCAAAGGTTATGTCATAAAAAAGATAGTGAATTGTATTTTGGTGAATGATGGTTCAACTGTCAATATACTACCTATTAAAAACTTAAAAGAGCTTGGGATTCCTATGTATGAACTCTTCACAATTCATCTAATGATTTAAAGCTTTAATTAAGGAGGCGAAACACCATCAGAAAGATAAGACTTCGGATACACATGGAAGATATGAAGTCCAATGCTTTTTTTCACGTTGTAGAGACTAAAACTACCTATAACATGCTACTTGGATGACCGTGGATACATGAAAATGGTGTCATGAAAAGAAAAGGAAAAAAAATGAACTCTAGGAGTTTAAAAAAGCCTAAATCATCTATAAATGAAAAAATGATTTGTCCAATAAAAAATAAAAAAAGGGGAAAGGTAGTAGAGAACTCAGTTGATAATAAGGTATCACATAAGGCTATAGTACTACACTATATCCCAGTATTAACAAGAAAAAATGGTCAATATTCTTTCACTAAGGATGAAGAGGAGATCGCCAAGGGGCTCAAAAACTTAACCTTGCTAGTTATAAATTTTGCATTGACCAAAGTTTGAAAACCTATATTGAAAGGGTTTGTTCATCAAGCTGAGTCAATGGTTGCAAATCTCAAATGACTCCCTAATAAATGGGAAAACAAGTTTATAAAAAGCCTGAAAGAGTTTGGAGAGAGAAGAAAATTTCTGGCAAAACTTCAAGGGCTAGGATAGGAATCTTCTACGCCATTTTTTTTGAATATTAAGAATGAGAGACTATGATACATAAGTGTGAAAAAAATTAAAGGATAAGTAACAAAGTCAGCGTACACATCTTAGATCCTTGGTTTAGGATTGTCTTTGCATGACTATGACTCGTGCTTTAGTATTTGATAGGACTGGAATAAAAAAAAATAGAAGGATACTAAAACAAACTTCAATCCTTGGAAGACTTAGACCATCCAAGTCAAAAGACGGTAAGAATATACACAACCATCAACCAATTTTGGTTAAGGGCTTAAAGGATCTTCATAGTAAAATACCTTCACTCATGAAGTTAGAATGTGAATGGGTACTAAGTGTCGAGATGGCATTAAGAATAAAGAAGTGCATGATAGTGATCACAAACCCTTTTAAAGAAGAGAAAAAGAAGAAGGAAATAATGCCTCTTACTTCAAATCATATCACTATTGAAGAGGATGATAATGATAATTTTCTTATTGAAGAAGATATTGAGGAGGCTTTACCTATTTTTGAATAAGAAAATAAATCTATGGTTGATGGACATAAAAAGGTTAGCTTAAGCACCATTGAAAACCCTAGCCCAACCATCATAAATGCAAACTTATCACCTAAAGAGGAAATGAGTTACATAAAACTTATAACGAAGTACCAAGATATCTTTACTTCGTCCTATGATGAGAGTTTAACCTTCATGCATGATTCATTTAGCTATAATCAAATTCAAATTGCACCCGAAGATGAGGAAAAGATAGTCTTTCAGTAAAAAAAAATATTACTATAAGGTCATGTCTTTTGAATATCATACAATCGCATAGTTTTTAACCAAAAAAAGAAGGAATTTAGGGGGAGAATTTTTATTATGAATAGGGATGTAAGTCCCCAATGAATTATTTTGAAGATCTTGACAATTTTAATACATAAAATAATACCTAAATTTGGGTTTTTAGTGTAAAATTACCTACTGTTTAAATTTATAATATCAAGCATAACTCTCGATCTAACCATTTGATCAAGTTGAAATTTTATGAGGAGTCTCCTGATATATGGACTATCAGTGACTTTTTTTATATAATATTGAGAAAACATCCCCTCCTAGTTTTTCTTTAAAAAGGGTTTGGTGTTCCAACAGTAAGGGAGGGAAAAATTTTAATTTTACTCCATCATTTTCTTCTACTTCATTTTTGTTTTCTTAAATTATTGATAAAGACTTGATTTTGGAGTAAATTTAAGGAAGGTTTGCAAGGAAAACTATACATCAACTTGTTTAGGAGAGGGGGAAACCAAGAGATGATGTTTTAGAGAGAGAAAGTAAGGAATTTAAAAAGGGGAGAAAGGAAGGAGAAGGAAGTTGCAAGAAATCTCTCACCTTTTTTTCTAAGCTAGTTGGTAAATTGTTATAGCAACTTAAATTCGTTTTATTATGAGTTGCCATGCTTAGGGGAAGAAATCCTTAATTTACCGAATCTAGAGTTCTAAGAGAAGTTTAGGGGAAATGGGTTTTTTAATGGTAAATGCTTAAATGGATATGGATTAGTTGCTAGAATGAGTAGACTAACGATATGCATTGAAAGAAAAATCATGGGTAACTACAAACCCTAGAGCCAACTATGAAGGGAATTTACTGAATCATGTGTATGTGTGATACATATATGATGTAGGATAAGTATTTGGTTTGAGAATATAAGGATGTTATAGGATTGGGTAGGGAACTTATATTTTGGAAATGGTAGGAAAGGTGTTAGAAATTTCTTGTATAAGTGTAAATTGTTATGTAATGTTTTTGTTGGCATGGAAAAGAAGAAGCATAGAAAGTAAATTGTGAATATTTTGCTAAAAATTATTAAGTTTGTTAAATTAGATAAGTATTGGATAGTGAAGATTATGAGATTTTGTAGCATGTTGGATTGAGTGAAAGATGTTGGGTTGAATGTGAGATGATGATGATTGAATTTAAAAGGGTTGAGTAAGTAGAGTGTTGTAATATAAAAGGTACATGGATTAATATAAATGCTTTAGAATTTGTAATCGAGAAAAAAAGTATTAACACCTCAAGAGCTTCTGCTGTCATTATTAACACCTTCGACTCCTTCGAAATTTTGGATGCTTTATCCCCAATGGTTCCTCCAATTTACACACTTGATCCTCTCCAGTTGCTGATAACATTATGTTGTAGATCTATTGCTACTTCGTATTTTAATTTTTATTGTTAATTTAATTAGAGATAATGATTTTACATTAATCTTTATCTAATACATCCCATTAAATCAAATAAACAAGCACAAACTCATCATTACTTTACACTTATATTTTTACTTTAAATTTTGTTAGATAGAATATAGATATTAAAATTCAAATATATAACTATTTAATCATTAAAATTTTAATATCATATAAAATAATTATTGCAATTCCAGAAATTTAAGTTATTATTTATGACCTAAGAGTGGTTCTATATCATTATATAACTAGACTACAAGTAGTATTTAATAACTAAGTATTGTTATCATAAATATTAAAGTAGTTGAATAGTGTTTGATTAAATTTTATTACGAATGCTTTTGAGATATAAAATGGCCTATAAAAACTATAACTTACTAAATATATTTAACAAATATATCTTATTTGTATTAAATAATTTAAAGCATGTATATATATATATATATATATATAGTGATAATGAAATACACACATTACTTCAATAAAAATAAATTTCAATATAATTAACAATAAAGAAAAAAAAAGGTTTTTCTAAATTGAGTTACCACAACATTAACATTTTTGGCATGTTTGTGTATTTTTAAAAAAATTCATGGAGTATATTGTATTTTAATTATATATATAAAAAAGAAATCAGAATAAATAATTATTCTGTTGGTTAAAAGCAACATACATTACTTTATTTTAAAAGAAAAATAATTCAATTTTATTATGATATCTATTGTTCTTTGAAAGTAAATATATATTAAAAAAAAATACTATTTTTAGATTAAAAAAATGTAGCAAAAGTTATCTATGCTCTTGAAATATAACTATACAATAGATATTCACTTATATTTTTAAGTAAAATCTTTTAGAACATCAAACTTACATAAACTTACTAGCAGAGATGCTCATCATCATTAATGTTGTTGTTATTATTATTATTTAATTTGAAAAATTGAGGATTATGAAATTTAAATTCTTAGATTTTTTTTATTAAAGTTATAATAATATTATATTAAAAAAAACTATTTGAATTCAAAAATTTAAACTTTATTTATAAAACATTAAAGATATTTTTATATTTACTGTCTAAAACCAAGGGTGTTTGTCCGTTATGTGCTCGATATAAACCAAGAAATGCCTAAAACTACATGTATTTTGGTACTAATAGACTTGTTTAATGCACTTCTCTAAATATTTTCCCAACTCTTGCATAAATGATGATTATTACTTTCTTAATTTTTTCTTTTTAAAAAATTTAATTCAAACACAAAATATTTTAATTATATAATATAATTAAAACATATTGATGTTTTGGTTCATAACTTGTTCATGTAACTATTCACAACACTATTTTATTGTTGTTTTTTTTCTTTATGTCCCTCAATTTTTTTTTACATCAATTATTGTACTTTATTTCCTTTCATTTTCATCCTTTTAAGTTATGTTAACATAATTTTATATGTTAAGATGTATTTTGATTTGCATGCTTTTATTTATCTGATATGTCATAAAAATATATCGATGGTAAATTAAAAATTGATTTTTTAAAATAAAATTTTAGGTTTTTGTTAACAAGAATTAAAAAATCAAGGATCAAAATTAACATAAATAAACCATTTTTTTTACATTGTTCAAAAGGTTTTAAAAAAATTATATTTGGTCCCTTAACTTTTGATATTTGCATTAATTGGTTTCTTTACTTTTAAGATTTTATATTGGTTCATGGATATCAAGACAGGAGAGAGAAAGCGATTGGCTAGTAATATTTTATTTATAAAGAGATTGAGTTTGATTTCAATGGGTTAATTAAGGGGAGTTTAATGGAGACCATCATGTTTATGTTAAAAAATATTTTGACTTGATTTGATTTATGATTTTTAAATTAATTAAAGTATGTATTAGTTTTGGAAATTTCTTTATATAGGATTCCAGGACTTCTTGAGGTGCTTTTTAGATTTAGAAATTTGTGTTTTTGAAATACTAAATTTAGACCCTGACTTCTCAATTGTGAGAGAAGATTAAAATTTAAATTAAAGAATATGTATCGCTATCTAGGTGGATAACTTATTGTGGAGCGACATGTTGGGAGAGGATAATAATAATAATAAAATATAGATGCATGGCTAGAGGATTATAATAATAATAAAAACAAAAACTAATAATATTCCCAGAAAAGAGGGCACTCACCTTTTTTTTTTTTTTTATCTATAAGAAGGGGCACGTCTTTCTCTCCTTCCTCAACATCCAATCTTCTTGTGTGTGATC
>Ga0307517_10011068_pt1 | contig 12538 bp, 6 predicted proteins | sample 23_EM_MG_FD_194515 | JGI IMG/M metagenome (GOLD analysis project Ga0307517, IMG submission 194515) | Populus trichocarpa ectomycorrhiza microbial communities from riparian zone in the Pacific Northwest, United States - 23_EM | ecosystem: Host-associated > Plants > Roots > Unclassified | place...
GATAGACTAGATTATCATAACAAAAAATATTAATAATTTTAATAATTCAAATTATCATACCGGATTATTCAAGCCCATGATATAAAATCAGATTTCATCATCCCATGGTTTAGCCAATTATAAAATTTTGCATAAAACCACATAAAGTGTACTATATAAATATATAATTGGATGTCAAACGCTTATCAACAATGATAAAGGTTTTCATGCCCCCACCCCCACAAAAAAAAAAAAAAAAAAAAGAGGATAAAGTTTATATATCTATTCAAACAAAAGGTCGGTTTACAATTTTAATGTGCTAGTAAAAACTTGATTGTCACCCAAATTGTTAGGGATTAGTATAAAAAAATCGATTTTAATGGTAAGATGATGAATTTTGTTGGGTTACTTTGAGATCTAATTACACTAATTTAATTACTGGATCAAGTTCTGGTTGGTTTTTGATAATATCGATTTAATGTCTAACCGATCAATTTTGTTGGCTAAGCTGGCGAAGAAACTCTATCTGCCTAGACCCTGTTTCTTATCGTGTGTCTGGATCCAACACACACACACTTGTCGGAAAGCTTGGCCATTAATTATTTCTAGAGATATTTCTGACAGAAAAGTATTAAGACAGCAACTAAATAACTACTACCAAATGTCTATGTATGGGACCGGTTTCCGGTTCCCTGACCCAAAAACTGGTTGAAATTGACTGCAACTCCTGTGGTTCGATAGGTTCACTACAAGAAATTGCACCCCGATTTGCACAAAGACTTGCCTCGTAGCTTTAAAAGCAGGCAAAGCTCTCTTTCAAACAACACTCATTTTCAGGATATGGAGGTAGGTGCGGAGAATTGGCCAGCTGAGAACGTTTGCAATCCGGAACGCACGGAAAATTCTTGGTTTTTTGGTTTGAAATTTTCCCGGAAAAAGATTCCATGCGCCAGTTTATCCTTACTGAATTCAAAGGTGTGTGTTCACACATTACGAATGTTGCTAATTTATTCTGCGTCAGCTCAAGAAATTCCATTTTTCTCATCCTTAGAATGGAAGAAATTGAGGGGGGTTCTTCGAACTTCGCCTAACTCTGCTTAAACTTTTGGGTAACATGGTTATTTAACATTTCTCTCCTTTTTGTTAACCAGCCATTAGAAAAACTAATCACATCAATACAGAGTATAATATATATATATATAAAGAAGTAGAAGAAGTAAGCATCAGTATTCCCAGTAACCGGTTGATTTGCGGGGCTGATTAATTAAATACCATAAAGCTGATTATCATCGAAAATCTCGAAGTGAAATGTTATCTACAATTGTTTCAGTAATAAAGAGAATGAATTCAACTGGAAAAACAGCGGACTGAATAGTGTGAATGTGCACTCCAATATTTTCTGAAGAAAAACAACACGATATGTGTTACACGAAAATGCACATACATGATGTGAAAGGAAGAAATAATTGCAAAATATAACAAAAGTCATACCAAGCGAACTCCAAGTTCAAAACTTAATTATCGTTTCGATCATGAATGTATAAGTCAGTGCTTACACCTACCTTGAAAGGATATGATAGGATTAAACAACGCAGCAGCGTACGAGATCAAGTAAGTGGTGACGTTTAGAATTTAGATAGAGAATTTCTGTTTAGTTGCCAAGGCTGCAAGAAACCCAGCTGGGGGTGTGGGCGTGGGCGTGTAAACACACCGCCACTGCACATCCTGTCATTGTCTAGTGCAATTTCTTTTCAATTTCACGTTCAAATTGTACCACAGAATCAAAAACGAAAAAAGAGACTTAAAAGCATATCAAGAAATCATTTGAGAAGTCAAAGAAATGCCTTTAAAGTCAGTACAATGTTCAACGAAAGTGTTACCAGGAATGATCGGGCTGGTTATAATTTCAGACTGTTGGTTAGAGGATTATTGACTTGGAATAGGATGGTGACTAGATAGCAACCAAGAGTAAATTAGAGTGTTGTTATTTTTTTAATCAGGGTGATTCACAATTTTCATTGTTTAATCGTAACTTTATTCACTGGACTGACTACACTGGCAAGTAGCAAGTAGCGACCACAGCATATATTTACTCCCATGGGTTTTCAGGTGCCTCATGAATCACATTTTCACGATAGAAACAAAGGGGATTGTGTTCATGAACCACGAAGTCAAACATGGAAGAAGAGCACTAAAATAACTTATAAAAAATCATCATACTGATTGCCATAAATGATATTTAAATCAGCAGCCACCCAGCTGCATATTCAAACAAGTTTTTCCTTTAATTTTTGGTGCTCATATTCAAAAAAGTTGAGCTGGGACTAGAAGGGTCAAATTTAGTGATAGCAATTTGGTTTATGAGAACATACCCACGATAATATTTTTCTATTTGCTCATTGCACAGGTTTCTTCACAAGCAGCTCTGGCTTTCCACAGTTCCACCACACCTCTAGCAATTGTCTGTCAATGAGAAAATAACTTCTAAATAATGAAGAAATATTTTAACTGAAAATCCTGCTTCGATCTAGGATCTTCATGAACATATTGCCTCCAGAAGGTCCCTAAGCTTTGAAAATTACAACGTACATGGTATACGCAAAACAGCAGCCTAACGAGGCTGGACACAATAAATTACAAAGCAAATCTTGTTCCAACTTATGGTCTTCAAGACAAAACTTGCCTAGTTAATGCGAACAGCATAGTGATCATGATACATGGATTTCAGTCTTTTAAGCATGTGTGGGTAAAAGAAGCTTGGCTCTGAACAAAATAAAACAGAGAAAAAGAGTTCAGGTAACCGGCCCCAACTATCTAGTTATAAAGACAGAAAGCATATTCACCAGCTTCGAGTGAAACAACAGGTTACCTGATGAAATTCCTCAAGTAACTTCCAATTTGATCGGGACTCATAAATTAAGACCCGTATGCTGCATTAAGATACATCAGAACCATGCTAATTCTAGAATTCTAATACCCTATTCTCCTATTTGACTCTGGCTTCAAATGACAAAACAAAAGGTAATGTTAGGCTGCCAAATCACAGTAATAAACAAGGCTTACGTGTGCTAATGGTACATGATTTTCCATAAGTAGAAATTAAAAGTTTGAACTTCCTGTCAAAAGTTAATGGCCTTTTTCGGCTGACAGTTCTGAAAAACCCGCTAACCTTATCTTCTTCATACGCAAATACCTTTGACACTCCACCAAAATTGTGCCTGAAGTTTGATTAACATTATATTATAAGGCAGCTCCTACCAGTTCCAGCGCTGTAGTGAGTCAGAGACTATTTTCCAAGAATTTGATAACTGGGAAAAAAACATGAAATCATGAACTAGTCTTAGTGAGTGCTAGTACCTTGGTAACAACACCCGAGCACTGTGATATTTTAATAATTATCCACCTTTTGTAATCACTCCTGTATTAGAAAGCAATCAAAGAAGATCATTTCAAACGGTCGATGGGAAAGAAAATAAAAGCTACTACACCACAGACAGCAACCTTGGACCCAGACAGTCGCATCCCTATGTCAATCCAAGAAAACCAGTCTCACAGATGTCCTTGTGAACACTCCAATTAGAAGGAAAACAACCATATATGTTAATCAAAATGCCCATCTATTAATTCAACTTAAAAACAACTCCAGATTCTACTTGTCACGTAACAAGCAAGGAGCTCAAAGACAACAAAACTTTGAACTGCAACCATGCAATTTCCTCCAACCAATTAAAGCACTTCTTTGAAGAAAAGCATAATCCACTAAACTCAAAATACTTATTAGCAGCTTGATCACCCCTTCAAAATCTACGAAATGACTTATATTGAATCAAAATTCCATGTCAATTACGGCAACTAGTTTGACTATGCAGTTTCCTAAATCCACTGAATGAAATTAATGTCAACAGAAAATCATAGCAATACAAAACCTACAAAGAATGCAATCAGAAAAAGAATACTAAAAGAACAGAGAACTCAATCAACTTTAAGTCATCAATTGCTTCTGAGTACCAATCAAGATACATGATGTTGTAATTTCCTTAATCTATATTCCCTCCCACTCAGAAAGAAGAGCCCTCTAATTTGAAAAATTACACCACACAACTTACACGAGTTCATCTATATCATTGTTATTCAACAATCAGATAACCTAAGCCACAAACTACATTTCCATTTGCCAACCCACTCAAGCAAAATCCGAAATCCGAAGATTCTCATTTCTTTACAAGCACGAAATGTTTAATCTTCAAATTTCTAAAAGCACATTTGAAAACCAACTAATCGTGGGTCACTCTTGTGCAACATCACTATTATCTTCGTTTAATGTTCCAAACTTCTGCTTGAAAGAGTCCTGTCTCCGCAACCACATCATGTGACCCTTCAAAACTCAAAAGAACGGGAACCCATTAATAAAATGATCCCATAGAGCTAATTAAGCACCCAAAAGTAAAAGAAACACGTGTTTCTATGTTTATGCCAGTATGCGTCTATATGCAAACGTTGTTTATTTACCTGGAGAGCAGCAGCCCAGGCAATCAAAAAAGAACCAAACCATAATTTCTTGTCCTTGAGGAGTTTCTTTGCTTCCAATTTGTTAATCATTGTACCAAATAACTTAAACCCTATAGATTCTTTAGGGGTTTTGATTCAGGTTGGAGGGGGGGGTTTGTAGTTGGTGTTGGGGTTCTGGTTCTGGTTCTCCCCGATTTGTTATCCCTACAGCGTTTTACAGTTCAAATTGAACCGTGATTAGGGTCGGATCTATTTTGGGCTTTCGGCCCAAACTCCATCGATCTAACCTTCTAACTCGAAAATTTAATCTGTTTTCTGAAGTTCTTTTGTTTACATTTTTTCCTTATTCTTCCCTTCCATTATTCCCCTTCATTGGTTTTCCTGGAGAGAGAATTAAGACTCTTGGACCTTGATCCTTAGTAATTATTTAGCACAACTGTTATTTAAACATTGCATGATGAATACGGTGCAATATATGTTTATATTTATGAAAAGACAGAATCTCGTATAACTTATGTAAATAAATTCAAAACGAGTCAGATTCATGTAATAATTTCTTATCAATGTATCATTGAGTTGCAACCCTAATTCAGATGGAGGGTTCTAAATCGCCTTCGAACACAAGATAGCAAAATCAATACACTTTCAGGAGGTCCAAGAGATGGTCTGCATTTCAGGGCATTTTGTCTCCTACGGAACAATAGGATGTTTCATACCACATAAGCACAATAAGTTGTCTCTGACAAAACAATGTCAAAAGATCAGGAATGCAGCAATTCAACTTGTATTATCAATGGTTGTTAATCATACCATGCAAGCTAAGAGAAACTATCTGAGACATGGTTTCACGAGATTCAAAACTGTTTATGTAAATAATTATTCGAACTTATTAACTTCTGAATACAACTTGAACTGGTTACCCTATAGGAATTAACATCACAGGATTCACAAGAGCTTTTGTTAAACAAATTAGGCAAAGGGCATCCAGCTCTGTCTACATGGGCCAGTAAATAATAACCACTATTTAGGAAGAAAGAGTAGAAGGTGATAATTTTCCTGAAAAGAAGAGAGAAAGGTTATCTCTCACAGCAATGCCTGTCTTGTTGACAGTCTCACAAATTTGTTGCCGGTAATCTGTGTCATGTCGATGAGACGAAGGAAGCTCTTCGACCCCTTTATCCTCCATGTCAATAACAATATTGTGCAACAAGCAGCAAACAAAAATAATCCTTGGCAATCTATTCTTATCAGGCAGCCACATTACTCCATGGATTATCCTCCACATTTCCTTCAGCCTTGCTAATGCAATCTGTGCTACAACTTGAGTTTCAGAATGTCGCTTGTTGAACTCAGCCTGATGGTCTGAGAGTGCATTTTGATAAGGAGTAAGAAGCCACGACAATAGGGGAAAACCTGAATCCCCAATTATATACTCCCCCAATTCCATTCCTTCCTGAAGCTCTATTTTCTTCCCATTTAGCCTTTTCTCTTCCTCGCATAGCTTGTAGAAACTCGAGTTCTGAAGCACAAGTGCATCGCTTAAACTTCCTGGGTACCCAACAATTACATCACGGAATCTCATGTCAGGGTCCACTATTGCTTGCAAGAGCATGCTATGGTTCTTCTCACGATCAATCCATACATCATTTGATCGGTCCACTGTAGGCAGAGTCATGACGATGTGGGTAGTGTCGATTGAACCACAGCAATTAGGCAGCCCACATATTTTCTCAAAATTGGACTTAATCTCTTCCATCTCTGCTTCAGTGGAAGGCCAACAAAGATGGTGCAGGCCTCTTTCTTCCATTGCTTCCACAAATCGCCAGGTTATTTGAGAAACAGTTGATTGGTTGATCCCCAACAAATCGCCAATGTTTGACAATGATTCGCCAGAGCTGAGCCTCCTAAGAGCCACGGCTACTTGGTCAGTTACAGACAATGGCTTCCCATTTGAACCAGTGAAGTTTGATTGCCTGGCCCTCAGGTCTTCCTTCACAAGGGAGCAGATATAGTTGAATGTCTTTCTCGATATTTTGAAAAAAGATTCAAATTTCTTCGAGTTATTTGATTCTGAAGAGGGACCTAAAAGTGGAGATAGAGAAATCAGTTATCCAAGTGATTTTCCAATCATCATGCATCAAAATTTCCAAAAGAACAATAAACTCATGAGATGTTTAGGCCAATTTGCCAAATGAACGGATTTTCCAACTGTAGCATGCTCAAGAAGTACTGAATCAAACACATGGTAAAGCAATAAACTCAGATAAATGCAGAACAAATCTAAAGTCAGAAGAGCAGGTTGAACGGCATTTTGTCCATGTGCAAGAAGCTTCACGTGCACAAGTATCATGTCTGCCAAAAATTAAACTTCTTGTCGTTAATTGATCTCACCCATTCAACTCTGGGCATTTCAGGGTTACAAGTATTTAAAATTACCGAATCCCTGACATCATGCTGAAAAACTTATAATGACACATTGAGGCTTATGGTGGACGTGGACACCCCTAACAAAAATGCATGCTGCCAAATGCCAAGCGCCAAGCAACTTTTGAACATAGACTGGAATACACGTAATTTCAAAGTGCTTGTAAAACATCAGGTGCAGCCATCTTGATATGTTAGAGGATAAAGATATTGTTAATAACCATCTAGAGGCTAGACATAAATACATGTCCTTTAACTACAGATTTAGGATTATGTTGGTGATAAACTTCATAATCTTCTCTGCCTCGTCAGATCACCTTTAGCAGCACCCCTTCCTATGAGGCTGGTTTTAATGATATCTTTGGCAGTGCATGCCATGGCTCATTTGATATTTCACAGTAATTTCTCCCAGTTAAGGATGTATTCATGATACAAGAGACACCATATAATGATTTTATAGCATTGCATCATCTAAAAACATCTTCTTCCTCGAGGATCAAGAATGTGGTTGTAAGTGTGGAATGCACAACTATATGGTTAATTGCCGAATACCTTATTTACCACACCTCAAATTCGCAGTTTAGCTCTATCCAGCCTGTGTCCTAACATAGAGAATTTCTCTCTATGGTTTGCATCCTGTGTCCTAACATAGAGAATTTCTCTCTATGGTTTGCATCACAATTTTAACATAGATTTGCTTTTGGCCTTTTTTATTTCTAAAATGCAGTCAGTTACAAAGTCAACCCTCCTCTGTTCTAACAGCTCAGGCTAGTGTAGGGGCTGGGATTGGATAAGTTTTAAATTAAAAAATCATTAAGCAAGTAAAACAGGTTCAATTCTTGATACGGATCATTCTTGGTACATGAAATAAACCAAGTAGCATCAGACTTTCAAAATGCCCTTTCTAAGTAGACCCAAAAAAAAGTCGATAATCTGCATTTCACGTGGAAGCAAGTTGTTATAGACTGTATGATACCCAAGCAAGTACATACAACGGAATTCCTACATTGGGAAAATTATGAATAGTATTTCAACAGATACAAGAAATAAAAATGAAGATGAAGAAGCATGAGCATCATCACAAACTAGAGCATTCACATTAGCAGCTTAGCTATGCAGCCTGGATGAATAAAGTTTGGGTTGATTGGGAAAGATCCTAGGTTCTTGTTGTTCAGTAACGAAAGAGGGTGCATATGCACACGCGAACATTGGAATTAATCTCATACCTATATACTGGATCGACCCATTTCCAGTGATCCTACCAAAAGCAGATAAACCTAACCTCCAAAACGCTAAAACCCAGCTCACACATTGAGACTGCAAGCATTGCATAGACTAAACTGAGGCTCAATAGGAATCACATTGAAGGAGAATTGCACGATAGTAAATGTGTGTGTGTGTGTGTTTTCCAGCAACTCACTTAAAGAAGAGAGTATTTCATCTTCATTACAAGAACCCTTTAAAATTGTCACTCGTCCAACTAACAATCTAATCATTGAGAACTGGACATGATCAAAGAACTAAAATTCTCGCAAAAACAGCGAGCAACCTAAATATTATACTTAGAGACACCAGTACATCCAGAACAAGCAACATCAACGTAAGAACAACAAAAGCTTAACACAGCAAGTAATCTATACAAGGAAATAACAGTAAAACACATATTCAGTAGCAATACATTCTAAACAAAACACAAGCACACCAATTAGTAAAATAATGCACAATACATATATCCATCAGTGGGCAACATTATTATCAACCAAATTACCTTAAACTAAATTTGACCCATGTCATAAAAATTCACAAATGCAATAAAACCTGAACAGCAAACCCATAAACAGCACCCTGATATACCAATAAATAGATAGATATATGAAAAGCTACATACGGAAACAATCACGATAAATTAACGAAGGTGAAAAGAAAAGGAATAAGAAAAAAACATAGCACAAATACAAAGAATGTGTTGTGTGTACCAGTAATCCTTTTAGAGAAATCGTCATCCCACCAATCTAAAGGGCGCTGAGATTGGGGCTGCAGTGAAGACAAAGCAGAAGCAGAAGCAGAAGCAGCATCGAAGACATTTTGGTCAACCTTCTTCTCTGCTTTCTTTCTTCTCTTGAAGCCTCTAATGGGTCCCATTAAGAAAAACCAAACAAGGAATAATAAAGAAAAGAAGAAGCAAAGTTTCAAAGAATTAACATAAGGGATTATACAGATGGATGCTGAAAACAAAAACAAAACAAAAAAAAGGTTTGTTCAAAGCATGCAATATTGATATATTGAAGAGAAGGAAAGGGAAAAAGAAAAGATGGTGGTGAAAACACAAGGAAATAGGCTTTCGATGAAAGAAAGGCAGCCCGGCCAATTTGAGTATAGAGTGATAGACGTGGGGGCTGAATCTTTTTTGGTTTTGGTTTTGGGTTTTGGTTTTAGAGGAAAGACAATGTAGCAAACAGCAATACAAGTTACAAGGCGTCCCTCACTGCTTTCTCTCCTCTCTGTCTCCCTCTCTCTCTCTCTCTCCGCTTCTATTTTCTTTTCTTTTCTTTTCCTTTCCTAATATTTATTCTTTACGATTCTCTTTTTATAGTCCATTGTATTTTCGGTTTGATTGATTTACCACCTCGACATTGATTAAATATTCTATGGATTGGGTTTTGGACAAAACATAGTATTTCGGGCACTGCTCGTTTAATGTTGTCTCGACTTTCAAACCCAATTCTATAACAGAAATGTTTGAGGCAACATTTTTTTCTTAAAATAATAATAATAAAAAGCTATTCATCCTTTGTGGCAGATGATCAAAATAGGCATCTGCTCATGATAATCTCCCCAATAATTGGTGAATCAAGATTCAGGGCTGTTTTTGTTTTTTTATCTTTCACGAAGAAAAATATTTGTATTATTATTATTATTATTATTGAAAGGGTGATTTGTAACTCGAACCGTAAAATAGTACCGTTATTAGTTCCTTAATGAAGTTACTGATCCATATTTTATTTATTTATTTCGGAGAAAAGGTTCGAACACAGAATCTTTTGAAAGGAAAGAATTCTATTGCGAGTCAAGGCACACATACTGGCTACTAATCTACATTTAATTAGTAGATTTACACGGAAATCTAAATCTTTTTGGCCAAATATCTAATACAGACTGTGATATCAAACGTATTATCTCCGGCCATGTGTACGTTCAACTTATCCAGACCTCCACTTCATAGATATCATGACAGCTAACTTCATCGACCGAGTTAGATTAGAATCATAAATAAACACGAGTTGATCGCCATGAAGAAAAGCGAGTAAAATAGAATTTGGACAGAGGTTAGTTTGGTAAACTCGATCCAGAAAAATTTAATTCTATTGTCTGTGAATTTGGATGCATTAACCGTAGTATCGAACTGTTGATAGGAAACATAAATCACATGTGCCACTGGCGGCTTGTTCTGTGTTAAAATACAAATTCACAGTGATATGGTCGTTGAGTTATGCAGATATAAACATTGAAATGTCGGGACAAAAACTAATCGAAGAAAAAATAACACCATGAGAGGTCCACCGAGCTAGTTTATATAATTGACGGAGTTTGTCATTCGAAGACATTTCAAAGAGAGGGACTGATCGGACTTGAGATTAAGGCACGATGAAGTTGAAAATGATGCTGGCCACAGCCCGCGGGAGACGACGAGGGGCATTTCTAGTTTTTTATTTTCTACTTTCTCGAACCAATTGACCTTTCTCTCGGGTTGTGACTTTTATATGTTGTTTGGAAAATCAAGATTCCATTAGAAAATGAAATGATTTTAACATTATTTACATAAATTTAGTATTTCTAAAGCATTGAGTATTATAAATAAATTATATAACTAAATGGGCAGTTTGCTTTAGATTTTACCTATTAAAAAATGATCTCCCTAGCAGCCTTCTATTACCCTCTCACCCTTAGCTTGAAATAAGTTTTTTTTTTAAAAAAAAAAAACGAGGACAAGTTGGATAGATGATATATTTTTATTAATTTAAATCAAGTGAATTATATAATTTTAAAACTTGTCTCAGATAAAAGAATTCAATTAACAGATCAAATAAATTCAATCTGCTTAAATAGTTTAAATTATTTTTAGTATAAAATTAGTCCCCACAAGTTGTTAGCCAAATGATTTCAACCGGGAAAAAAAACCCAAGAAATTAATACACTTGACTATATACAAAAAGGGAAGTACTTCTAAAAGGACAGTATTTTTTTTTTTTTTTTTGTCTATCTTCGAGAAGAACATAGTTTTCTAGAAAGCATGGTCAAATTAAATTGAGATTGATAAAACCATACGAGGTAACTAGCCGTATGAGACTAGATAGTTTGATATATTTTTCCTTGGTTTAGAAAAGACTAAATAGGTGGACAGAGTTATGCCATGAACCGGAACAGATTTTTTTTAATATTAAAAAAAATATATTCTCAAATGATAATACAAGATAATTTAGATTAAATTTACTAAAAAAACGAGCTGTAATATAAAACTAAAATAACTTGTAAATAAAAAAATAAAGAGAAATTATAAAGCTCGAGGCTTATTAATTTAATATCAAAAATAAAAACAAAAAAAATAATATCAAAGAAAAAAACTAGAGTCAACTCGGACTAATTTGATGAATTCATTACATAATATGAGACTGGAATTAAAAAAAATCAAAAGAAGGACATAGTAAGAAAGGCCAAAGCTCAATACAAAAAACATGAAAAAAACTTGAGTTAACTCAGGTTAACTTTACTAACTCACCCTCATAATAACCAGACAGAAAGAAAAGTGAAAAAAATAACAAAACTCAGGGGCAAATTATTTAATGCAAAATAATAAAATTAAAAAAAATAAAAATCATGAAAAAAATAAAGGAAAGCAAAAATATGATTCAACTCGGGTTAACTAGATTAATCCGTCATTCGCGACATGAAATAAAAAAAAAACTTTCAAAAGAAAAACCTAGTACAAAAAATCAAAGTTAAATAAATAAATATTAAGAAGGAAAATACAAGGTAATTCGGGTTAACTTGATTAGTTCATATATTCAGGATAACCTAGTAGAAAGAAAAGTAAAAAAATTATCTGGCTTAAGAGTCAAATAACTGAATGAATGATAAATAATGAAATTATAAAAAAAAATTAAACAAATTATAATTAACTGAAATAAATTTCATTCCAGGTATAAAATCAGGATAATTAAAAAAAAAGGAACAAATGAAGCCAAGTGCCTCAATTATTATTTGGTTCAGAGAAGGCCAATATTCTGCAATTATTTTAGAAAAAAAAAATTATCTCTGGCCAGTCAAGAGCCAGTAAGTAATTTGATGGGAAAGGAATGACCATAAGAAAATAATAAATAAATAAATAAATTTGCCACTTGCTTATGGAATTGTCGAAATTTAGTTGGAAGGTATAATCTGTGGATACTGCCTGCATCTTCGCGAGTAAAGCATGAAAGAAATGTGAAAACTGGGCATCACAAATCAAGAATTCACGTGAATACCCCATGTGGAAAAGGAGTATACAGATCCTAGCTACGTTTTAAATGAAGCTGTATAATGATTAAGGAAGTATGTTCTTTTTTTTAAAATAAAAACCAATTCCTCT
>Ga0307517_10011069_pt1 | contig 12538 bp, 4 predicted proteins | sample 23_EM_MG_FD_194515 | JGI IMG/M metagenome (GOLD analysis project Ga0307517, IMG submission 194515) | Populus trichocarpa ectomycorrhiza microbial communities from riparian zone in the Pacific Northwest, United States - 23_EM | ecosystem: Host-associated > Plants > Roots > Unclassified | place...
CAACAGCAACAAAAAGAATAAGGGTAAAATTTGATAGAAAAAAACCAAGGAAGATGAAATTTGAAAAAAAAATTAAAAAGATTTCAAACATAATAAATAGCAATTAAAATAATGAGAACCAAATTTAAAAGATTAAAAAAAATCATAAGGTTGTGAAATTGAAAAGAATTTGTAAATTGATAAATTATTTATATATTAAAAAATGATAAAAGTGAAATTGAAAAACATTTGTAATTTGATAGATTATTTATGGATTAAAAAATGGTGGGGTGAAATTGAAAAAAAATTATAATGTTATAACTTACTCTAGAATAAAATAAAAATAGTAATTAAAATGATAAAGAACAAATATGAAGGAAAACAAATTGAAAGGGTTGGCGTAAAATTCAAGAAGAAGAGATAAAATAAGAAAAAGAAAAAAATGATTATCAACACCAAACCAGAGGCCCTTTTAGTACACATGCTCATCATCATGTAGATGGTGCGAGTTCTTCCAAACACCATCCTGAAAAAGTAGGTGTTTGGTGCTGGACGACCCCACATGTGCCGCTGAACGTGATATTTAATATATACATATTGCAATAATATCCTTGAGCAACCTTCAAATTTACAATAAAATCAGTGTAAAATGACCAGAAACCCTTATGAAAGAGTTATATTGTTTTTGTCTCTAAGAATATCAAAGTAATTACACTATTTTGAAAAACAAAATATAATGACTAAAACACCCTAGAGTGAAAGACATTAGATTTTTTTTATTCTAAGGATAAAGTTGTAATTTTATTGTGAAAAAACAAATAACAAATTTATCCCCGTACAATATATTAAAAACAATTATATCATAGTGAAAAGACAATATCCCCCAATGTCTACTTCAATGGGTTTTTTCCAAGGGCAAATTTATAATTGCACCATTATAATGAATAGTGTTCTAAGTCTTGTTGTATAGTAACTTGTTAAGGAAAATTAGTTTTTTTTTTTAATTATCATATAAAAAATCACATAAGAAAACCATTTGTTAATTCATAGGCACAAGACAATTGTTAAAACCTAATAAGAGCCATAAAAACCTTGTAAAGCCAAATATCGGCAACAAAACCCATCCATGCTTGATTTCTTACAAGAAGGTTATTGGGAGTTGATGAATGATAGGATAAAGTGATGATTATGGTTGACAAGTTAACTTATTTCTTTGAATACATCATTAAAGATAAAAGCTAAAATAGATGGGGAAATCATTGAATATATATCTTTGTTTATTGTGAATTGTAATAATGAAATGATGATTTTGTCCTTGAAAAAATCTAAAATTATTGCCTTTTCAGAGGTCAAATGGTATTTTCCTTTGGTTCATTAGCATTTAAAAATTATTCGGGGGTGTCTTTGTTTTTTAATTATGCTTTTGAACAGTAAAATGACATTGCTACCTTTAAAAAAAAAATTCATTTAATTCTGGTCAAGGGCTTTTCAGGCATTTGACTTTTCTTGTTACAACATAACTACTATATTTGGGTTTGGAGGGTAGAGTTGTGTTAAAATAAAAAAAAACAAAAGGTTGTTGATGCATGCATTAAACACATCAACCACTCTGTTGCCTTCAAGCTGTGTGTGCGGCTAATTCTGGTGGTTAAAACTTTGATTCTACCACATCATTCGATTGCTCTCAGCCTAATCTTCATCCTCGTGTGTCGATGTAGTCGTCAGACCTCCAATGCATCCCCGACATCATTTTCCTTTTCTTTTCTTTTCTTTTCTCTTTCCGCCTGAAAATTTGTGCCTAGCCCTCTATAATTTTCATATAAGTCCTTCAAGATATTTTTCTTTTGATTTTGTCCCTCATTTTTTTCCTATTTGTTTTATTTTTATTCTTTTCTTTTTTTTTTCAATTGCATCATCCTTTAATTTTTTTTATCTATCAGATTTGGTCCTTATTCTTTTAAGTTCCTTTTCTATTTAAGATAATGTTTTAGATTTTTCTCTTTTTTCAATTATACACCTTCATTTTTTCTCCTTTCATATTTGATGCTCATTGATCTTTTTTTTTTCTGGCTTTGGTTAATTTTTTTTTTGAGATTTTTTTTTAATTTCATCATTTAGCATTAAATTAGTTGATAGTTGAAATTTGTAATTGAACCTAGGTTTTTAATTTTACGGGTTGCAAATTTAGAATATTAACTAAGGTTTAGAAGATTCATCTGAATCAATTAGTATGGGTTGAAAGAGTCAATTTACCGGTTTTTCGTAAAATTTCTTTCATACTCTCACTCCTTCAATTATTATGAATTAGTTATTTTTTAATTGATTGAGGTTACTGCTGTCTTCTTCTTTTTTTTTTCAAAAGTTAAATTACTATAAAGCATATAAATGCAAAACAACACTTAACTTGGGTCTAAAGTTTTTTTTTTTTATTTCACTCTTAAATATTTTTAAGAGAAAAAATTATTAAACCCAACTAGTTCGTGAATCAAGTTGCATCTGACCATATCATCGTCTTAATACTTTTTTAAAAAATTCTTCTTGTTTTTTTATTTTAAGTTGATCCATGCTTTTACCGGTCATACAGGTTTTCTTTAAACCTATTAAATAAATCAATTCACATCGAGTTAGCTCTTATATGATTTAATTGGAAACTCGCACTAGGTAAGAATCAAAGTTAAGGGATTTCAAGATTTATCTTCTTGCCTAGGTTCAATAACATTGAAAAAAAATCTCCACGCTTTCAATGTTCTTTATTACGTTTTAAAAAAATTGGTTTGGCCTGTGACAGAGCGCAGGCCAATGGACTAATTATAATGTTAAGAATGTGATATTTTGTAGTTTAAAAAGAAAATTTAATCTCGATTATCTTCTACACTGAAAGAAATAAAATTATTTGTGAAACTTTATTGTTCATATGATTAGTGAAGCTCTTTTCCCCCCTTCAATTTCAATCTCAAACTATTTTTTTTAGATTAACATGGGTGTCTGGGCCAGCTTGCGCGCACCTCGACTAATTCCACGGACCCTGAAGTTAACGACCATGTAAGCCTCTAGTGGCCCTGAGGTTTGTGAGACTCGAACTGGTGACCTCTGGGGAGCAAACCCAGGGCCTGACCAGTTAAGCTACACCCCTTAGAGTTATTTCAAACTATTTTAATTGTCCCTCAAGTTGCTTTTGGACCAACCAAGTCAATAAGATTATATCGGGACATATTTCACGTGATTTAATTTTAAACTCGGGTTAGGCGAGAAGTCGAGCTGAGAGGGTTTTCTCCAATTAGTTTCATCATTTTCTTATCAATTTCATCATTTGATTTGTTTTATTAGTCGGTTAGGTTGTTTTTAAACCGGCCAAGTCAACTTTTCTTGTTAACATGATAAGTTAAATTTAATAATAATATCAAATAGCGATCTATGATATAAATATTTTTCTTGTTATGTTAAACTATTATTATCATTTTGTATCAAACATCTCAGTTGCTTCAAGAGATAGCTCGCAAGCCTTTGTTTTAACCGAAAGTAGTTTTCCCACAGACAAACCAAGAAGGAAAAACAATAATAGAACACCTTTTTCTTATTGCTCGATTAGTGATTTAATGCTGCCCTTCTAGCCTGTCTCCAAGCCTTTTTCTCCGCACAACATCCTGTTGGGCGATATGGATGTTCTCGACCTTTTAAACAGCAACCTTCTTCGAGTTTTACGTATAACTTTCCGAAGTAAAAAACATGGTCCCAAAACTTTTTCTATACCAGATTCATTGAAGGAAAAAAAGAAAAGAAATCGAAAGCCCTCAACTTTGCACTCAATTGCTGCTGGCCATAATTCAAGATGCACTGTTGGGATGGACCCTTCTCTGTTCTTTCTTTCTCTTGGGTCCTTATCCTGGAAGCAAAGATACAGAGCACGTGAGGAGCCTAAAAATGCACAGAACTGAATTTCCCTGTTTAAGCACACATTCGTCAGGACCTCAAGAAGTCTTGCCCTTTCCCAATGCTTCAAAGTCTAATCGAGCGCTCCATGAGCTGGGTTTCTTTCCATATCTAAGGGCTTGTGGGCACCTTGCAGAAGGGAAAAAAAATCCAAGGCTGTGGGGATTAAAAAAAGTGCATGCATCAAGGGACCACTTTTATTAATGTTCTGAACCAATATCTGTGCCCCCCCAGGCATCCCTTTTCCCCTGTCTTTTTGCAATTGTGTACTTCATCATCCACCATTGTATACATCTCCTTCAGGATTTCCCAGACTTTTTCTTTTTTTCTTTTTTGGTCTGGAATTGGATTTGTGCCCCCAAAGTGTTTGAAGATTTTCATATCTTTTAATTTAGCACATATTATCTCTTAATTATTTAGTATTATTTTAATGTTTTTTCATGCGAAAATCATAAGATCACAATTCCAAGACTTGACTAAACATACCCATGATCCAATTCAATTACGACATAAATTGAAAATCTCTGGGAATCAGAATTGCAATGGTCTCTCCTCGCTCGGCAAGGAAAGATACCGTTAGTAAAAAAATAATTTCGAACCTGAAGGTGAAAAATATATGATGACAAGTCCCTGTGAACAACTGTACAAGCAGTAGCCAACAAGAGAACCTTGCTGTCTTGTACAGTTGTTCAAGTAGCTGGCAAAGAGGAACTGCCAAAAATTTAATGCCTAAGTTTGTGGTGAGACAGGATTATACAATGAATAGTTAACATCTACCTCTACCAAGTTCAAAAAACAATGATAAGGCTTGACCAAATCTCGTATGGCTATGGCCTCAGGGGATTATCACCATGACAGCATTATAGGCCTAGAAATGTGCCCAGCACCACCACGCATGTGTCCACAAGTGACAACACTAGCTTTTATATGTATATAAACATTTGTGATCTATTTCAGATTTTTTTTTTTAATATTTGCACATTTAAATTATTAAAAATATATTTTAAAAAAACACCAGCTCAAGCACTCAGTACATCAGATCTTACAGCTTACAAAATACAAACTAATTATACATGAAAATTAAAACTACAAACGAAGCACAAAACCTTGGCGAATCACAGAATACTCAATGACAACTGCTAAAAATATCGCACATACATATTTTCTTCTCCTCCAACTCCAAGCAGCATGTTGACTCACCTGGGTTTCGAATTTGACACTATAGGATATATGACTTAACATGCAACTATCTAAAAGATAAATCATTTTCATATATAACAATAAATTTCAACAAAATTTAAGGAAAAAAAGTATAATAACAACTAGTGATAGAACTGATCAGAGCAAGATAGACGAGCGCGAATCAAACAAACAAGATCATGATAGAATGTACTGTGTAATGTAGCGCCAGCAGCCTAAACTCTTCTACTTTAGCCTCTCACAGCTAACAATGAAGGAATGCCAGACAAGTTTGGAGTGGTGTTCCTATTGATGTCTCTTTTCCCATCTTTTGAAGAAGGTTTGCTGCCCAAAGCTCTCATTGGGCTAGCGAAAGCCCAACCCCAGCTCCTGCTCCTACCATGAGCAAGAGGGCCAGCTCCTGGTGATTTCCCATTCATATCTTCAGCTGATGATGAAACCCAATAGGATGATGATGAAGAGGAAGACGAGGAGGTTATGATAAACCCACCGAAGATACCGCCACACCTCACCCTCCCTTTCATGTGAGAAGTCCCAACAGTGACGGGCTTGCCTTCCCTCTGGGACTCCACTCTTCTTAGAGTGCAATCACCAAACCCAGTTGAGATTCTCTCGAAGAAGTCACCGGAGAAGCTCCTGCTTCCACACCCGACGGATCTAGACCTTGACACCTTTCTCTCGAAAGAGGTGGCAGAGGCAGTTGCTTGGCTGTTAGGACTATCATCATCATCCTCCACTACCACAATATTGTCACCTTTCTTTGACAAAGAAGAACCTAAGCACTTCTCTTTTGGCCTCACCATGGACCCATTTGTTGTTGCTGCTGCTGCTGGTGGTGGTTGTGTAGTTGCAGCTAAAGAAGACATCTTTTCTGTTTTTCTAGTTGAAGTACTAGATTTGGAGGAAGAGAGATAGAGAAATGACCAAAACCCTCTTCTCCTTGGGCTAAAATTCTCACCATCATCAGTAGCAGAGTTCAAGAAATGGCCTCTCCTGGGAGTTGTAGTAGATTTGCTTCTCTTGAAAACAATATCACGATCTGATGATGATGATACCATGATTTTCTTCTTCTTTTTAGCCAAAAGAAAAGGGATCCTGGCCCTCCTTGTGTAATATTCTTGATAGTGACTATTATTGCCACCATCATTTCTACATTTTGTTGTTGTCGGACGCACAGCAAATGATAGTGAAGTACCTGCACCTCCATTGCTAGAGCTACCAACACCAATATCAGATCTAAAAGAAGGAGAAGAGGAGGAGGAGGAGGAACCACGTATAGGTAAAGGAAAAGAAGAAGAAACAAGCTTGCCAAGCTTTTCTTGAAGACAAAAGGCACAGATCCCACCTGGGTTGTTTCTGTACGGATGGTCACTACATTGCATACCATCACTCATATCTTCTTCACCTACACCAACCCTACCTCCTTTGATATCCACCATCATCTATGACAGTACTACAGTCACTGCAAAGCAAAAACCTTTATGATTCCTGGATAAAATATAGCAGTAGTAAATCCTTTTCTTGATTTCTTGGTTTTTTGATACCTTGTAAGTGCTTCTTGACTGGTTTTTGGTGTTTTTGAGAGAGATGGGAAGAGAGATGCAAACAAATGGAAGGGAACATGTGGTCAGAGAGTATAAATTGAGTGCATTCAAGAGTTTAGAGGGGGGGACTGGGGAGGGAGAGTCCCCAGGAGCACGTGGAATACTGACTTAGCCAATATATTTTTAAATAAGTGTTGAGCAAGACAAGCAAAACCCTAGTAAAATATATCTGATCTCTTCTCTCTTGCCCCCTTCCAAACACAGAAGAATCTATAAAAGCCTGTCCTCCTTCTGAGAGACTGATATATAGGCCTCTTAGTTTGCTCTGCTGCTTACCATTTCTTATCTGTAACAGTACTCTTTTTTCTCGGGTTTAGAATTTAGCAGAGAAAACAAAGTGATGTGCACCATATCCTTCTCTTCTATTGTGTCAAGATTTTTATTAACCAGGATAGCGATTTTTATTAGCAGTGCTTTTTGAAGGAAAGCCAAATATAAAGCCAAAGGAAAAGGATAAAAGGTTTCTGTCTTTTATTTTTATTTTTATATGCTATATTGAAAAGTCACTATATATATATATATATATAGATATATATATATATATATATATTATTTTTATAATGAAGAGTCATTCTTGTCTATTAGTAAAAACTGCTAAAAGCTTCTTTGATATATTTTTATGCAAAGGTTTTTAATTGAAGTTGTATTAGACGGCTATAATTAATAAATAATTTTATTAATATAAAATATATTAAAATATAATTAACTTTCATAAATGACTTTTTATTATTGGAGTGTACATAAACAAAAATAATCATATTTATACTATTTAAAAAATCATTTTATCATTTTGGCTATTTAAAATAGCATCTCTAATAACAAAAAAAAAAACAAATGATATGTCATAACCCAATCCTTAGACCAATAATTAACACCTAAACATAATCCCCCTCCTTACCCTTACAACCCGAACAAACTTACAAATATTTTTTATTAACTCAATCAGAGTTTTATGTAATATTTACTATCATAATTAATTCAATAATATATATTAATATCTTAATACAAACCTTAATACAAATTCAATAAATGTGGAGCACTAGTTAGACATGATAAAAAAAACTATTAATTACAATTAAAAGAGCAGGTTTTAAAAGTCTAACAAAAATGACATGTTAACAAAACTATAAGCTTGAAAAAGATAAATAATGAGAGGGTTAGTTCAACAACTTAATAAATAAATAACATTTAATATACACCTACAAGGTAATACATCAATGAGAAATATATACAAGTTTGACTTTATACTTTTACAAGAGAATTTCTTTAACAGATCATTACAAGAAATATCATAAGGTAAGGCTCGTTATAAAATCACAATGCAGTGAGCATGATGCTCCAGACTGTGGGATAATCAGTCACCACAGGTTGGTGACTCTTTCGACTAACTAGGGTTCAGAACTATGATGTGTACAATAACTAACACTATCCTATTAGCATGGATATTCTGATTGTCATACCATAGGGTTATAATCAAACAAACATAACCATTTTTTAAAGGCTCAATTCATACAATAAATCAAATGAGGAGCCATCAATTCAGATATATATAATATCTCATGCCAAAAATTCAATTTCAATAAGTAATCATGTTTTATCATAAACAAGAGATACTAAACAATATATATTACCATGAAGCATGATCTATTCCACATTAACAATTCAAATATTTATATTATTCTTTTTGCATACGGAATATTATCCACACACCTAACTCAAAGGTAGTAAGAACACAAAAGCAGATATCGAAGGAAATCTTATTGACGCTCAGCAAGTAAAATATCGGGAGTATCTTAATACAAAAGAAAACATACTCAAAACAACTCGAAATAGATAACATCAAAGATTAAAACTTTAAGATTATAGACTAAAATATAATTATAAAAGTGAAATGGACTCATTCGTTCAATCTCGAACATTTCCTAAACTGACCGAATTTAAAAAAAATCCTTCATATCTAGGTTAACCAGTCGATCAAAACTTACCGATTAGTTGATCTAAATTGACCTATTAGTTGACCGAAGCCAAACAAGCCAACCGGTTGACCGATTGATCAGGATTTCATAATCTCGATCCATTAGTCTTTTCTAAAATGCTAAATGTTCAAATTTCAACTAACACCTCAAAAACATAAACTTCAAAACCCTAAATCTTATTAAATTCAAAATCTTAACTAATAACAACAATTATACATATCAAAGCATAATGCATACCTTAATAACTTATTTCTTCTAATTTCCTTTATCCCTTCCTCTTCGTTTTTCTTCTCCTTCCTCTCTTTCGATTCTCTCTCTAAATTCTGATTTCTCTCTTTTTTTCTCTTCCTATTTATATTTATGAATCTCATGCAATTACCAAAATATCTCTCATTTATTTATGCCTAAAATCAACTCCTCCAAGGGCATTATTGCCTTTTCCTACTAAAATCTCTATTTTTCCTTCAAAATATTTCATTCTCCCCACCTTACAAAAGTTTCATCCCCGAAACTTGACATAAATAGTTGAACACTTACCAAATTTATCGAAAAGATAAGGATACTCCTCACATATTTTATCCTTCAGCTCTCATGTCTCTTCCTCACGTAAATGACCTTTCCACTTCACTTTTACTGAAGATATTTTCTTTGATCGAAGTTTCCTTACTTATTTCCACTATAGCTTTCAGTTTCACCTTATAAGTCACATCATCTACTAGTTCAACTGGCTGAACTTCTAATATATGAGATGGATCTAACATATACTTTCTTAGCATCGAAACATGGAATACTAAATGAATAACTTACATTTTTTTGTGGTGGTGCTAACCTATAAGCAACTACTTTAACTTTCTCCAAAATCTTATATGATCCAATGAATCAAGGACTTAACTTGTCTTTCTTTCCAAACCTAAATACTTACTTGGTCGGTGATACCTTAAAAAACACACAATTATTTATTAAAAACTCTAAGCCATTCCTTCTCCTATCCGCGTAACTATTTTTCATACTCTAAGTAGTCTAAAGCTTCTCTCTGATCACCCTTATCTTCTCTGAGGTAATTTGAATCAATTCTGATCTCATTAGCCTTTTCTTATCAACCTCAAATCAACAAACCATTAATCGACACTTTCGACCATACAAAGCCTTATAAGGTACCATCTCAATGCTAGCCTGATAAATGTTGTTGCAAGCAAATTCCATTAATGAGAGGAACCTACTCCAACCAGCTCCAAAATTCATAACACAAGCTCTAAGCATATCCTCTAAGGCCTGAATAGTCTTTTCTGACTGACCTTCCATTTGAGGATAAAAAGCTGTACTTAATTTCACCTCAGTACCCATAGCTTCTTGGAATTTCACCTAAAACTGCGACATGAACTGTGGATTTCTAACTGAAACAATTGAGACCGACACTCCATGCAGTTGTACAATCTCGCTAATAAACAATTCTGCTAACTTTACATATCCATAAGTAATCTTAATTTGTAAAAAATAGGTTGATTTTGTCAACTTGTTGACAATCACCCATGTCAAATCATAACCCTCCTAACTCCTAGGAAATCCTATCATAAAGTCCATTGTGATTCTTTTCCATTTCTATTTTGGAATCAATAATGGTTGCAACAATCTAGGAGGTTTCGGGTTGTAAAGTGAGGAGATCGGGGAAGATCAAGTGGCGGTGTGGGTTGTTGTTGCTTATGCAGGGGAGAAGATGGAGAGCTGAAATGGCAGGGGTCCTTGGCTCCGTTCTCAAAACAAACCAAGGACCCCGGGGGACGACGGCTTTTTCTGTTGGCTGGTAGAGGGGAGCCTGGTGAGGAGGGCGGCTAGTTTGCTTGAAAAAAATGGGTTTAGGGTTAGGTTTTTGTTTTTGTTGCCTCCTCAATGTGCAAAATTGCCCCCCCTTGTGTGTGTTGTGGAGACCAGTATTTATAGGTAAAAATATTGTTAGGTTTCCAACTTGGTCCCTCAACTCTTTTTTTTGTTGTAGATTTGATTTTTCTTATTTTTTGGATTTTTCTTATCAACATCGACTCGAATGAGGAAAATCGGTGATTTTAAAAATAACGCGTTACAAGTCAAACGCGTTCCCAAGATCTTTGAAAATTTTAATTCTTTTGAGATGATGCTGAAAATGCTAAAAACAATGCAAATATATTAAAAAATATATTTTTTTGGATTTTTGTTGTTTTTCGTTATTTTTGGATTTTTCGAAAATTTTATCAAAACATGGGTCAAAAATTGGGTAACAACACTGAGAGTGAGCAATCATTGCTCCAGCATCATTGATGTTAAATATGACTCCTTCATCCACTAACGCATACAACTCCTTGATCAGAGGTCTTCATACCTCTAAAATATAAGTTAAGCTCCGAGATAATTTTCTGCTCAAAGCATCAGTAACTATATTTTCCCTGTTTGGGTGGTCTGTATGGTATAATCATAGTCATTCAGCAGCTCCATCCGTCTCCTCTACCTCATATTTAAATCATTTTACCAAAATATATACTTCAAACTCTTGTGATCTATGATGATCTCATAAATTTCACTATATAGGTAGTGCCTCCAAATCTTCAATTCAAAAATTACAATCGTCATCTCTAAATCATGCGTAGGGTAGTTCTATTCATACTTATTCAGCTGTAGTGAAAAATAGATAATAACCCTGCCATGTTGCATCGGAACACATCCTAACCCCACTCTCGAGGCATCACAACACACTGTGTAACCACCAAAACTAGATGGTACTAGAATAGGCATTATAATCAATCTCTACTTTAACTCTAATAACCTTTTATCATAAGCTTTAGAACAATGAAACTTAACATTATTCTGTGTTAACTCGATTAGTGGTGCATAAATACAAGAAAAGTTCTTTATAAACCTCGAAGAAACTTCTAATCTCTATCACTAAAATAGGTCTAAGCCATTGCTTGATTGCTTCAATCTCTTGAGGATCAATTTCTATTCCCTTCCTTAACACTGCATGCCCAAGAAATGCCACACTTTCTAGCTAGAACCCGCTCTTTGAGAACTTGCCACACAACTAATGATCTCTTAGAGTTTGAAGCATCATCCTCAAGTATTGGTCATGCTTTTCTCTAGATCTCAAATACACCAAAATATCATTAATAAAAACTATCACAAATCAATCTATAAATTGCCTGAACACTATATTCATCAAGTTCATAAAAGTTGCTGGCGCATTCGTCAATCCAAAAGACATCACTAAGAACTCATAATGATCATACCGAGTTCTAAAAGTTATTTTTGGAATATTCTCTTTCCTTATCCTCAACTAATGATACCCAGATCGAAGATCGATCTTAGAAAAGAATTGAGCTTCATACAATTGGTCAAACAAATCATCTATGTGAGGGAGCGGGTATTTAATAAACAATATTGGGGCTCCCCAAAAAGACACACTTGGTTGGATGAACTTTTTGTTTAACAAATCCTGTAGCTGATCTTTTAGTTTTCTCAACTCTATTGACACCATTCTCTACAGTATCAATGATATTGGTTCGGTACCTAGAACCAAATCAATGCAAATTTCAATGTCCTTTAATGGAGAAAATCCAGGTAAGTCATTGGAAAAGACATTGATGAACTCATTGACTATAACACCCTCATCTTTTATTATTGATCACACTTTATCATTTTATCATATTTGTTTTAAAAGAGGTAAAAAAAAAATTATTTCTATCAAAACTTGAACATAGTTTCCCCTATATTATCGATACCAAGTCATTGACAATACTTTAACTTTCTTCACTATCACTGTCGCAAGGTGACATCGAAATGGCTCGCTTTTCGTGCTTCCTAAGAGGTGGTGTTGGGAAAGGA
>Ga0307517_10011070_pt1 | contig 12538 bp, 13 predicted proteins | sample 23_EM_MG_FD_194515 | JGI IMG/M metagenome (GOLD analysis project Ga0307517, IMG submission 194515) | Populus trichocarpa ectomycorrhiza microbial communities from riparian zone in the Pacific Northwest, United States - 23_EM | ecosystem: Host-associated > Plants > Roots > Unclassified | place...
TGTGGATAAGGTTAAGAGCAGAGAGCCGAGGACTTGGCATTCGAAAGCGGACTCTGTGGCGGAGGCGGAATGGTTGCTAAAAATATGAGGCGATATGTGGGTGTTTCCTTTGGATCAATGGCCCTTATGTGTATTTCTTGGATTTAAGATGGGCCTTGAGGTTAGGCTACCTTCCAGCTATTATTTGGAGAGGAAGTAAAGGATGCCTGGGTCATTTTTTAAAGTTGTTTTCGCAATCTCTTATCCGACGTTGTTCCCACTATTAGATTACATCTATTAGTGATTTGTAGGATTTCAACCCGGCTTTTCGCAGGACCCAACCAAGCAGTTTTCGGTTCCTTCATAAGCTGGTGCAACAGTGCAACAACACCGTTGGATGTTGGCCGCGGGAAACTGGCTGATGGTTTTCAAGCTACATTCGCCAACTTCGGTCTTCCTGCCTTCCCTAGCCGCTTTACTCTACTCTTCACGTTCCCGGCCCATTTTTCATTATCGACATCCAAAGTCTTTTCCAACTTATCCATCGGAGTAACATTAAATATCTGATGCAGAATAAGTAGGAAGTACATACATGAATCCAAATATTCAACGTCCAGGGTGATTGAGTGCTACGAAATACACACCAAACTACCAAATAATTTCAGAAGACCACAAACAATCATCCCACATAACCCCCAATGATGGAGAGAAAGGGTCAAAGGGTCTAGAATCGTCCGGTGGTGCATACATCAAGTCCAATTTCACCTCAATCCCCGCTTCCTTCGCAAGTCGAGATACCGCCTCTGTGATATCCTTTTGCCTTCGCCTCTGGAAATGTAATTTAACGGATTGGAGAGCTGCTATTTCACCCCGTTTAAAGGCATTGATTCGGGTCGTAATCAAGTCAAGGAGGTCTTCATCTGCCAAACTCGCTAGATTGTACGCTTCCAGAGATTCTAGTTTCGGCAATGGAAGCACGGCTGATGAACCGATCAACAGGAGCTTCAAGTCGAATTTGTCCGGACGTACCGCGTCTTCGTCGAAAAAGGGAGGATAATATATGTGACCAGATGGGTCTGTACGCGGAGGTTTGCCGAGAACGATGTGCATGACCCCCTCTCCGCGTCTCAGACACTCCTGGATATCTTGTGATGATAATACACCATCAAGTGACAGATCGGTAATGAGAGTTGAATTTGAGAGAAGGGGGATCATGGGTACTAGCAACGGGATGGCAGAATCATCATAATGACTTGAAATAGTCCTGTAATACGAAAGCTTTGTCAAACCTGGGGCCTTGATAGCGTTGAACATGATGGTCATGGTCTCGTGGACTCCTTCATCGTGGAGTCCCAATGACTCGAGGCAAGGAAGAAGGATGTCTTCTTGATCCACAATCGGTTGGTAAGTCCAGTGAGAGGAAGTGACCATAAATTTACCGAAAACGAGATGGTGGCATCGACTTAGTAGGGCGAGAAGGCATCTATCGGAGATCCAAGAAGATAAGTTGATGTGCGTGAGCTGGTTCCAGATTGGTTGTGGAACGTTTCCAGTGATATATAACGTCGTTTGGTACGCACTCATAGTGAGTTTGCGTAGGCTTGGAGCAGCCAGAAGCCGAATCATATTAATCATGGGGGATGGTTTCTGTAGGCTTAATTTGAGCAATTTGAGGGAGGAGAAGGGGGTTGGTTTCATGTTGCCTTGCAGTTTGTAATAGATTTCATCAGGCATGGATATACCCACGTCGCTCCAACGATCGGCAAATGACAAAAGGACATTGAAAATCTCGTGCATTTCGTGGGGTAATTCGAAGTGAACACGGGTTTGTTGGAAAGCTTGATAAGTGATGGAAAACGATAAAGGGCATGTACCAGATCGCGAAAGCCACTCCCGTACGACATCGCACCGTAGTTGCAGAAGGCTAGTATATTGCTGGCAGCGGCTGCTCAGGGTAGTTTCGTCTGTGATAATTCCATATCCTGTGGAAAAACTAGGATCTTCAGGAAGAGGTATGTGGACTTTCAACCATATCCGAGGCGTCGAAAATGCGATAGCTCTCCATGAGCTGCATACCCGTGTGAGGAGGACTGGGGATTCAGAAGATTTCATGATTGGATTGCGGTGAATTGGGAGGCAGTGGAAAAAAATCTCGTGTAGGACGTCTTGGGGTAGTCAGCGAACGGGAGAGAGAATGATGTTGTGGTCGTCGATTCTCTTCTGGATAGCTTCGCGCTTAATTTTCATTGTGTCCACAAGTTCGTAGAGGTGTTGAATCTCTATTTCGATTTCCCGGAGCTCAAGTACTGGCGCTTTGAGTGATTCTTCAACTTCACTAATCGTTGATTCCAAAGGAACGTCGTTGTTTCGTAAGAGGGCAACGAATTCTGGCTTCCATGACATCGCTGATAAATAGAAGGTTGTCAATGAATTAAACTAAGGAAAGCTCCATGATCTGCTGAGTGCTTACTAACTTCTTTCCCTTGGATTTGAGTGGATTTGAGTAGCCCTGAGGTTCAAGGACAAGTTGTTGGGCCAATGAGTTTGTCAGTCTTGATACCAATCACGTTGACATTTGATGTGAGACTCTCAGATAATCTGGGTGACTCATCACATGTCAGTGCCGTTGACGTTTACTCTTCCCCTCGTCCCTGATGATTCAGTTGTATGTGTATCGTGTACAAATTTGCATAAATCAGATTTCTTCGCATTGCACCTAAAGATCGGATTTAGACTCCTCGCAAAATCAGCACATCCGGTCAAATGGAAACCCCATCAAGATGAAGGACACTGGACTACTGAGTGTCCAGGACCTAGGATACGTTCTACTCGTAAATATTTTCTGGTAGAATGATGATTCGACTTCGATGAGGATGACTGCCCATGGCGACGGGAAGCGGTCAGACTACACGAGATTTGGTGTAGGTCGAGGAAACCTTCCCGAAGAACCCAAGGCATCTCGCGAGGTTATATGTAAAAAAACACTACTCAAATGGAGAAGTATAACACACGCCCCGAAAATCGACACCCACATCAAATTTATCGCAAATGAGAAAGCGCGACAGACCGCGCGCAGCGTCGTCAACTATGGTGATGATGGCCCGAGATGACCGGTGACCCATCAAAAATCCTTCTGTCCTCATCACCATTACCGTCGATTGCCCATCTCCGCGCAATGGTATACGTAGAGCAGCACCGTAGAGTCGTCGACACACATGGAGAGAATACACCATCTTTCTTCTATCGTATGTGACAGTGGCGTTCTCTCACCCAACGTGATTAGTACTATCATGTATCTAAGTATACTTGCTAAATCAATCTCCATCGAATGTTATACTCCCGTCGTTGAACAAAGATAAAAATTGATAACATAACAAACTTTGGAGGCTGCTCAGGTATTATGACTGTACGCCAGCGACCGAACATAGATTATCCAAAGGACTCCTATATGAGTAGTAGGTTCAGGCTGGGTATGTAAAGACGTGCGGTAACTGATATCATCGGATCTACATAGCCAAGCATGACCAAATAAGTGTTAAACAATATGAAGCGCCTGTTGTCTTATTTGGTCTTATCAAGTTACACTACTCGTTTTCCAAATGGAAACCTCTCGTCCGGCATATCAAGGCACCACTCGAAGATTAGTCCTGGCATTTGACATAGGAACGACATATAGTGGTATTTCTTACAGGTAGGCCATAAGTTGCAAACCCGCCAATAGGTACTACATACTGGATCGGCAGCGTGCTTGATCCTGGAGTAATACCAGAAATAAAAGGAGTAACAAAGTCGGTCGAAATGGCCCTCAAATCCTTGATCGAATTATTCAATCCTACCGTTTTGTAGGTTTCCAGCCCATGAATACATCAGTGGGGCCTCGAAGATCCCCACTATCATCTACTATGATAGCGGTGGGAATGTCAAGGCCGTAGGAGCAGAGGCGGAGAAAGAGGGCATCTACGAGATTGCTGAACATGAGCATTGGGTAAAGGCTGAATGGTGCGTCTCGATTCTTTACTCAACAATCCATATTCACACCAAACCAGGTTCAAATTACATCTTCGGTCTCAAGTGGGTGCTGAAAACCAACTGCCTAATATTATCCCTCCACTACCTCTCAACAAAACTGTTGTTGAGGTATTTGCTGATTTCTTGGCCTATCTCCTGGAATGTGCTTTGCATTACATCCAGGATCACCACGCAAACGGAGAAGAACTTTGGGCATCCGTCAAGGATCAGATCTATTTCGTTCTGTCACACCCAAATGGATGGGAAGGTTCACAACAGGCCAAGATGCGGAAAGCTGCGGTGTTGGCAAAACTTATCCCCGACACCACTGCCGGTCGTGCTTGTCTTTCGTTTGTGACGGAAGGAGAGGCCAGTCTTCATTTTTCTGTGAAGAATGGTCTCCCAATAGGTGTGATGGAAGCTGGAGAGGGAGTGGTGATTGTCGATGCTGGAGGTGGTACGATCGACATTAGTTCATATGCCCAAAACATCGGGAAAGCTGACAAAAGATTCGGGGAAGTGTCGCCTCCTCAAGGTAAGAGCTATTATGATTTTTCTTTTAAAGCAAAAAAAACTCGTCAATACCAACAGGCCATTTCCATGGCTCGGTCTTCGTGACTACACAATCCCGACTGTTCTTGGGGAGTATGTGTTGTGAACGATCAGATATTCATCGTGCTCAATGCTGTTTAGATTACCTCGAAGGCTCTGAATTTTTGGCTGACCTCAACCACGTTGTCTGCTGCTTCGACAAAACTACAACACTCAGGTTTCGAAATTCCAGGGAACCTCAATATATTAAATTTGGTGGAGCAAGGGATAACGACCCAAATTGCAATATCCGATTTGGCCAACTCAAACTCCTGGGGTCGGATGTGGCCAAGTTCTTTGAGCCGTCGGTTGAGTGCATCGTCAAGGGTGTGCTAGACCAGTGCAAGGTGGCACACAAACCCATTTCCGTATGCCTTTCTGGATTGTTGGCTGCCCTTTATCCTGAACCTGCATTCCAGTATGTAATTCTCGTTGGTGGATTCGCTGCTAGTGACTGGTTATTCAACCAAGTCCGCGATAACCTGCTCCCTCATGACCTGAATATCATTCGGCCTGAAAACCATGTGTCCGTACTCTCACCCCTTGGATTTCATCCAATCCTGACTTTGTACTCAGGAACAAGGCTGTGTCTGATGGCGCCCTTACCTTCTATCATGACCGTTTTGTACGCACTCGGGTCTCTAAGTTTACTTACGGATGTTTCTTCAGCACGACCTTCGATCCCACTGACCTGGACCATCTGAAGAGACTCCACAATGCATCTAAATGTTCTTTATCCGGGGAACAGTGGATCAAGGATTCCTTCGATGTCATCTTACCCAAGGTTTGTATATTTTCTTCATGACTGCCCTCTATTTTTCAAAGTCTTCGCAGAATACGCCAGTTTCGGAGAAAAAGGAGTTCAGAAAAAACTATACGTTGATATCCGAGTCGAAGGATGACTTCAAGGTGGCCTGTATCCCTGTGTCGTGCTACAGGGGTGCGGTGGTCACGCCTCAGTGGAAAGACATCGATACGCGTAAGTCTTTAATTTCAAGATTATGGAACGTATTTACAAGAAAATATACTAGAAAATTACACAGAGATTTGCATAGTTGAAGTTGACCTTTCTCAGCTCCCGGTGTCCCGTAGAAATAGACCTTCTGGGAGCGGGACTTATTACCGCGTCGCCTGCGACATTGTCCTGCTGTTCGGTTTGACCGAGTTGGAGGCTGTGGCCGCCTGGAGAGAGAACGTGGGTCCCCTCAGGCTCTTGTTTTTATTGCATCCCTTTTATTTATTGCCAGGGTGTTGAACGACGGAGCACAGCGAGGGTTATTTACGATCCAGATGAGTCAGATCTCACGGACGACCCCTGAAGGCTCGCCGGTGTTACATAAATCACTGCTTGGAAATTCTCCTATTGGACTGGCTCTTTTCGTTTGTAGATGAACTCTCAACTTACCAAATCGATCACTCAAGTTCCAGCCAATGAGGGGAGACAAAATCCAATTTTTGGCCCTCAAGTCGCATTTTTAGAGTATAACGATTAGATGGACCAGTACACGGAATATGGATTACGTCCATAAGAAATTACTCACAAAATTGGGTAACACTCACGTTCTCAGCAGCATCGGCCTTTCGTTTTCATCAAAAAATGGACCTCACGTTTGAAGCCGTGTACGTAGGGACATTCTGTTCATAATAATTGTTAGTACGTAAGTTATCGGAAATGAATGAACAGACAGTGACGATGCACTAATGTTTTGGTCATTGATCTAACACCAATTTCTCATCCGGCGTAAGTATATGAACTTCAAGATATGCGATTTGTGAATTTGAGGTGAGGAAATCGTTGCAGAACAACCTCAAACACCCACCGACCGAATCGACCTCATATGCGGACGCCTTACAGCGTCCTTCATAAGCTGGTGCAACATCATCGGATGCATCGGTTTCGGCCACTAGAAAATGGTTGATGGTTTTTCAAGTTAAAATCGCCAGCTTCCGTCTTCCTGGCCCTCTAGGCGCCTTGCTTTATTTTTTTACATTCCGGGCCCATTTCATAATCCTCTCGTTTTCTCAGTATCAACATCCTCAACTCTTTTTCCGATTTGTACACCGTAGCAGTATTGAATATGTGATGGGGAGGACCCTGGACTCCAAATGCGGGTGAATGAGCGCTATGAGATACATAACAAACTATCAACTACTTTCAGAGATTTGAAGACCACATACAATCGTTCGACGTCATCCCGAACGATGGAGAGAAACGGTCAAAGAATCTAGAACCTTCCGGTGCATATGTCAATTCCAACTTAAACTCAAACCCCGCTTCCTTCGCGCGTCGAGAAACCTCCTCCGTGATATCCTTTTGTCTTCGCCTGTGGAAATATATTTTGACAGATTTGAGAGCTGCTATTTCACCCCGTTTAGAGGCATTGATTCGGCTCGTAATAAAGTCAAGGAGACCTTCATCTGTTAAACTCGCTAGATTGTACGCTTCCAGCGATTCTAATCTCGGCAATGGAAGCACGGCCGATGAACTAATCGACAGGAGCTTCAAGTCGAAAAGGTCCGGATGTACCACGTCATGGTCGAAAATCGGAGGATAAAATATGTGACCAGATGGGTTTCTACGCAGAGGTTTGCCGAAAACGAGATGAGTGACTCGTTCTCCGTGTCGCAGGAACTCCTGGATATCCTGTGATGGTAATTCACCATCAAGTGAGAGATCGGTAATGAGAGTTGAATTTGAGAGAAGGGGGAGCACAGGTGCCGGCAAAGGTATGGTGGAATTATCACCCGGACTGCGAGAATCTGCCCACTGATACGAAAGCTTCGTCAAAGATGGGGCCTTGATAGCGTTGAATATGATAACCATGGTCTCGTATGAACCGGAATCGTTAAGTGCCAATGATTCGAGACAAGGAAGAAGGACGTCTTCCTGATCCACAATTGGATCATCGGGCCAGTGAGGGGAAATGACGAAATTACCGAAAACGAGATTGGAGCATCGCCTTAGTAGGAGGAGGAGGCATCTATCAGCGATCGACGAAGCGAAGGTGATGTGCGTGAGCTGATTCCAGATTGGTTGTACAAGTTTTCTAGTGATATGCAACGTCGTTTCTATTGCACTGATGGTAATGCTGCATAGGCCTGGGGCTGCCAGAAGCTGAATCGGTGGGGAATGAGCATAATTTTCGTGAAAAGTTCGGTGTAGGTTCAATTTAAGCGATTTAAGGGAGGAAAACGTGGTTGGTTTCATGTCGCCTTGTAGTTTGTGGTAGATCTCCTCGGGCATAGATAAATCGACGTTGGTCCAACGATTGCCAAATGAGAGGAGCATATTGAACAGTTCGTGGGATAAGTTGTCGAGGCTCGGGTTTTGTAAATCTGAATTGGAGCCTGGATGATACATGGAAATCGATAATGGGCAGGTACCGGATCGTGAAAGCCACTCCCGTACTACATCACATCGCAATTGCAGAAGGCCAGTATATCGCTGGTGGCGGTTGATCAAGCTAGTCTCATCTGTGATGATTCCATATCCCGTGGAAAAACCGGGATCTCCAGGAAAGGGTACGTGGATTTTGGACCATATCCGAGGCGACGACAATGCGATAGCTCTCCATGAACGGCATATCCGTGTGAGTAGAACGGGGGATTCTGAAGATGTCATGATTGGATTGCGGTGAGTTGGGAGGCAGTGGAAAAAAATCTCGTGTAGCACGTCTTGGGGTACTCGGCGAACGGGAGAGAGAATGATGTTGTGGTCGTCGATTCTCTTCTGGATAGCTTCACGCTTGACTTTCATTGTTTCCACGAGTTCGCAGAGGCGCTGAATCTCTATTTCTATTTCTTGGAGCAGGATTAATGGCGCTTTGAGTGATTCTTTGACTTCCCGGATTGTCGATTCCAAAGGAATGTCGTTGTTTCGTAAGAGGTCAATACATTCTGGCTTCCATGACATCGCTAATACATGCAAGGTTGTCAATGAATTGAACATAGAAGTTTCTAGTGATATATGCTGAGTACTTACCAACTTCGTTCTCTCGGATTTTGAGTACCAGGCCTAAGGGCAAGATGTTCATTGTTGGGCCAATGGGTTTGTCAGTGGCTCGATGTCAAGCAATCACGCTGACATTTGATGCGAGATGACTCATCACATGTTGTTGACGTTTCCTCTTCCTCCCTCGTCCCCGATGATTCAGCCACCATGTATTTCATGCAAGAAGTATAACTACGCCTAAGATATAAAGCAAGAAAATGAAAGCAAAGGAATACAACCACTCATTTCTCGTATATCTTTCAAGTTAAACGAACGATGTCGTCTACGAGACTCGTTGCCTTTATCCTCGGCGCAGGTACCCACATTGGTTCTGCAGTCGCTGCCCAACTTCGTGACAGGGGTTATCGCGTTGCTCTCGGTAGCCGTAATCCCAAACCAGCCTTGGAAGACGACGCCATTTCAACGTCAAGGTCGATGTTCAGAAGCGGGAAAGCGTCGAGGAGGCCTTTGACACCCGTACACAAGCTAGGACCTGTGAATATTGTCATCTACAATGGTATGTTGCTGTTCCTCCTGGTAAATTAGAGGTGCTCACACCATCTCCCAGCTGCTTCTGTCACTACACCACTCAACGATCTCCTCACAATTCCAGTCGACGCATATTATAATTCTGCCTCCGTCAGCTTGGAGACGTTCACTGCGGCTCAGAAAGCCCTCCCGAGTTTCAGGAACGAGATCCATTGCCAGCATCCCAAAGCCTTCATTGTGACCGGGATTATCCTTTAGCCAATATTCCCCGCCTGGATATCACACCCTGGGGCTTCAGAAGGCCTTGCAAACTAGGTTTGTCGCAACGGCAGCGAAGGCATATGAACCCGAGAAATTCCAGAAGTTTTATTTACCTGAATTGCTCGACAGGTGCTGACTTGACCCGGTTTTACTTTGCAACACTCCACCATATTCGGTGTAGAAATGGCGATGGACGTCCTGAAGAACCCAAGGCATCTCGAATGGATTTCACGGACGTGGTGCTTACTTTCATCCTGTCGACGTACCTTTGTCAAATTGGTCGCGAAATATTAGTTGCATTCTTTGTGTCGTCTCCCTAGCTATGAAAGAGAGTTACGCGCAATCAGGGCGGAAAGAAAGAATTCAAGATGGGATACAGGGCCCGGGAGTGCCAAGCGGTGAGCGGCACCAAACGGTCCGCGCGTCGGCACCAAGCTTTGCTTATCGTCATTGTACAATATGAGCCAGAGCGCTGCGTCCAGTTGGCCAAGATAGTCTTTCAGAACGTGAAGAACGGCATCCGGGATATGGGTATAGTCATCAGCGGTGGGATAAAGGATGGATTGCATCCCTTTGATTCAAATGTCGAAGTGTCTGCTGGTCTTTGACATCCCCCCCTTTGACCTTTCTCCCCTGATAGGTTCTATGCATGGACTCGGCCCTGCGTGAAGATACATAAGCTTCCTTGCATACAATATTCCCCGTTCACCGATTCATTTTCCACCCTCTCTTTCAATCCACACCTTGGTCGTTTCAAAACCGCAACATGTCTACTAGGAAGCCTTACGGCGGCCGCGCGCGCAAATTGGTGATGGCTTTCGATGTAGGGACTACTTTTAGTGGCGTCTCCTACAGGTAAGGGGATACATTTCCAAAAAGCTTGTAAACATATTAACTCTACGTTTTTATTAGTATCCTCAACCCGGGAGAGGTGCCCGAGATCCGAGGCGTAACCAGGTACGTCTCCTTCAATGTAAATCCCAATCATTCATAACTCTCCCTTTCTTTCATAGGTTCCCGGGACAAGCGGTAGTGGGTGGGAGCTCGAAGATACCCAGCATCCTATATTACGATCAACAAGGTAATGTTCGCGCCGTGGGGGATGAGGCGAACGGAGAAGGTTTTGAACAAATCGCCGAGGAGAAGGAGTGGACGAGGACAGAATGGTATGTACCTCGACCGCTTTTATACTCCGTCGAAACGACTCATCTGGTATCAAGGTTCAAACTCCACTTGCGCCCCAAAACACAATCTACATCCCATGTTACCGACACAATTATTCCCCTTCCGGAAGGAAAGACGGCCATCGACGTATTCGCCGACTTTCTGCGCTACCTATATCAATGCGCACAGAAGTACATCGAAGAGACCCATTTCCACGGAATCCACCTATGGGAAAACCTCCGACCTACCAGCGAATTTGTTATTACTCACCCAAACGGATGGGAAGGCGCCCAACAAGGTATGATGCGTCGGGCGGCCGTCATGGCGGGTTTGATTCCCGATGGTGCGGCGGGCCAGGCTCGTTTATCTTTCGTCACTGAAGGAGAAGCGAGCTTGCACTTCTGTATCCAGAATGAACTGGACAATGAAGCCATCAAGGTGAGAAATCTTTCTCCTCATTTCCTAGTGTCACAAACCTCATGGTCGTATTAGAGTGGCAAGGGCATTGTTATCGTTGACGCTGGTGGTGGTACTATCGATATTAGTACCTACAAGCAGAAATCGATCGGTGGTCAAGCCTTTGAAGAGATTGCCGCTCCACAATGTACACGTTCTTTTGTTTCTTATTTCCTCATATTTTAATTTCGGGCTCGAAACAGGCTTCTTCAAAGGATCGATCTTTGTGACGAGCATCGCCCACGAATTCCTTCAGAGTTAGTCGTTCCCTTGCCATATATATTAGCTGAGCTTATAGTCAAACGTCTCTTGTATCCATAAAGAAATCTTGCAAGGATCCACCTACCTTGACGACGCTCTGGATATCGCTCGGCGCTTCGACAAGACAACGAAGCTGAGGTTTCGTGATCCGGAAGAACCACAGTATATCAAGTTCGGGTCGTTAAAGGATAAGGATCTGCGAGTTGGGATTCGATCCGGTCAGATTCGACTGAATGGGTGCGTGTCGATGGTCATGTATGTGGTTTACCTTTATTAATAAAATTATCGGGGGTTCGTGAATTAGGTCTGACGTTGCCTCTTTCTTCGAGCCTTCCATCCAGTGCATAATTCAGTCCATCAAGGAACAACGGGATGCATCGAAAGCGGAGATTTATGTTTGTTGTCTTTCATTCCGTTGCCACTGGACCACTAACTCCTTCCCTGTAGTCTGTGTTCCTCGTTGGTGGTTTCGCAGCCAGTGATTGGCTTTTCGCGAAGTTGAAGGAGAATCTCACGTCCCACGGTCTGGTTATTGGCCGTCCAGATAGTCATGTGTACGTGTTGACCGTCTCTCGAACGTCAGTAATTTGTTGAATCCATCTTTAGGAACAAGGCAGTAGCCGACGGCGCGGTGTCCTTCTGCATCGATCACTGTGTCACCGCCAGAGTCTCCAAATTTGCTTTTGGTACCCGCTGTGACGCTTTATATGATGCAAACGATCCAGAACATACCTCTCGAAGCCACATGAAGTATGTTAACCCGGTGTCCGGCAAGATGGCGATGAGGGGTCTCTTCAGTAACATTCTTCCAATGGTAGTACTCTTATTTGATGTTGTCGTGCCATGCTAAAAGCGAATGGTCCCAGGGTTGTACTGTGAATGAAACACAAGAATTTCGACAGCCATTCACCATGGATGCGTCTATTCCTTCGGCCTTTGAGTCTGTCTCCGTTGGCGTCATATGTTATCGCGGAAAGAAGGTCATAAAGACCAAGACTTATTTCATGGACAACGATCCAAGTGAGTCCGCGAACGTCTAACTCCAGATCCAGGCTGCAATAGCGACTTATACAACGTCTCCCTGATAGAAATGTTTTCGACTCTTTGTTATGTGACAGCAGACATCTCGCACATTAGGATGCCTCCCAGAATCGCATCCCACAACGGAAAAGTTTACTACACTGCGCACTACGATGTAATATTTTCTTTTGGGCTGACAGAGTTCAAGGCATTTATCTCATGGAACGAGAATGTAAGCCCCAATTTTGGTCATCCAGGGCTGTGGCTAAGAATTTTCTCTGTGTTGCAGGGCGTTGAGAAAAGGTGAAGTATTTTCCA
>Ga0307517_10011071_pt1 | contig 12536 bp, 18 predicted proteins | sample 23_EM_MG_FD_194515 | JGI IMG/M metagenome (GOLD analysis project Ga0307517, IMG submission 194515) | Populus trichocarpa ectomycorrhiza microbial communities from riparian zone in the Pacific Northwest, United States - 23_EM | ecosystem: Host-associated > Plants > Roots > Unclassified | place...
CCGTCGTCCTTACGATGCTAAAGGAAAATAATTGGAAAAGGTTGAACGCTTGTTTCTCAGTTGTTCTTCCTTACCGCCGTCAGATAAGACGTCCGATTGACCACCTGCTTCTGGATCGGGATTTCTTCGACATAATCAGGAAGTCAGCACCAGAGTTGGTTCCTCAAATAGAAATGGAGATCGTTTCTGCAAGTAACTACAAAGAAGCGTGGTGGAATAAAGAAGATCTAACAGCATCAGGTGTGGCCTGACAATTTGCTACTTCCTATTCTTCTGTTTATTTAAAATACTATTACCTATGTTACGTATACATTCAATGGACTTTTTGTAGTTGTCAATATATCCATTCACAGATTTTCAGTAACCAAAGAAGAAAAAAGTTAGGGAAACCACTAGTACTCCAATAAAGTCAGCCAGTCAATAAAAACCAAAGTCATGACTCTCATTCTTACTAAAGTACTGGCAAGTCACTGACTTCGTGGGATCACTACTAGACTACATGCCATATTGATCCAATGGCCCCTGAGCGGAAAGGCGGTCCGTTGGAATTCTATCCGGAATGCCGGTCAACTCCACCTCTCTTCGCATCGCTTAAACCTACGCCTGCCCGACATTACTGTCTCCTACAACCCCCATACATAATCTGGTATAGACGAGATGCTCTCTGGGAAGGAAGTTGCTACCCATAACACAAGGGAGAGTTGTTGGATTATTGTGCACGGTGAGGAACACTTTGGGCCAATTCTTTGGGTTGAAAGTTGACCGGCTGCCCCACCTCTAGGCAAGGTATATGACGTGACGGAGTTTCTTGACGGTATGTGGTGGTATAGACCATGCTGGCCCACCTCGATATACTGATGCATATAGCATTCTAGATCACCCGGGTTAGTTTCTTTGCTCTATCGTTCAAAATCATATGTGGTAAATAACGCTCAGGTGGCAGCAAGATCATACTCAAATATGCTGGAAAGGATGCGACGTAAGTCGAACTGCCAAAAACTTGTGGACCCGAGGCCGATTTGTTTTTGCAGACAGGAATACGAACCAATTCACCCACCAGACGCCATCACCACAAATCTGCCCCCCGAGAAGCAGTAACGATCTGAATTTATTTGAAATCAGTATGGAAGTGTTAAATTCCTGCCCTTTGTAGCTTAGGGCCTGTGCAACCGGATACAATTGAAAAGGTCGAAGTGACGATCACAGACGAAGAGAAAGCTCGCCAAGAACGCATCTCAAACAGACCACCACTCGACGAGATTTTAAATCTACACGACTTTGAGGTGCACTTTCCCTCCTTATGACCCATGAGGACGCAGTTGGTTCTGATGGTTTAAAATTATAGGCCATCGCGAAGCAAGTTATGGCAGAGAAGGCATGGGCATACTATTCATCTGCCGCAGATGATGAAATTACCAACCGGGAGAATCACGCTGCGTATCATAGGTGAGGGCCTCACTCACTGGAAGGTTTACTTGGGATTAACAGTGTTTTAGGATTTGGTTCCGACCACAGATTTTGATCGACGTTACGAAAGTTGATTGGTCAACAACTATACTGGGTCACCGATCCAGTATGCCTGTATATATTGTAAGGACATCCCGGAAGTCTTCAGGCGCAAACCTTGAACCTCGAGCGAAATTTAGACTGCTACAGCTCTTGGAAAACTAGGGCATCCTGATGGTGAATTAAACCTCACGCGAGCCGGTGCAAAACATGGAGTAATTCAAATGGTATGAAAGCACACTTTTGTCATGTTTCTCGTAATATTTCTTCTCTCATACTTTCTTTCCAAAGATTCCTACATTGGCTTCTTGTTCGTTTGATGAACTCGTCGATGCTGCGCAACCCAGTCAAGTGCAATTCCTGCAATTGTGGGTTTATTCCCCCTCTTTTAGAGGCTTCTCGTTAACATAGACGTACAGATACGTGAACAAAGATAGAGACATCACCAAGAGAATCGTCCAACACGCTGAGAAACGCGGAATTAGAGGGTTATTCATCACAGTGGACGCTCCTCAGCTAGGGCGCCGTGAAAAGGTGAGATTTTATGGGTCATTGCTTCCAATTGTTAACCAATCATACGCAGGACATGAGGATGAAATTTACGGCTGAAGACCCTTCTGAGGTTACAAAGTCTGGATCGGATGGCGTTGATAGGTCTCAAGGTGCAGCGAGAGCAATTAGTGTGGGTGCCCATGAATCTCTGTTCCCTATTCTCAACTTCTCAATATTCCTATTAGTCATTCATTGACCCGGGCTTGAAATGGGCAGACCTCGATTGGTTCAAGAGTATAACCAAGAGTGCGTCCAATTGACGAGAAGAATTGTCGTTCTATGCTCACTAGTAAGATGTCCAGTGCCTCTGATTCTGAAGGGGGTCCAACGCTGGGAGGTTCGCACTTAAATGCTCAGTTTTTGACATCCTTGACCCCTTCCGATTTTAGGATGCCCTTAAGGCCTACGATCTTGGCCTGGCTGGTGTCGTTCTCTCAAATCATGGTGGTCGCCAGCTAGACTTTGCTCGTTCGGGTATCGAAGTCCTCGTGGAAGTTGTTTCCAAACTGAAGGAGAAGCGCGGGCTTACCTTTCCTAATGAAAAATTCGCCCTGTTCGTTGACGGTGGTGTGCGAAGGGCCACTGATGTCATCAAGGCGGTGGCTCTGGGAGCCACAGCAGGTAAGGTTTTGAGGTTCAGCCGTTGTCCTATGTGTTGACCCTTTTCTTGTAGTTGGTATTGGACGGCCGTTCCTATATGCACTCTCCTCATATGGACAGGAGGGCGTGGAAAGGGCGTTGCAAATTTTACATGTACCTTGAAATTTGTCTCTGTCAGCTGGACTTATTCTAATTTTTCTGATAGGACGAATTTGAAATGAACATGCGGTTACTAGGAGCTCAGACAATCAGGGACATCACTCCAGACATGGTCGACATTTCGAATATCAGCTCACATGTCGCACCTATACCTGGCGATAAACTATATGACATAAACTGTGAGTTTAAAATTCTTTCGTAATGTTCGGTAATTTTTGACGCCGAATCGCTCTAGATGAGAGCATGCAGCACGCCAAACTGCGGGAAGCTATACCCAAGCTATAGATTTATATATATAATGGGGTTCAAAGAATTGGATATTCATATGAACCCGTGGAATTCAATGCCCATATTCTAAGTATACGTAGATGGTAACACAGGAAGCATATCTACGTTATTTTGAAACTCCAAGGCTGGGAGTTACCATCTACACAACCGCGAAGGCGGAACCGCCGGCCTTCGCGTCGAGTTCTACGACCTCGGTTAGACCTGAAGCCGATGGCATGAGTCCTACGTTCAGTCAGGACGGAAGGAATTCATATTTACCCATGACTTCAAAGAATGCCTTAGGGTCCATTCCCCTGGCCGAAGAGAAGTCCGTACCAGTCTTCTTCAAGGATTGCATAGCAGTACGGACAGCGTGAACCATGGCCACAGAAGACACAAGCGAGAAGACTAATGTGTGGAGAATCTTGTCAGATACGACGAAAAATGCCAGAAGCGTAAATGCCTCACTGATAATTTTAGCTCCCATTTTCTCAGCCTGTTGATAGGTGAAAGACGGCGTGAGGCCACCAGAGATAACGTTGACGAGGACCTGATGCTCCAATGTTAATCTTAGGGGACGGACGGAATATCCCAGTACTTACGGGTTTCGGATCCAATGCGGCGACAGTGTCACGGAGGAGCTCTTCTGTCTTTACACCCTCAATAAAGCAGACATCGGCACCGGCATCAGCTGCCAGTTTGAGACGAGCGACAGCTTCCTCCATTCCAAGAACCTGTGCTGAATCCGTACGTCCAATGATAACCTGGGTGTTGCTTAAGCACACAAATTTTGACTTTTTGGAATGTAGGATTTACAAAATCTGAACCTCCTGGCAACGAGTCACGGGCAATGACAGCAGCTCGGATTCTCGTTAAAAATTCCTCGCGAGATACGACCTGCTTGCCCATCAAGTGGCCACATCGTTTGGTCTGGACCTGGTCTTCGATATGCATACCAGCCACGCCGGCACTGATATACTGCCTAACAGTGCGAGCAACATTGGCGGGTCCACCAAACCTGGAGATATGTTTATTAGCTTCTTCAGGGTCATTTGGCATCATAGCTCGTGATGACTTGCCCTGTGTCAGCGTCTGCGATAACTGGAACCGATGGGTTCAAACTGCAGACCATTTGGGCGGCCTATTGTGAAGTTCTTCAGAATTAACAAGATGGTAGCAAAAGAGGATGACCCACCCCAACGAAATCGTTCAAAGTCGCGATCGCGAGATCTGGCTGGCCCAGGCGTGAGGCCGTGGTGGCAGCACCGCTGAGATCATATCACTGATGAAATTCCAAAAAAATTTCAACTAAAAATGACCAACCTTTGGTAAAGGCATTCGAAGCCGGCCTCGACGGCACATCGTGCGCTAATACCATCGCAGATACCTGGGGCTACCTTGAGACGTTGTGTCAGACAATGCTGACGTACTGGTTTTAAGAAAAAATGATCAGAACTTACAACGATACCGGGTCGTGCGAGCATCTGACGTAGACGTGTGGAGGGAAATGGGGACAAAGGACCCTCGAGATAGTTCTTAGGGTCGAGACGGGCGTTGTAATAAACATCAGATCGGGGAGCTTCAGTCGCAACAGCAACAGATTCTTGTGCGGGTGCGGGTGCGGGTGCTGCAGGTGCTGGCGAGGTAGTAGCAATCATGCTCGAAAAGTAATCTAGGCCAGGCATTGTTGGGCACAGAAGGGAGGTTTTGTTTAAGAGTATGAGAAGGGGGGAAGGTTGAGGATTTCTCTGAAGCAAATCTCTCTTTTAAGCCAATGCGAACATATTATTTCTGAGAAATCGTTGGAAAGCCGTTCCAAACTTGGATGCCGATTACTGGAGTAGACAAAAAAGAATTAGCCGTAGTGGATCGCTGTCCCGACAGACAAGTAATTGCCGCATTGTCCGGTGAGCAAAAAAACGAGGCGGTGATAGAAGGTTGTCAATACAACGAGCAACCGAAGTTGATTACGCTGAATTTGTCGGTAAGACACGCCATCTGTCCGAGACGATAGGCGACAATGATCTGCGGCCCTATGGATTATTCGGGATGTTGGGTCGCGGGAGACAAACGGCAGTGAAACAAACAAGGTTGTTGCACAAATGCGGAGGTAGAGTGGAGTTTTCTCGTGGAGGAGGAGCGCAGTATGTGGCTTTTCATCACGATCTTGGGAGTTTCGCGGTTAAAACCTGCAAGGTTGATAACAAGAACGATGATGATAATTCACTATATACCTCTTGATATAGTAGGCTCAGGCGATGTGACTTGCTTAGTTCTTCTGCTTGTTGATTCACTGCCACAAATCCAGGGTATCGATGCCGGCGGTGTCTATGACCAATTCTCGGATTTAGAAGCATCCGTCAAGTGTATATGATCATGATCATGGGAGAGTATAGAAGGGAAATGGAAGAATTAGACGATTCTGGGTGCAAGGATTCCTGTGATAATCTGTTAGTTTATCGGTACTATTGTTGGAGATCAGAGCAGTAGTGGTTGGATAGGGGCTGAGAACCATTGGTACTGGGTAAAAGGTCGTAGCATATCTACCCCTCGCCAGGGGAATAAGTAAGGGCATGGAGCAGATGCCACTATTGTAAGAGTTCCTCATGCACGTTAAAATATCTGTTGTCGTCCGCTAAGAATTCGCCTGCTTTTAAATTTAAAAATACACACCGGACAACATGGCCAACTTCGTGACAGGTTCCAACTCCTCCTTCTCCCCATTTCACGACCCACCTACCCACAACCTCTCCCCTTTCATTTGTGGTTTCAGAAACAGTTTCCTCCCGGCCGGGTGTGGGGTGTACATTGGTCCCAACTGCGTCGGTACGATTTTCAGTGAGGGTGATTTGTTCTGCTAGTTCCCATTTTGCCAGTGGCCTTCGAGTTTCAATCAAGAATGATGGGTCATAGACCTGGTAGAGGAAGAACGACACCCTGTTAATATTACGGTTCGCCCAGCGAAAAAAGTTCGGACGAACCTTGGTGATTCTTGGCCGAAGAAGTAAGGTAAAGGTTGTCAACTCAAGTTCCTCCGCACTCCCGGTACCATCTGGACGGAATCTGCGCATCGTTGTCACATATGGCTTCGCACACCAAGAAACAAGCCCTGTGCTCAGTCCAGAGGTTCCAAGTGCGATGCCTGCTAGAGCAATACGAGCATTCATCGGAAGGCCTGACTCTACCAGGAATATAAAGGGCGATAACGTTGCGGAGAGGCCAAAAGACGCCAGTGAGAACAGTTTCAAGCGGCGAAATGCGGCGGTCAGTGGCCCATGGTACACGAAGGGATCTTCTGTGATGTGATGTGTAGTGCCTTTCGCACCAGAAGATTGTAATTCTGGGTCTGATTGATGTTTCGAGGAAGAGACAGTGATATTTCGCGTGACAAAGTGGTTGGAGGGTTTATGCGGATAACCAGGTCGTAAGGGTGAGAGTTTGGACAGTAACGGAGAGCCCGCGCTCAGACGGAGCTGAGAACACCTAAGTGTTGAAGCTCTGTACATGATGGTGTAATAAGTTTTTTAAGGGATCTTAATAAGGAAGGTATTTCTGAATTAGTGATTCGCCACGTGAGGTCATTTTCAACCGGCAACCACCTCCGCGTCATGGACCCTCCAATCCACTACTCAAGGGCAGAATTCATTGAGACAGTAAGGTTTCAATATCGTTGTCCTTTTTATTTGACCATCTGGTTGCTCCATAGGATACAGGAAACAAAGTTTCGCGTCGAGCCACTATTGCTGGGCCGCAGAACATTATTCTCGGCGGCAAAACAATTATTTCGAGTGGAGCAATTATTCGCGGAGATCTGAGGAGAACTGGACCCGGTCATGCTGTCGTGATATCCTTGGGTCGATACTGTCTGGTGGGCGAGGGCTGCGTGATGCGGTAATTTCCCTTTCCTTTCATTCACCCCAAAAGGTCACTTACAAATGCATCCCAAGCCCTCCATACAAGACATATCGAGGGAACTTTAACTATTATCCAATGAAAATCGGTGACCATGTTCACATTGGTGCCAACACCATTGTGGAAGCAGCTCAAATTGGCAACCATGTTGAAATTGGGAAGAACTGTGTGATCGTATGTCGCAATCCTTTCAACTACGCAGACCACTGGTTCTCATATGTTTTAAGGGAAAATTCACGATCATCAAAGACTGTGCAAAGATTTCAGATAATACCATAATCCCCCCAAACACCGTCGTTCCAGCTCTTTCCCTCTTCTCAGGTTCCCCAGGTTCATATCTTTCGCGTCTTCTATCTTGGATCTACTTATAACTTTGGCTACAGGTCGCTTTGCTGAAGATTTGCCAGAATCGACCCAGGAGGTCGTTGAAAGCTCAACAAAACAATATTACACACGTTTCCAACCACTGCCGGAACAATGAAGCATGTATAAATCGTTTCGAGAAAAGATGGCGAGTAAATATCTTTGACATGCTCAACGGTGTAATTGATCATCTCTGAATCTCCTAGGAATTCTACCACACTGTATATTAGAAAGACTTGCGGGCCACTCCATCACAGCTGTAGCTCATTTTCGCCACCATCGGTCTGACCATCAATTCTTTCGACCTTCCAGTTAATGGGCCAAACACCCTGCTCCCCGTTTTTTACACCTGCCTATGGCTCTCGATTCCCCGCCAACAGATCGTATTCACGCCACCTGGAGTGCTGGCAGCGACGATGCTAGATTCAACATGGTCGCCGAGGCATTTAATGCGAGAATAGGAAACACGAGTGATGGCCCAAAGGCGCAAGTTACTTGCATTTTCTTGTTTGAATTCCATCATGACCAGGGGGTGATTACAAACGCATAGTGTAATCCTGGAACTGTATATCCAGAGGCCAAGGGTTAATGTTCAAATAGGATCATTGTTTCTGGTATCCACCAGTACCTTGTCAGTTGATTGTAGAAGTTGGGCTGTACCTGCTTGCTTTAGCAAATTGTTAGTTGAATGATTAATTCATTGGAATAGAATCAAAAACACTGGGTCTCCGAGTCTGTTACTAATTTACAATTCCTAGTACATAAGGTCCCCAGAAAGCTGCAAGAAAGCTGCAAAAGCTGGAGGGGTTGCCAGGATACAAATGATGAATTCCGAATATTCAACCGTCAACCTTGATTGTTCAATGCTTCAAGCTTCAGTTTCCAATGCAATGCTGAATGTATTTGGGATTACAATGCAGTAAAAATTAAGTACTTGAGTGGGGGGGTGCAACAGATAATAGCAGATATAACGTATGAAAGCAATACTTTTGACCAATAGCCTAGTCTAAGCATATATCAATAAGAACGAGGGGACGTCCGCAAACAGCCTGGGTGGAACCGGCAGGGATGTCAATAGACCGGACAAGGAGATGGCGATCAACGATAAGAGAAGGGGGAAGACAGGAATAAATTATTTAATCCTTCTTCTCCTCCTTGGTCTCCTTGGTCTCAGAGGCAGGTTGCTCGGAAGAGGCAGAGTTCTCAGCAGCGCGCTTCTCATAAACCTTTTGGAAGAGGCCGAGGGAAGCATTCTGGGTCTCGCTGATCTTCTCGCGGATGGTGTCGGCAGTGATGGAGGTGTCACCGACTTGACCTTTAGCAGCGAGCTCACGGAGTTCACCAACGAGCTTCGTGACCTTATCCTTCTCGGTGGCATCGAGTTGATCTTTGAACTCATTCATGGCTAAGGGAAATTCATCAGTATCCCGTCTACCACAAAGGAACGACAAAAAGAAACACACCCTTTTCGGTATCAGCACAAACTGAATCAGCCTTGTTGGCCTCCTCGATCAATGCCCGGCGAGATTTGTCAGCCTCAGCGAATTCCTCAGCATCCGAAACCATCTTCTCAATATCCTTGTCACTGAGGCCTGATGAAGAAGCGATGGTCATGGATTGATCCTTGCCAGTAGCCTTGTCCTTAGCGCCGACGTTGACGATGCCATCTAAAGGAGAGATGTTAATGTCGTATTTCTAGAAAATTTCAATTATTTCATACCAGCATCGATATCAAAGGTGATCTCAATCTGGGGGACACCCTTAGGGGCTGGGGGGATGCCGACGAGGTTGAAGTTGCCAAGAAGCTTGTTGTCACGGACGAGTTCACGTTCACCTTGGTAGATCTTGACCTCAATGGCGGTTTGGCCATCAGCCGCTGTTGAGAAGACTTGCGACTTCTTTGTAGGGATGGTTGTGTTGCGACTGATGAGCTTGGTCATAATGCCACCAAGGGTTTCGATACCAAGGGAAAGAGGGGTAACATCGAGGAGGAGGATATCGGTGACGTTGCCGGCAAGGACACCACCTTGGATGGCGGCGCCAATGGCGACAGCTTCATCAGGGTTAACACCCTTGCTGGGTTCACGGCCGAAGATGCTCTTGACAGTCTCCGAAACACGGGGCATACGCGTCATACCGCCAACGAGGATAACCTCATTGATTTCGTTAGGTTTAACACCAGCGTCCGAAAGAGCCTTCTTGCATGGGTCGACGGTGCGCTGGATGAGAGGGGCGACAAGGGCCTCGAATTGTGATCGCATGAGCTTGGAGTTGATGTGCTTGGGACCGGAGGCGTCGGCAGTGATGAAAGGCAAGTTGATTTCGGTTTGAGTGGTCGATGACAATTCAATCTTGGCCTTCTCAGCAGCCTCGCGCACACGCTGGATCGCCATGCGGTCGCCCTTCAAAGCTATGCCAGATTCCTTTTTGAAGCCATCCAAGAGATGTTCCACCAGCACAATATCAAAATCTTCACCACCGAGATGAGTGTCACCGTTTGTCGACTTCACCTCGAAGACACCCTTCTGCATTTCCAGAATAGAAATATCGAAAGTTCCACCTCCTAAGTCGTAAACAGCAATGACGGAGTTGTCAGCGCGGTCCAGACCATACGCGAGAGCAGCAGCAGTTGGTTCGTTTATCACCCGCAGCACGTCAAGACCAGCGATTTGACCAGCATCCTTTGTAGCCTGACGTTGAGCATCGTTGAAATAGGCCGGGACGGTAACGACGGCATGGCTAAACAGACGTAAGGTCAAAGCAAACGATACCAAAGTAAGACGATACTCACTTGACTTTCTTATTCAGAAATTGCTCTGCCGTTTCACGCATTTTCGAGAGAACCATTGATGATAGCTCCTCGGCAGACTACCAGACAACTTTAGCGACGGAGAGAAACGAATTCGATGATGACTCACGAATTCTTGCTTTTTGCTATTGAATTCCACCTGGACGGCGGGACGTCCGTCAGACTTGGGCACAATGTGGAAAGGCCTTCAAAAAAAAAGAAAGTTGTGAGTTGGCAATTCGATCCAATCAAACGGCGTGAGAAAACCTACCAGTGATTCATATCCTCCTGCACCTCCTTGTCCTTGAACTGTCTACCAATCAACCGCTTAAAAGCAAAGACGGTGTTGGTGGAGTTGACAACTGCCTGTCGTTTAGCTGGAAGACCGACTAAGCGTTCTCCGTGCTTCGTGAAGGCCACCACTGAAGGTGTCGTCCGTGCTCCCTCCGCGTTCTCGATTACGCGAGCAGTTTTGCCCTCCATGACCGCCACACATGAGTTAGTGGTACCCAAGTCAATACCAACGACGGGGCCTGCAGAAGGAAATAAGAATTTTGCGCGAGCAAAATCCAAGAAATACGCACCATTAACTTTTGAGTTCATATTTCGCACCATCATCGTGCGGTTGAGCCCCTAGGTTAATATGAACACAGAGCACAAATAGTGGCGGTAAATACACTCACAACATATTTAGTGGCCCGGGAGAGATGTGCCCTTGAAGTGGTAAACATGGTGGTTGCGGTGAAAGAAAACGTCAACATCAAAAAAATTTCGTATTTAATGAGTTTCGCTCTGCCGACCGGAATTTACCGGCCTTTCCAGAACCATCCACGTATTGGTTCCGATTACCCACGATCACTGACGGCAAACGCCGAGCAGAACCGGTCGCGCGGTTGCCGAATCCGAGAAATCTAATTACCATGTTGCGTTACTTTCGAAGACTCGCCTTGCTTCCTATATACCATGTCGACCCCTCCTAAAATTGGTGGTGAATATGGCGAAATAAGAGCCACCATCGACATCGACACGCTCAATGTATACCTTGCCAAAAATACCCCTAGTATCAAAACTCCTGTGGATGTGAAGCAGTTCAAGGTATGGTTAATGATAGTTTTTTCAAGGACATATGCTGAGTGTCCTGTGTAATATAGTTTGGACAGGTAGGATTTGATTTCCAGTTGGCCGAAAGCATATCGAAGCTAACATTGAACTATAGTCAAATCCTACCTACTTCCTCACAGATGCGAAGTGAGTAGCCAGCGCACCTACAATCCTCCGAACATCACTATTAATACCGCCAACCTAGCAAGACGCGCTTCGTCCTCCGCAAGAAGCCTGCTGGGCAGCTTCTTTCACAGACCGCTCACCAGGTCGAACGCGAGTATACCATGCTAGCAGCCCTTCATAGATACAACACAAATCCTGCTACTCCTGCAGAACGGAAGGTGCCAGTGCCGGAACCTATCATCCTCTGCGAAGACAGCTCCGTGATTGGCACATCCTTCTACATCATGGAGTTCTTGGATGGACGCATCTTTACTGATGTGCGAATGCTCGAGGTTTCCCCTAAAGACCGACGCGAATGGTGCGTAATGCATTACGGTTGCCTCGAATTTACTCATCACAAAAATATAGTTGGATTTCCGCCATTCGTGCTCTTGTTTGCCTTGGCTCTGTATTACCAGTGGAAGTTGGTTTATCCGCGTTTGGTCCTTCGACTCCCTATTTCCCTCGACAAATTAAGTCGCTCTCGCGGGTCTCAAGTGCTCAAGCAGAGGCCGTCGACATTCAATCAGGGAAAAAGACAGGAAATATTCCCTTCTTCGATGACCTGATTGCCTGGTACAAAAATAACCTGCCTGACGAGACGAAGACTGGTCTTCGAATTGTCCATGGCGACTATAAATTGGACAACCTCATCTTCCACCCTACCGAAAATCGTGTCATAGGTATCCTTGATTGGGAATTGTGCACGTTGGGAAGCCCTGTAAGCTTTTTTGTCTCCTTAATGGCAACCTTCATTCTGATATCGCCGGTAGCTTGCTGACCTCGGCAACTTGACCCAACCATGGTGCATTGATATAGCTGACATGCCCAGCGATGGCACATGGAACATGACGGGATTCAAGAACACCACTGTTGATGTTCCCATCCCTCTAGAAGACCTCGAGAAGGAGTACTGTCGTCTGACATCACAACCTTACCCCATCCCAGAGATGGTTTTTGTTCGCAGCTGGATGCTCTTTAGAGTGAGTCTTGAAAGATTTCTCGTTTCCAATATTGATGACCCCTCTATCCACAGTTGTCCGTCATCTCGCAGGGCATTGCAGCCCGTTATGCCCGGCGACAGGCAAGCTCTGAGCAAGCTCATATTCATGTGCATGGATTC
>Ga0307517_10011072_pt1 | contig 12532 bp, 12 predicted proteins | sample 23_EM_MG_FD_194515 | JGI IMG/M metagenome (GOLD analysis project Ga0307517, IMG submission 194515) | Populus trichocarpa ectomycorrhiza microbial communities from riparian zone in the Pacific Northwest, United States - 23_EM | ecosystem: Host-associated > Plants > Roots > Unclassified | place...
TCAGGTTTAGAAGCTTAGTAAAGCCAAGTAGATTTGCCGATGGACTGCGTAGCTTGTATAGACGAAACCACCGCTGGGCCAGTGAGTCCCAATGGATATTATCTCTACGGTGGGCATGTCAGTCGGCTACTGATATGCTACCGATAGGAAAGGGCTTTCGCTCATGCAGATGTAGTTGGAGAGACATCACCGGAAGCACTTCCTATTTGTGGAGATAGTTAATATCCGAGCGGTCCGACTGCCTCCAGGTGTTAGCCCACTCTAGGCGGGTGAGTTGGACAACCCTGAGCTGAGCAGGGTGCTCGCGAAAGGTCAGAATGGTTGACGGGTGTCCTCTGGCTTTACATTATTCTACTTAACTAAAGCGAGAGACACCCTATTCTGATAACCAACGATTCTCGAGAGAACTTATTGAGTGAAGCTTTCAGGCTTAACGATATTAAGTTTTACCGCTTGATTCTACTTTGAATTATCTTTATCTTTATTTTGATCCTTACTTCTACTTTGAGTCTTCGGTGCGGTTGCAATCTTAGGATCCGTCTTCCTACAGAGTGCCCCCGTTACATCCGCATTCTGGCACAAGGTCCAGAGATGGACAACCAACTGCTTCATGTGCACCCCCACCGACATCCTGGCCATCGAGGCCTGCCTCCCACCGCTCGAACTTCTCCTCACTTATAAACGCCGACTGGCTCACCTTAGGGTACTTTCCTCCCCCCCAGAGATCAACCCCGCAGCAGCAAGGCTTCCCCCCTTGGTGCAAACTCCTTCCATTCACCGCCACTCGCCAGACCACAGGGCCCTAAGCGCGAAGAATGCGGGCAGTCATCTGCCCCTCCCGTGGATCCAGCCTAGACCACCCTCGAAGAACAGGGCCCACCTCCTCCTCGACGCACTCCCGCACTCAATGTTATTCCTCCTGGGCCCCGATGGGCTTGATGCCATCCCAGTTACCTCCCAACACTTACTCAGCGAGTTCTATCCCGACCCCCCCCCGGTCCGCTCCTATCCGCAACTTAGGCGTAAATGCAAGAGCCTCCTCATGGAAGAATGGGACAAGGCCGTACCTGATCCGGCTAGATACACATACCAACCCTCGCTAAAGCCTCACCCGTTCATGGGCCTAGACAAGTTCACCGCGGGCCGCCTCCACCAGATGAGATCTGGGAAGAGCTACCTCCGCGCCCACCCCTCTTGGGACAGCGACGCCCCCACCACGTGCCCCAGTTGCTTGAGCGCCCCCGAGACGTTCGAGCACGCCATCCTCCGCTGCTCGGCCAAGGAGCCTGCCAGGACCAGCCACCTTCAGGGCGTCCTCGGCATTCGCCCGACGCCCCCGTCTGGTCCTCACCCGCCCTCCTGGGCGCCCACGGCCGCTTCATCAAGTCTACGGCTACAGCCTTCCCCTCGGGCATGTTCTCCCGCCCGTCTTCCTCCCCTGGTTCCATTTCTTCCCGGTCATCTAATGTAGTTTTTTTTGGTTACTTTATGTCGTCTCACGAGAGCTAGGTTTATATTTTTGTTTTTCATGCTATCCGCTGGTTCAAGGGAGAGTTTCCTTTAGCGTTCATGTTTTAATTTCGTGCCTGTATGTGGGCCTGGGACCGGCCGGACCCCAGTTGAAGAGTTTTTGGTGCCGGATATTTCCTTTGTTAGTACGTTTTGGATTTTGGGTTTTGTTTTCGCCATAGCTAGCGCTCCATGCTATTTCTGGTACCTTAAGAACGAATATATGATATAAAAAAAAAAAGAAAAAGAAAAAAAGCCCCCTATTTTCTTGATTCTTTACGCTACCTGGGATTTCTTTCACGACTCCTGTACTTCAGAATATAACGTCTTCTATTCTGGTATCCAAGATCCACGCCAAGAACCCACGAACCCTGACCCTGATCGGCCGTTATGCGATCAGCCTTGACCTGAGATTGTCATCTCCGAACCCTCACACTAAACAAGTATGATCGTTTAGGACCTTCCTGTCGTTGTGTGCCTTGGACTAACGTCCAGTGCCAAGACCCAGTTACATGTACTGGCATTCAAGCCCCACAAAGGGAAGTCAGACCAGACCCCGGCCCAGTCAATGTTGGACGTAATCAGGGAAATGACGCTTCCCTTTTTCTCCCGGTACCTAGCAGTTCATCATCTGATGTGTCCGACACCAGCCAGGGATGCGAAGCAATCATCAGAACATCACCATCCCCCATTGCAGATCCCACCAAATCCCTCCACTGTCGTATACCCGTGGCAATTCATACCCCATTCCAAATGAATACCAACCCGGGGTTGGAACTGAGAGGCCGGGGGGTCACACTCAGGAAGTCAAGGCATGCAAGCGTGGAGCTCCATCTGATTCGGAAGATTTGGATTATTTGAATAAGAGACTGCGTCACACTTCAAATTTTCGCCAGTTGTTGAAAGCAAAGGAGGACCGGAAGTGTCTGGCACAATTCAATGACGAAAAGGGTGACGAGGATCCCAGTTTTGTCAAGAGAATGCGTCTGAGTATGTCCGGGGAGTTTGGTCAATCGGACGGCGACTCAATTGTACCCTGAGTCTGCCGAGATATATTAGTGATATAGCGTTTGTGTTTAATAGATATCATACTATTAGAATAGATTTCCTACTACCTGCAGATCTTGAATTCATGAGTTCTTTCGTGAGATCGCTCACATATCGCGTAGCTTGTGGTGTTTCGTTCAAGCTCAGTCATGAGAGCTAATCTCTTGACATGAGGATGAGGCTGACGCCAAGAGAGGGCAAAGTACGCGATTTCTCTCTTGCGCATGCTTACTTGTGAGCCTTAAAACAATATTTTAGGGGTGCGCAAATATCACCCGTTACGATCAAGACTCAGTACTTTTCACGATCTTTCGGCAGTCTTTGTTCTATCTAAGTTCTATTTCTTTATCGGCCGTTATTGGCGAAGCACCTTCATTATCTATCTCACGATACTGTATCTGAGCCTCACAGATCCACATCACGACGTCGCGGTACACCCTAAGTCGCATTCCCCGCTTGTACATTCCCTAGGACTCAGAGCCGGCGAAATGTACAGCATTCGCGCTATCTAAATAAGGACCGCTCCGACCCCTCCCTCTCTCATGATCTCCCCACTCATGAGACGTCCACATTTGTTTCCACCCAGCATCGCCACTTCCGGCGTCTTTAGATACTGGTATACAAACGTCAACCACCGTCCTAGAGGGTATCAATCAACCCCCCCTTTCTTTTGCCCTGAATATCAGATTCAAAGATCGCTGACAGACCAATAGCGCCCCCAGGCATAGCAAGACGCCAGTTGCGGAAGGGCAATTAAGCAAAACACCTCTCCTAGTATTGTAACCAATGTTAATAGCTATCTGCCCTTTAGACGTCGTGCGGTGCAGCCTCAGACATGAGAAGTTCAGAGTGGTATACAATGAAGAACTCTGACATGTGCGGCCGCCCGTCGCCCCGCCGAAGAGAGAGCATAAGCAATTATGGAATTCTCTGGATGTGCAATGCTAGGATATCAATCTCACAGATTCTTTTAATGAACAGAGAACTGGAGCATAAAGTGCGCACGCACTTCCAACCGGCCTCAGGAGATTCAGTGTATATAAAACCGAACTATCCAGCAATCAGGATCTGATATACTGACAATCAAACTCAAACCAGGACTGTATATGGCGACATTGCGTATGCGAAATCGTGGTGTGGATTCAAACATCAGCAAGGTTCATCTGCCGCGTATGCCACCTGGCGCGAGCAAATCAAGGCCTATATCATAGCTCACCCCCTGGACCCTGGTCGCTTAACCGAATCACATATAGATTCAATTATATTGTTTGCTCGCAGCCTTTCGCCAGTCAAGGAGCGTATTGAGCTCATCAAATGCGAGCATCACGCGTACGCCATTTGGGAACTCATCCGGCATCTGAAGATCCTGGTTAAAAATTCGGCCAAGAAACTGCAGACGTCCACCGAGTGTCAAAGAGCTGAGCTTGAAGGTCGTGGCGATATTGCAGAACCCTCGACTAAGAGTTATCCAGCCTTATTCTGTTACTCCCGGACTAACAGGTGTTGCCAGTGGCTCATTCCAATTGGGACTTCCTATATTCGCCGCGAGCAGTGAGAATTCAAATTGTTCGTCAAACGGCTACGCCGACCGCCCAGAATCCGTTCCTAGGCCATCCCTAGAGTCTAAGAGATTCGGACCGGGGAATCCCCTATGGTGTCCTGGCGACCCCGAGCATCAGCGATCTGCTTCGAGTTGTAAGAGAGTAAGACGTTGAAGAGGAAATCAACAGCCCGCGGCATCTGATCGGTGCCATGGGTGAGGGCGCTACCGGACTACATCAAGACCTAGAAGAACCTCTCCCCCTACGCCAGCTCATATCCCTGATAGAGATGACGACATTCGTGCATGGTTACTTGCTAACAATGGCCACAATCCCCTGAATCTCTTGGTTCTTGAATCACGTCCTGAAGATCGCCATGACCTGGACGAGACCCCCAGGCCTCCCAATGCAAGGTACGCATTTTTCGACTGCGACCTTTGGGATGAATGGGCCGATGTAGAAGATGCGCCACAGGAAATTCAGGAGAAGAAGTGGATTGACGAGGATGAATGGCTACAGGTCAATCCAGGTGGAGCAACTTGGGTGCCTCCCGGTCCTGGCCTTAACATTGCGGACGACAGCAATGTAAGTATCTAAACTGAACAAGGACTCGGATCAAAATAGGATAGCTAATTGCCAATGTAGGACCTCTCACCGGGAGTCCCGGGCCCTTCAACACTCCGGAGGAATATTCCATCGCAAATGGAGGAGCTGGCGACATCTATTCGATTTGCGCTGGCGTCAGGGGTGCTCACCTCTAGTAGATCTGGGCCTTCCGAGTCTGAGAAGCTCCAGAAACTCCGGAAATTTGCGCAGGAGAACCTATGGGCAACAAATTTACTGGCAAATCCGGGGCGCGTAGCTGCGAGGCCTCAAGGATATGATGGCGCTGAGGACACACCTCCTGCCGGACCTATGATTTGCAACGAACACGCATTCTCACCTCTGAGTCCCACTGCTCCGGTCGCGAACCTCGATATCACCACTCCTGAGAGAACGATAGCACATCCCTCTCAGATGACTCAACTCCCGCCATCCACCAATGTGGCCCTGACACAGCCACCCGCATCCATAACACTCCCGGCACGTGGATCTTCAATTCAGAGTTCAGAGCATGCCCCAGCAAACACCCCATCAGCATACGAATTACCCCGTTCTGGAAGACGTCGCCCTGATGGAAAGTAAATTGAGATTTTCTCGTTTCGAGATTAATTCTTTTTTATTTTTACCTTTCTATACTAGATCTACTTTTCCTTTGGCAGTCCTGTATTTTCAGCTTCTGAATCATACCTAGTATGTGTTAGGCCTCGAGTAATAATACCATTGCACACCCTTGCTTCACCCTCTCTCATCCTTACGTCCGCTTATGCTGACATCTTATATGTTTTTCCGCATTGGGCGTGCCCTACATTCTCTGTTCATAACTAGACTAGCGTTAGCCAACCGATCTAAGGGATGCATGACGTGAAAACTGAGATCTTGTAACAATCCTATTGTTAAGTAGGTATGCAACAGGCAACAACAGTTGTCTCCTAAGTAAGCGAGTCTCTTTAGTCTACCCAAAGGTGTAGGGAAATACTATCTTCGCAGAGAGTACGGAACTGGCTTGTTGGTCTAAAGTGACCCGGCAAAGGATACTATCTCGTTAGATAGTAAGATGCGTAGATTGTCGTGCTTGATTGAACTATCACAATAGTCCTATGTTCGAGCAGCCTGTCGAGACTATCACAATAGTCTCTGGGTTCTCTAGAGCGTAGGCTCTCATAAAGGAGGAGTGTATGTAAAGAGAGTAAATCGTAATAGTATTGCAATATCTGAAGTATAGAAAAGTACTTAGATGGTTGCGTGAAGATCTGATCCCTTAGCCGTTTTTTTTTCTTTTCTTTTTTTATATCATGTATTCATTGTTAAGGTACAAGAACTCGCATGCAGCGCTAGCTATGGCGTAAAGAAAACCTTAATCTCAATCAACCAAAAAACAAACGAAAATTATAAAATCATCTCCAAGTCGTGTCAAGTACTCGACACATCGCCATCACACGGCTTAACAAATAACAGGATAATCATGAGAAATCATAACAACAGCTCACTTGCGTACAGATAGCTAAGCCCACCACAGGAGAAAACCTTAAACGGAGCGAGGGGGGGACAAGGAGAGCAGCCCTTTCGAGACGCGCTGGGCTGGGAGGAGGGGAAGACCATCGAGGCCGGCGACAGGGGGAGGGAGGGGAACATGTCGGGCGCGTAGTTGGTGCCCGTGGCCCGTATGAAGGGGGCTAGGGCTAGGAGGAGTTCTTTGTCGGACTAAAGAGGGGAGTCAGGGCCCACGTTAGAGAGGCCTTGGAGGAGGCGTTCCCTGTGGCAGGATGTTGACTGGCAGCGGAGTATGGCATGGCTAAAGGTTTCTTCCTCTTCACCGCATCTAGGGCAGTGTCTGGGTTCTTCTACCCTTGACCATGAGGGGTGGGCGGCGAGGTATCTCTTTTGGGCTCTCATCTGGTGGATATGACCGGCCATGAACTTGCCCAATCCCATAAATGGGTGGGGGGTCAGTGACAATGGGAAGGTGTAGTATGGGGGGGCGGCGCAAGCCGTCTCCATTCTTCTAGGAGTAGGAGTCTCGTTCGTCCTTTGAGGGCTCTGTACGCATTCGTCATGGTGTCGTGTGGCGGGAGTAAGGGGGCCTCTGGGAGGAGGTCGGCCCTTGCTAGGGGGGCAAAGGACAGGGTCCCAAGTATAGGACACGCTAGGTTGGCAAGCTCGTCCACGGGGAGATGGGATCTGACTTTCGAGTGCGGGCGACTGGTCTTCCACTAGAGGGGGATCACATTGGGGGAGAGACGGGTGCAGAGTCCCCTGCATGAGTCTGGGGCCCTATACTTGAGTAGGGAGGGGAAGGTTGGGCAGAGTCGGGCAGCTGCAGGGTTGACCGTGGGGGCGGCGCAGACTTGTCTGAGGGCAGCCATACGTCGCTTGTGCGGGACAATGGCCGACAGAGGAGGAATGCAGGCTTCTGCTGCTAGGACAGGTATTGGGGTTGATCTGAAGCAGTTCGAGACCCAACGTTGGACTTGGCGCCAGTAGATGTCCATCCTCGTGAGCATTCCCCTGCTAGGGACCATGAGGTCAGCACCATACAGGAGGGGGGGGAGGAGCAGGGATATCGCTAGGCAATGTGCGAGATGGGGGGAGAGGCCCGAGCCAGGCGGTGAGAGTCTTTTGACAGTGGCAAAGGCCCCTTGGGCCAGTCCAAGTCTCTTGGAGAAGTGTGCCGACGATGCCAGGTTGGGTGCGAACCAGTACCCGAGCCACCTGACGCAGGGGAGAGGGGGGAATAGCTGGCCATCCAAGCATATCGGGGGAGGGGCTGGGGACGCGGGGGGTCCCTCTGGAGGGGGGTTCTCCAATGAATGAGTTCAGTTTTGGGGACACTAAAGCCTACTTCTCGAGCACTTGCTCGGGCCCTTATTTGCCCAAACGCCCTTTGTAGTGTTCTGATGTTCGTCCTGTAGGATGAGGACGCTGCTGACAGAGCAAAGTCATCGACCTATGATAGGGACAGGCCTCTTGGGATCTGAATGTGTAGAGACGCCACATATATGACGAATAGTAGAGGCGAAATCGGGGAGCCTTGTGGAGTGCCCACTTGGACAGGGGAGAAAGCTTTGGGGGATCCTTGGAACAACAGGCAGCAGGGGCTCTGAGAGAGGAAAGAGCCGATCCAGGATACCATATAGTAGGGAACCCCTGCTTTTTTGAGGGATGAGCATAGGATGGAGGCATTAACGTTATCAAACCCGCCTTTAAGGTCCAGGAAAAGGGTGGAGACTCTGAGCCCGGGGCGTTGAAGGCTCCTGACTGTGTCCACCAAGGAGATTGCTGCGTCAAATGACGAAAGGGTGGGGAGAGAGCCACACTGGTTGCTGTGAACAAGCTTCAGCATCCTGGCAGTCAGGGAGAGGCGGGAGGCGACAACTCTCTCAAGGATCTTGGAGACTGTCTGTAGTAGGACGATGACTCTAATCGAAGCAGGTGAGTCATAAGAGGGTTTGCCAGGCTTGTCCAGCACTATACCATTGGCCTTCTTCATCGAGACTGGGTGATTGTCACAAATCGTGACTAAGCAAGGCAGATTTCACATGACTCATACTTATGAGTCATAAGGTATGTTGGATTTCACACTATGACGTTACTTGACTCATGGTTCTCACATGACTATGCACTTGCGAGTCATTGTTATGTTATGATTGGTTGATGGTCTCATGACTCACGATTGTGAAGTCATATGATGTAATGACTTTCGCACATGACTCACACTATGAGTCATGAGTTTCGCGCGTGTGACTCCTTTGAGCACATGACTTGGTTTATGAGTTTTGATTGGTTAACGGAATGTTGGGTGATGACTCGTATGAGTCATTGATGGATTTCGCGCTATGACTCACTATGAGTCATAGAGGTTTATGTAGCGCGAGGTGATGAGTCACCAAGGTTAGGGTTGTGAGAAGATGCCTATATAAGGCACTTGGTTCCGACCAAGAGATAGGATCTTCACGCAACCATCTAAGTACTTTTCTATACTCAAGATATTGCAATACGATTACTCTTTACTCCCTTTACCTACACTCCGCCTCGACGAGATCCTACGCTCTAAGAACCTGGAGACTATTGTGATAGTCTCGACAGGTTGCCCGAACATAGGACTATTGTGATAGTTCTATCAAGCACGACAATCCACCCATCTTACTATCTGAAGAGATAGTACCTCTAGTAAAACGACTCAAGACAAGCAAGCTAGTTCCGTACTATCTGAAGAGATAGTATTCCCCTACGCCTTATTATAAAGAAGAAGACTTGATCACTATAGGGAATCACTATCGTTGCCTGTTGCACAACTACCTAACAATAGGATTGTTACAGTGATAGCCGAACTTCAGGAGGGGACCTAAGAGGTCCGTGAGTAGCCGTGGGGCTGTGAGGTGGACTCTTTTCCAGACAGAGTAGGGGATCGTGTCTGGCCCAGGCGCGGAGGAGGAGGAGCACTTTCGGAGGGCGGCCATTATCTCCCCAGGGAGGAGGGGGTCGCAACCTTTATAGGGTCTCAGGATGGACGGAACGATAGGGAGTGGTTTCGGGGGAAAGAAGTGACGGAGCAGGGCTTGGTTGACCTCTTCCGGGAAGGTAGCGTCAGGCAGGTTAGGGAACCTAGGGGTGACTCTCCCCACAGCGAACTTCTTCGCGGTCCATATGGTATGTGGCGTGGCATCCGCCAGGAAGGATTTCCAATAATGGGCCTTCGCAGCCTTGATTGCCTTGAAGTATCCTTGTTTGGAGAGCTTGGCTATTACCCTGTCTTGTGGGTCTTCCGAGAGGCGGGCCTTTCGAGAGGATGAATGGAACTCTTTCCAGAGGGTCGACAATAGCGGAGACCACCACGGTTTGGCCCTGATGGACGGACGACAGGAGGGGGTGTGGGTTTTAAGGAGTTCGATCAGCTTGCCTAGATGGAAATGAAACCATTCTTCAAAGGCGTGCTTAGTGGGGAGGGCCGGAGGTGGGGGGATCTTGGTTTCTTTAAGCTGAGGTTTGAGGTTGGGCCAGTCCGTCCTGACACAGTTCGGGGCCGGCGGCGGCGGGGAGGTAATTGGGTGCGCCAGCCTTATCGAGATAGGGACATGGTCAGACCCAGTGGAGGGGAGGTCAGTAGCCCATTCTTGGAAGAAAGGCACCAGGGCAGGGGAAGCGAATGCGAGGTCTAGAACTGAGGACCTCGAGGATCCTTGAAGGGGGAAGCGGGTATGTGCCCCCGAGATGTTTAGAAGAGTATATCCATACTCGGCGGCCCTTGAGAAGTACGGGAAGGAAGCCTTGAGTTCAGAGGAGTTGTGTTTTCTAAGGGGGTCAGCGGACGGGTGGTGGATGTTGAAATCCCCTACTACTAGGGTAGGGAAGGAAGAGAGAGGGAGGGCCAGTGTGGGTGCGACTGTTCTTTCCGTAATGGTCTTCCCCCACACACTGTAGCAGTTGATAATGTGGAACCTCTCCACTGTCGTGCCGAAGAGGGAAGGATTGGTAATCTCGAGGGTAGCTATATCTGATTTGCCCGTGAAGATAGGGGTGATGGTGGTCATATCGATGAGTGACCTGAAAACATAAAAGGCCACCCAAGGTCGGCGCCCGGTGGCTGATGGGGCAAAAGAAGTAAAGCCTGAATGAGAGGGCAGTCGGTTCCTCCAGACTGGAGGGGCAGGAAGGCAAACAATCGAAGGAGGGTTTTTGGCTAAAGCAAACGAATTAAATAAAGAAAGAAACACATCCCAGCTCGCGAGGCAGTTGTGTTGTACAATGGAGAGAGTGTGTCCAGGGCCCAGTCCTGGCGGCAAAGATTCGCGGGTGTACGACATCTTACCAGGCTGAGCCTGCTGAGTGGCGAGTGGCAGGTGAGGGGCTAGCCTCCCCCTCAGGGGGGGGGGGGGCCGCCCTTGGAGGCTGATCTTATCATGGCTGGGGAGGCTGCTATTGTAGTACGAGTGGCTCTTGGGGTTTCTTCCTGGAACGGTGGGAGGAGGGTTTGGGGGGGGGTGTTCGATCCCCGGGCTGCAGGGCGGTTGGGATCGGCCTGTGGGGCATCTTGGTGGACGTCCATCTGGTCGGGGTCTAGGACAGTTTGGTTCTCTTCGACGGCAGGGGCGACTCGTGGGGCTGGAGGGGGGGGTCGTTCAGGGCAGTCCCGGGTCCTGGCCGAATGCGCTTCCCCACAGTTGGAGCATCTGGCTGGGGAGGCAAGGCAGCACCCAAGTATGGCTTTAAGGTTTCCCCCGCTGGGGCATGAGGGTTTGGGGCAGCGATGCTCGGCTTTGGTGTGTTGAAGGGAGCACAGTGGGCATGTAGGAGTCTCCGCTTTACATAGCGGTTTGATGTGACCATACTTCCAGCACTTCTGGCACTGGGTGATAGGAGAAGACGAGTAGGCTTTTTCGACTGTCCTGGAGTTGCCGAATAGGTAGATGGAGGGGAGCATAGTTTGGACGGAATCAGGCTCGACGTCAAGAACCACCGAATAAGCGCGTTTTTCCATACTGGACTGACGGTTCGGGTTGAGGAAGCGGGCCGCGGAGATGGTAACATCCTTGGAGTTAAGTATCGAGTCGGAGAGGTAGCTGAACAAGTCCTCATCCTGAAGGGGCATGTAGACCACGGGTAGCGAATGGATAGCAAGCTGGACGCAGGTAGGAGCGAGTCTGAAGGGAAGCCAGGGGTTTGACCCAACGGGGAACGATTCGTTGAGCTTTGTGGTTAGGGCCTCGAAGTACGGGGCATAGGACGCAGCAGGGACCGATGTGTCTACTACGATGAGAGTGACGGAGCCTCTGTCGTTAACAATGGCTTTGAGAGAGCGCGGGAGGGAGCAGTTTGCTTCACGGAGCACGGAAGCGGCCAGGTCGGGCAGGTGTGCATTTATGTCGGCGGCGTCAGGGGGAGGAGTAGGGGACGAGCGAGGGGCAAAGAATCTCGTGGCAGCACTGGCAAGTGGGGGGGGAGCCCTCGGGGGAGAGGCTTCCTTGGCGGCTGCCGCGACTTTTGTTGCCGATGTGCTGGTAGCGGAGTTCTTCTTCCTTCTCGTGGTGTTGCTGTTGTTGTTGTTCTTGGCGGCTAGTACTTCTCGGGCCGCTCTATCGAACTCACTGGTACCACCAACAATTGCTGCATATGACTGTGTGGGTTCCTTGGATGGACGTTGGGGAGAAGCCCTGGCGGAGGGGCCTGGTGGGGCTGGGACAGCCGAGAGGCGGGGGCAAGATGTCTGGGCTGGGGGTGGTGCAGAGACCTGTGTGGGTGGGAGGTGTGCCACCCTATGTGACAGGTCACGTAGGCTAGATTGGATTTGGTTTAGTTGTGTGGAGTGGTCCACACCTTCAGGGAGGGAATTGGCGACACGAGACTCGAGGTCGCTTGTCTGGAGGCGGAGCTCCTCTATCTCCTTACCCATTGTGGACATGGCATGGACCAGGGAACAGAGGAGGGGAAGGATTGTGCTATCGGCGAGGGAGACGTCTCCTATCTCGCTAAGGGAGGGTACGGGGAGCTGTTCGGCCGTGAGGCCAGTGAGCTGCCTTGTCTTTAGGAGGAAGTGATGAAGGTGACGGTCTTCAGGTTCAAAGTCTGCCACAGAAGCAGTTGCAGAGGGGAGGTCCTCCATTGGAGTAAACGAGTGGGACGAACCAGGCTGGGCCATGGTGGGGGTGCTCAGGGACGCGAAGCCTAAGCGAGATGCGAGAATGAGGCACAGGACAGGATCGTGCACTATACGACAAGGTGTTGTGAGAAGTAGGGGTAGGAAAATGGAGGGCGCAGAGCGTGTCTGATCCCTTAGCCTTTTTTTTTTTTTTTTTTTTTTTTTTTTTAATAAAATGTTTATTTTTTTTAAAGTTACA
>Ga0307517_10011074_pt1 | contig 12528 bp, 13 predicted proteins | sample 23_EM_MG_FD_194515 | JGI IMG/M metagenome (GOLD analysis project Ga0307517, IMG submission 194515) | Populus trichocarpa ectomycorrhiza microbial communities from riparian zone in the Pacific Northwest, United States - 23_EM | ecosystem: Host-associated > Plants > Roots > Unclassified | place...
ACAGATCCCCACTTGTCGTGACCTCGGGATCAAAGACGCTGGATTCATCAATCACTCACACGGGTCGAAAAAGAGAACGCACCCATGCAATGACCCCCATGACCCCCGTGGCTTTTGCACTTCTTAACGCAATCGCCGTTGGGACAGGTAGGTCCAGCGAGAACCTGGGGTATAACGACGAGAGCGATGAGCAAGTACACGGTTTTAAATGTGAAGGGTGCCATTGTATAGCTTTGAGAGGGCGGGGCTGAGAAATGACGGTGACGTTCGAACGAAGGTAGAGAGAGAGCTCCTGCGAGGGGAGATCGGTACAGAAACGGAGCGAGCGAGCGAGCGGTGGAGAAGTGAGTTAGGAGTGCAATCGGTCGAACCCCAGTTATATAGAAGGGAAAGACACAGCAATCTCGGGTTGGCGGGGGATACAGAATCAAGGTGACGTCCCCAAGGTGACTGGTCTGGGTGCATTGCGGGTTCTGTGAGAAATGGGCAGTCCTCCAGTACTAGTGAAAAGAAAAACCGTTTTTCCGCTTGAGAAGCTGCGGACCGATGGGTAGCAGGCTCAGCGCTCAGCACTCGCAGCGATCCATCAGGATACCCCGATCCCGCTTGCGGGCCCATCAACACCTACCGACAATCCGCAAGCGGACGCGCGATTGATGGGTCATCGCAGGGTACGATGCGGGTATTTGTATCAGGGACACTGGGCCATTCAAACCTCGAGTCTAATCGCTCTGAAGTAGGTATGGGAGCTTTCAGCTTGAAGGTTGTTGGTAAGTTGGTCGATCCGACCACCCATCCCCCTCACGTCACTCGTGTGCGAAGACTAATCCGATAATCCCTCTGGTATGATATATGGCAAAACGTGTGAGTTGAGACAGGCGAGAAACAAAAGAAACAGGACGACGGTGTCGAGTCCATAGTGTGTGAACGGTAGAGGTGGATAGATGATATTAGACAGCGCTAGCAACCTTCTTACGCTGTGAAAGAACGGAAGCGTGTTTCTGTATCTCCTTATTAGACGGAGCATGCCGATGATGTTGAAGATCAGACTTGCCTGCAAGAACTTGCCAACGAGGGGGAGAGACATCGGGGGCTTTGATCGCGGCGGGTAGTGGCCCGGGTGCCCTCTGGAAGGATGAGTGGTGGACTGGAGAGACGGGAAGCATTGATCAATGATGCCAATCAGCATCGCTACGGGCAGAAACACTCACCGTAGGGTCGCTACCACGCGCGGACTCGTAGTAATCATAGCGCACGGTTCTCTATGCCTGATCTAATTTCCCGAATCGATATCAGAATCTTCCAACGTACCATGAACGGGTTGTCATCGTGCTTGGAGTATGGACGAGGCACAGATTTCGCGGACGGGTTGCCACGTCGCTGGGGTGCAGCCTGGCTCTCCTGCGACGAGCCGCCGATCTGGGACATGACGTACGTGAACGACGGGTACGGAGGTACGACATGGGCTCGCATCACGGAAGGTCACAGGAGGATGAAGGGGAGGAGGCAAACGGACGAAATAACGGGAAATAGAATATGGGGGGAGAGGGAGGAAGGGAAAGAGGCGGGTCGCCCAAAGGACCCATTGAGGCACAGGGTCCCTGATATACTTATGGACCCTCCCTAAAAGTAGAGGTGACTGGGGAAGTTCGACGAACAGTCCCAAATCTGTCAATGAATCCGGCCTTGTCGCACCGGGTGCGTCACGGAAGACGTTATCAAGCAGGTGCTCAGGACCAGACCGTTTGGCTGCAGCGGGCGGACTGAATGGGAGGATTCGGTGCGAGTGCGTGCATCTGGGATCAAAGTGCCAGTATCGCCCCACACGTGCTCGAGGGGAGAGTTGAGACTCACTACGTCAGAGTAGTAAAACGCAGAAAATATGTCTACTGGATAACCTGACAGGCACCGCATTGGACGATCTTCACAAAATGCAAGGGATTTTGTATACGAAGGACGCCCTTGCCCGGTTTTTCCGGGGTATTGCGAATGCGCAAGATGGGTTCTTCCAGTTTTTTGCATCGTGGGAGCCACCGAAGCACACAACCTATAGAGAATCCAATACCATGGATCCTTCCCAGATCAGCGAAATATAGCCGCTCGTCAGGTGCCGCCGAGCGGAGGGAAAATGGGGCGATGGATATGGCAGGATGATGGTGGGGTGGTGCGTTGGTATCAATGACAACCGCGGGTAAGTATAACCCTTGGATCGTCGCCTCGGGTGGCGCGCAGGCTTTTCGCGAGAGAGGGTGCACGATTATCCGTGGGGGGGACTACCGGCTCAAGACCGAAAACGCACCCATAGGCTCTCGGAGAATACCAAACAAAAATACCCCATCTGCACGGGACACTCTAGCCATCCCTGGCGTTGGAGGGCGAAGAAGCGCAGAAGAGCGACGATCCGACCACCCCTAAAGGCGAGCTGTGAGCAACATGGGCACAGGATATTCCGCTGTCTCAATCGGTGGTCACAACGCGAACAACCTGAGCGATGAGCGAGAGGTCGGAAGGATAAAGTCCGATCAAAGGATTCTCGGAGGACGCCCCGGCCGGCAACGCCAATGTGCACGCCCAGTGAATCCAACTACACAAAACACACGAACATACCCGCGCAACTCTATACAAGTAATACACGAACTGTAAGGTGCATCTAATACACATCTACCGCTTCTTCTTTCCCCTATTCTTAACAGGCGTTGTCGCTGTGGCAGATGATGAACCCCCTTCACCAGAACCCTCCGCAAACATAGACGTGATGCTGTTTAAGGTTCTGGGATTAGCATCTTCCAGGAGGGTAAACAGAAGCAACAACGCAACTCACCCACTGAAATCTCCAGACGTAATGCTACTCTGCATCTTGACCATCCGCGCTTGGCTCTCTTGCACTTCCTTCAATTGTTCAGGATCCAAGTTTTTCTGCGAAACGAGTCCGGTTAATTATCAATTCTCTGCGCTCGAGAACGCCTCCGAAACGCCAGAGTGTCCCGTACCATCATATAAGGCAAGGCCAAAACCATGACGCCGACCGCACCCATCATCATAATCATTGGGCTTTGTAACATTCCCATGACGTTGAACGACTGCTTGGGAACGAAGTACTCGTTCTTGTATCTCGGGTGAACCTTCAAGGGATATGTGATCGTGACGGGGGAGTTTGCGGTTGACGAGAGGGGAGTTCCCGGGAGGTATGGGCGGACCTCTGGGGGTGAAAGTGAGTCCAGGATGTCTATCCGGTACTGCGGAGAGAGGCTCAGTCGCGCAACGCCTAGGAAGAAAGAGGGTGGCCCTCACCTGATCGAAGAGGTGATTCCTGGCAACGATGTTGAAAATGTAGGTCCCCTCCGGGACATCTGGTCTATAGGGCCGTTCGTAAACACCGTGGCGAGTGACAAGACGCCCGTGTGAGTAACGCACATTACGAACGAACCGTCACGAGTTATAGAACCATGATAGTCAGTACCACTGTCTAAGATTGCCTTTGCCTGACCGAGGGTCTTTGCGTCTGGAGGGTCGATTTCAAAGTTAGAGACTTCATCAATCCGGATGACGGATACGCAGGCAAGAATGCGAACCTGGACAAAGCTTATTCCAAACGACTTTGCCCTTCAGGTCCAATGCACTCGAATAAACTGAAAGTCTAGGATCCGAGTTAACACCAGAACTCAAAGAGTAAGAAGAGTCCAGAGTTTGAAGTCTCCACTCACCCCAGCAGAAGCAGGAACAACAAAGGAGACATGATCTCGGTGAGAAAAACGTGACGCGACAGAAATTTCGATTTCGAATCCAAGCCAGCACCTCTGATCCACACCAAGAAAAAAAAAATGCCAGAGCCGACCTCGTCTTGGATCTGTCCCCCAGAGAGGACAGAGATCCTCGAAAACCTCGTCTCCGGCGTAGGTGCGTCGATTTTCGACTATTTCAACTAGTGTTTATCCCAGTTACCTAGACAGATACAATCCTTCTAACATCGGCATCCTTGAGGATTATCTCTACCACCAAACGCGAAGCGAGGAGTACGACTGTCTAGCCAACCTCGCCATTCTAAAACTGTCCGTCTTTATCCTACACACCTTAATCGCGATGAGACCTGATTCCAGGTTTTTCATACAACTAGATACCAGTTCAATCCCGCCCTCTACAACTCAGACGTCGTGATCCACATCCTCGTCAAAGCTCTCACGTCCTCTCCATTCCCCGACTTCCACCTATGCGTCTCACTGCTCGACGAGCGACCGTCGTCCGCTAACGCTGATGAGCCTGATCCATTGCCCTCGATTCTCCCACAACTTCAGCAATTGTACGCTCTCCTGCAACAATGCCGCTTCCCGGCGTTTTGGACCCTGTACCTCTCCGAGGAGTACAGGGTGCTGAGAGAGGAATACACCGTCGAGTCCGTCGCGTTTGAAGATTCGGTCCGAAAGGTTGTCGTTCGCGCTGTAAAAGCTGCGTTCACCAGGATCGGTGTGAAGAGGTTGAGCGGCTACTTTAACATCGAGGGTACGGTTTTCCCCACCCAATCCAAGCTAAAACTCAATCCAATCCTTTCGCAGGGGGTGCATTCGAAGCCTTCGTCTCAAAACTGGGATGGACCATCGAGAACGAGGTCGTTATTGTCCCTCCTAACCCAGATAACCAGATACAATCGACGGTCGTTCACGAGTCCATTGCTCTTCCTCGTACGTTGCTGCGGTCAATCCATCCCCATCTCCCAGTTGACAATCTAGCGCAGAGTTGGTCAAGGTCATTACACATACAGCCAGAACGGCATAACCGATCTACTTCTGCTGTTGTACATTGCCATGCCGTTAGTGTCGCAAGTGAGAAGTGTCTCCAACATCGGTGGACTATGTGCAATTTGTCTACGACGGTATACCGAGCGGAAGGCAGGTGATTTACACTAGGTGGGGGAATCATGACGAATTGTTTGTTGCTCTACGGTTAGTCCATGACATGTGAGGTTCACGGTTCGCGTCTTGCGCCCCTTTCGAGCGTGAACTGCGTCTGGCTTCCGGTACCTTTTGAGAAGTGGTCATGTCCTGAAAATCCGGACATAAGCGGGGCGAGAAGTCCGAACGAAATACGGACGTACCGTTAGACGTTTCCGGATACCAGCGATGACATGAGACATCCACTTCGCCATGTTGTTCTTGAGCGCGTTCTCCCGTATGCCTTTGGTGTTCAGCCAGGTAACGAGCTCCTCTACCTGTTCAGGTTCGGAGTAGGCGGCCCACTCATTCACACCGAGCATCCCATCCACGCCTTCCTCTTCCAACCGCCGCTTCTTGACATCACCGTCTTCCACCTCTCTCTTATCCAACAGGTCCCGATCCAGTTCACTCGGCCCCTGAATGAACACCCTCCCAGCGCTCCACACCGTCCCTCCTCCACTCGCGACCAACGTACCAGATCCCAAACCGTCGAACCACCAGATACGATTGTGGAACCGATCTTTCCCCATTGGTTTCACCCTGATGCAACCAAGCAACTTTCTGAACTCCCGCTCGATGGCTTCAAGCCGTCGATCGAATTTGTTCACTTCGTCCTCGAGTTTTCGCAGATCTGAGGCGGCTTTCCGAGTAGATGCGGCATTGGATCGAGATATCTCGCGCGATTTAGCTTGAGCCTTTCGACGGAGGCTTTGACTTCGTGACGCGGATCGTTTGGTGCTACCACCAGCCACCGAACCTGCTTCTGAGGTTGCCCCGGAGTCGGGCCCTCCGTCAGACAGGTCACTCGAATCTTGCATCTCGACATCCTGCTCAATTGCATTCCCACTCCCATTGGCGGGAGCGGTGCTTCCGTTTGGAGAACTCTTCGCATCCTTTTTCTGGCCCACGGTGAGGTTCGAAATTTCCTCCACGCTGAAAGTGGGTTCAAAAACCCAAAGGAGATGAGAGGATTATGGATACGCTTACGCTTGCTTCTTGGACCTGTTGATCTCAATTTTCTCCTTCCTCAGCGCCGTCAACTGCTCCTCGCATGATTCCATGTGTAGGTGAATCGCTTTGCTCGATACCGAAAGTCCACACATGAAAGATAAAAGCGCGATCTTGTATTCGACGGGCATTGTCCAATACCGCTCGCCCGGGTTCGCCCTTTCCGAAAAGACCTGAGAATCCTGCAAGTGTTTTGGGGAAGACGATCCTTCGGGCGACTCGTCGGAAGCTGCAGGTTCATAGAGGAGCCAAGTGAGGACATGTTGGGACAGTGGGAAGGCCTCCACGGAGGCAAGCTTTAGGGATATCAGCCTTTGCCCGTTATGCAGGCATAAGGATGAAGTACTTACATCCGTGAGACAACCAACCAAAGCCTCTTCCCAGCCTTCCCGTCCTTCTGCAGCGCGCAGAGGTACACGCTCCCAGTTATTCCCGACTTCTAGCATGGCGTCGGTGAGATTTTCGGGATGTACGTCGAATACCAGGGGAGGGTCTGGTGGGTCCAGAAGGGAGGTTATCGCCGTCTGTCGGGTGAAAGGAACGGTGCGTAGGTTGTAAATGAGGGTAGCGTGGATCTCCGCGATCAGGGTGCAGGGTGGGTCGCTTGTGTTATGTCGGAGTGCAGCCTCAAATTCATCTAGTGTAAATGTCGAAAGATGTAACGGGATACTGGGAAAAAGTATATCAGTGGACCGCCAAGCTGTCGCCAAGCATGTTCCGCGTACCCATAAACAATGAGATAGTTCCAAGCCATGAGGAAGGTCTCAAACAACCCATGGATGTCTCGGAACGGTAACTCCCTACTGGGAACTGGTCGTTGGACTTTGGCACCTGCCTTCTTGTCCCTTTCAGGTAGCACGACGTCCATGTCCTCAGCGGGATACCGAAGCGGTTTCTTCTTCTTCTTCTCCGGAGGTGGGGGAGGGGGTTTGGCTGGTTCCTTGAGTTTCTCGGCTGTAGATAGGTCAGCAAGGTTCGGAGGTGGAAATCAGCCACTCAACGCACGTTCGGGTTCCTTCTTCTGCTTCTTAGCGCTTGGTCCTTCCTTCTCTTCCCAAGCTTTCTTACGTTTCTCCATCTCACCTTTCTTGAGGTTTTCCACTCCCTTTCGAGTCTCATCTGGCATGACAGAACTGACTCCGTACTTGTCTGCGATGAACTTCTTGACTACCCAGGGAGAAGCGACCGCGGCGTCACGATCCACGCAGTCCCTGATGAACCTCCGGAGGATGGACTTTGAGAAAGTCAAACGATCACGACTACACAAAACAAGAAGCAAGGCACGATTAGCACGTTCGAGCATGCGCGAAGCAAGGTCATGAGTTAAGTTACCTCATGGATGGGCACTGTACTTCCATCAGACTTCCACTCCATTTTGACTTTTCCGACTCAGGTTTGTCATTCGGACCAGCGGTGACTTTCTCCTTGTTGTCTTCGTGTATCTGAATCTTATAGAGATATTTCTGGGGGTCGTCGCGAACGTTTGCATCTTTCACGGGTAATTTGAGATCGCTGGCAACTTTGTGAATTTGCTCTTCTTCGTCGGGTTTTGATGGGGAAGAGGCGGTGGCAACCAGGCTGGATCGGGGAGGGAAAACTTGCATGACGCGGGCATAGTACCTAGGACGAGTTAGGCGGATGCCCGACGAGCATGAGAGGTTGAACATGCCTCTCTCCTTGAATATCAACAAACACTCCTTGAAACGACAATCAGAGGCAACGCAGGAGGTAAACCACAACAACTCACTCTCGTCGAGGAAATACCTGTCCTTGAAGCGTTCGTAAACGGCCTCTATGAGATGGTCGAGCCGACCAATCACCTCTAAGAGACAATCAGCCTTTCCGGCAATTCAGGCTGAATTCCCTTGGTAATGGGCACTCACGCCATTGTACGGCTTTGAGAATCGGTGCCTTAAGTGGTTCAGGAAACCTAGAATGCATCGTGCGAGCCTCAAGTTCCTCGCTGTCCAACGCCTCGAAGTAGTTCAGACCACTCTTGCCGGTGACTTCGCACTGAAACTGCTTCTGCCTGTAAAATGACATCCTGGCAGCGTAGGCACTGGATGTTCCGAGGGTTGGGAAGGGCATTGTGAGTGGGATGGAGGTGTGAAAATGTGTTGGAGGACGGACTCGTATGTCTCGAAGAGTTCGCCTGTTCGCTCGAGGTAGAACACGTCTCTTGAGGGATCTTTCTTGAGGGCTTCAAGGAGGGCGAGGGACGGTTCGGTGAGCACAACGCGTTTGCGTCTGCATGTTGGCATTGTGTTTGTCGGGTGGATCAGGCCGGAGAAAGGGAGGAGGGGAGGGGGAGGGGACGCGGAAGAAACGCCGGATGAATGTGATCTTCTGCCTCTCGGTGGACATAGTTGGGCGAGGGCGGGACAAGTGCAGTCGGCCGGCGATCAACGGAAAATTCAACGAAATTCGCTCAAATATCCAGCAATCGTCGGCCTCAGCCTCAGCATTAACAATGACTATGGGGTATTTTCTACTCTAAAACCATTGGCAGCAAGCCGTCTTACGAACACCACCTCAGAACAAAAACACCTGCAAAAGCCGAGCGCTCAGTGAGTAGGGTGTCGGCCGGACAGTTGGAGAGCGATCGTTACCTGGTCGGCGAGCTTGCTCAGGCCGGTTGGCACAGGATAATTGAGTTCAGTAAGGTGGCCCCTACATATCATCATCAGTCGAAGTCGCGAAACGGGGTATGGTTCAACGCACTTCATAGCATTTATCATCGGAGGAGGACCTGGTGAGTGATCGGAATGAGCGTCTGGAGCCACCTGCAAAGAAAAATGCATACCGCACAACAAAACCTTGATATCATGGCTACTACTGGGGAGGTGCTTCTCGATTTGGTCCTTTGTGACGAACCCGGACCCACCAGTCCAACCGGCGGGGGGGTTGTTGAGCACATAGAAGACCGTGAACCTGGTGGGGTGAGCAGAAGCCAGCTCATCCAATTCAGCTTTGAGCAAGATATCCTCCGGGTTTACGTTGGCATAGATGAGGCTAATCTTGGTCTTGTCCGCGGGGTTCTTGAGAATAGCACGAATGATTTGGAGCATGGGAGTGATTCCGGTGCCTCCAGCGATCATACCGAGCTCACGAGATAGGTCTGGGGTATAGACGAATTTACCCTTGGGGCCCCTGACCTTAACCTTGTCTCCAATCCTGAGGAGGGACACGTGGCGGGAGATGTTACCCTTCTCATAGGCCTGACCATAGTTCAACACCAGGCCAGGCAAACGAGGGCGGTACACACCTTGATCAACAGGTCGAAGTGGCCAAGGTCATCGTCGCTGCTCGTCGGTGTGTAGCTTCGCATGATTTCCTTGCCGTTGATAGTGGCAGAAATTGAGATGTGCTGACCAATTGGTAGGCCGAGGATATCATCCAGGTTTGGCAAACCAAATCGATAACTACCACATGTCAGAAGAGGTTCGGAGAGTAATTATATGAACGCTCACACAGCGGCATTCGGTGAGATGATGGTCTTTTTTATGAGTGAAAACTCTTGCCAATTCTGGGGGTCCAGCACCGGCTTCTTCGACTCTGGAGATGTACATCAGCCTCGCCACATTTCACCCACACGTACAAAGGATTGAACTCACTTCGAGAGAACTTCCAGAAGGTCACCGCAGAGGTTACCACAGTGAGAGCAATAGCCACCAGCTGGGCCAGCTGGTTGCTTGAAAAGTCCTTAATCAACTGCGAGGACATATTTTCGGGTTGTTTTTCGTGACCAAGGATCGTTCCGAAGATATTGCAACCGGAGTCACTCAGCAAGGAGCCCAGGAATTGAGAGCCAACGTAGCAGACGAAGAAAACAGAAGCGAAGGAAAGCGCGAATGCTACGTGGTTGGCGGTAATTGACATCATGCGATGTTCTCCCCAATTCACATTCGCACCCACCACCCCCAGACCGGGTTGGCCACGTCATGATCATCATGCTACGGTTCCTTATCTTGCACTCTGTATTTGACGCGTCTTTCGTGCGTTTCTTCGAATGTGAGCTCAAAACTCGGTGATACATCTGCTGGAAAGATATACAGGCGCCGCCTGCGCCGCGCCTTCGACGATTTCATGATCGTACAGTCATCACACACGTCCACATCGCTTCGGCGGTCTTTGTTGCAGTGGGTCTTGGATAGATCCTGGACGAGTTATTCCTCAACAACGATGTCCTTCCCAAAGTTTTCACTCCTTGTCGCCTTGTTTTCGTGGTCAACGGTCGTGCTTGCGGGGGCAGGAATACACAGACAGATCAGGGATTTGATCAGGTCCGATTCGCCTCTCTTGCGGTACCCCACCCAGGTCACCCAGGATATTATCCCCAAGCGCATACATTCTCATAACGACTGTGCGTCGTTTTCCCCCTCTCCGTGGGGTTTAGCCACGAGACTGACGATCGACCTAGACTGGAGGGAGGTACCTCTACTGACCGCCCTAAGCTATGGGGTAACCAGCGTTGAGGCTGACGTCTGGCTGTTCGACGGCGATCTATTGGTGCGTGGCATCCACTGACCGGTGTCCTAAACCGGTGTTTACTCGGCGGTGATCCTCCAGGTTGGGCATGACCTCGAATCGCTTACGGCGGCTCGAACCCTCCACTCGCTCTACATACAGCCGTTACTCAAGATCCTCGATTCCCAGAACCCTGATACGTTCTATACGAGGACAGCCCCTCGACGCGTCAAGTAAGCAATTCACCGATCTATTCCCAACCTCTTCTTTCGTTGTTCAGAAACCAGAATAAGTACACAGACGCGGAAACTGATCTGAGCCCTTTACTTTTCCCTCCTCAAGTGGCATCTTTGATGCGTCGAGCGCAACATCACTCAATTTATTCGTTGACATCAAAACGGACGGTGCAAGGTGCGTTCATCATAATCGAGGTATTTGTGACCCTCATTCACCGACGACCTGGCTCAGCGCCTTACCTGTCGTGCTCGAAGCTTTGCAGCCACTTCGCGACGCCGGGTATCTCACGACTTACTATTCCAACGGAACCATCGTGCGCTCTGCCGTCACTGTTATCGGGACCGGCAACTCTCCCCTGGATCCCATCAGGACCCTCGATCCGCGGGACTATTTCTTCGATGGTCCACTGGCCAATCTAGGCGGGGGAGATGTCTTCAAACAAACGTTATCCCCTATCGCAAGCACCGGCTTCGCGGCTGCCGTGGGTTGGAATGGGCTTGGAACGATTTCTGATGGCCAGCTGACGAGGCTAAAGGAGCTCGTTGATAATGCGCATGCCCTGGGTATTCAAGCACGTTTCTGGGACACGCCTGGATGGCCCGTGAGTGCACGAAACAACGTATGGAAGGTTTTGTTGGAGAGTGGCGTTGATTGGTTGAATGCCGACGATTTGGGGGCTGCCAGCGAGTTGTAAATTCGTTGTTTGTCGGGGTTTGTTGGGTTTTGGGACCTCCGCTGCTTCGAATTTCGATCAGTCAGCTGTTACTTACGAGACTCAATGCGTCGGCAAACGGCCTCGCAAGCCGGTATCGAAGGAAGAGCAAAGTGTCGGTTACATTCCAGAAGAACATTGTTGATTACTGGGGTCCGGGTTCGACTGCTGAGAAAATACCACTGAGTGCCGCGCATTGACCAGAGACCAGTTTTCTTTCTCGCTCGAGTCTCCTGCTTGAAGTGGGGGGGGGGAGGTTCTTAGAGAGGTCGTTTCGCATTGACAGCGCTCGGCGCTCGCTGTCTCGTTTCCGTACATTGTGGTTTCGGAGATAGTCAACGGATCAAACGCGGGTCATGCCAAGGAACCGAACTTCAACTACTGCAGTAGGACCGCATGTGGTTATATAAACTTGCAGACTTCACAGACAATGCAAGCGACTGCCTGTCCCTCCCCCGTTTCCCCTCTTCCTCTCTATGTCATTCCCAACGCCTGAGCCTTCCACGAGTCAAAACCCCTCTGGTTTCCGTCTCGCTGGTTCCGGGAGGCTCAAGAAGCCCAGGTGGAAGCTCGACAGTCTCCCAGATCTCGCTGGCAAAGTGGTTATGGTCACCAACCCAAACAACAAGGTTGGCACGGATACGGCGAAGGTACTTGCTCTCTGTCTCGTGCCAGCGATCCCCACTGACAAACAAGGATGGATAGGCTCTCCTGTACCACAACGCGACCGTTTACATCGCTTCCTCTAATATCCCCAAGGCCGAACAAACAATCACCGACCTGAAGAAGGAAACGGGCAAGTGCCCAATATTCCTACACCTCGACCTGGGCGACAGGGGCAACTGCGAGTCTGCCGCTCAGCTTTTCCTCGGGTGAGAGTTTCTCCAAACTTCGATCACTCTTACCAGTTCCGGGAGGTGTTCCTAATGACCGTTCGTCTCTAGAGCGGAGAAGGAGCTCCATGCGATTTACAATTCAGGGTATGTCGCCGGTCGTTTTACCCATCAGAAAAAACTACGTCTTTTACACTCATTTTGTTGGTTCTTAGAAGGATCATTGCCCCCGGTTTGAGCAAAAATAACTTTGACGATTATGACATGCAGTTCACCAAGAAGGTGATCAGTGAGTTAATTTCACTGGGAGAGTGTAAACCCGTGTGTTCACCTTCGCGTCGTC
>Ga0307517_10011075_pt1 | contig 12528 bp, 13 predicted proteins | sample 23_EM_MG_FD_194515 | JGI IMG/M metagenome (GOLD analysis project Ga0307517, IMG submission 194515) | Populus trichocarpa ectomycorrhiza microbial communities from riparian zone in the Pacific Northwest, United States - 23_EM | ecosystem: Host-associated > Plants > Roots > Unclassified | place...
TGGACATCTCCAAGCCATTATATGGATGATAATCAAAATACCCGTGGGATGGGATATGTCACGAACCTCTCTACAATTGTTGGTACCTCTACTCCTCCATCAGAGCTCTAGCAACTATTTAATCAGGTCAAACTCCTTATTGAGGCAGTGCTGGCCACTCAAGAGCAAAATCAGGCCTAACAACTTGTTCAAGTCTCGGAGCAAGAGCCAACACCCTCATTCCCAACCTCAAAATCTGAAGCCATCCCCTCAGCTAGAAGAAGATAACACTACCTAGAGGAGGCCAGGAAAAACGACACTCAGAGTTTTCAACCTGAACGATTCCCAGTCGCTCTAGAGGTTGTTCTTGTAGAAGCGAAGCTCTTGAAACTAGTGGTCATTCTAGACATGATCCCTCTTGCCATCGTGGGATAGAAGATACTTATCATTCACATTGTTCCATGCCAAAATTCTCCAGTTCCTCAGAACCTAGTAAAGAGAGGTCAAGAAAGAGTTCTGCTAGTAAACATGTCATTCTACTCTAAGTCTAATAAAACTTATATAAATGATAACTAGGCTCTGATATCAATTGTTATTTTTGGATTAAGATAACAATAACATCTAATGAGAGATGAATTAAATGTTCCACTAATAATAACAAGTATTGCAAGTAACTCAATTAAATATAATACACATATAACCAACAATAAAATTAAAGTGTTTAAAGTAAAGAGTATAGGGATAGAAATTGCAAACTCGATTTTCAATGTGGTTCAACAAGCCTATATCCACACCTTAAGCACCAAACTGGTATTGAGTATTATATTCTTTACTAATCCAAGCCAAAGATTACAATGTCCTTGATGAATCCTTACCAAGCCCTTTTCACCATATAAAGAAATACTTTCTTCAAGATTTTTCACCTTGGTGAGGTGCCTCATCAATGACCAAGAGTTTTTCACTTAAACTCTTGAAGGATTATAATTGTTTGAAATGTAGCAACACTCTCTCAAAATGTAGATAATACAATTGAAACTTATATCTCTATAGCTCATTCAATAACACTTAAAATGTATGAAGTTGTTTAAGTATAGTGAATGTGAGAATTTATACGCTCATGCAATAATATAAAAGTTTTAATTTATAAATATGAGTATAATTTAGAATTGATGATTTGAAGTTGTTTTTACTATTAAAATAGCTTGTATATGATATATATTCAAATTATATTATTAATTTTTTAATTAGATAAGTTATACATATGTTTCTAGCAAAAACTAGTCGTTATAGTTCTTTTGATGGATGAAACGGTTGACCGGTTCCTGCAGACTCCCAGGTGTTTATCTTTGATGAACAAGCGGTCGACCGGTTCACTTCGTATAGCTAAGCAGTCAACCAATTCAACTTAAAATCTAAATTTGACATTTTCAAACTTGGTGAATCTTAAATCGACTAAATGCATATCAATCATATATTGCATGCAATGTAAAGTGTGTGAATTCATTTTAATTTATGTTATCAAGTAATATATAAAGATTTATATAATTAGCACTAAAATGAATCCTTAAGAACTAAGTTTTCACTTGTTTTGTATCTTGAACTTGTTGATTTCTTTTTCATTTAATTCTTCATGCTTGTTGATGATCACTATATAAACGTGTTTAAACTTAATATCTACTAAGCATATCATTAGTCTATTTTCATTTAATTATTGTCATCAAAATATATAAATATTAATATGTGACCCAAAGATCAACAATTTCCCCTCTTTTTGATAATGACAATTAATATATACACATAGATATAAAAAGATGAATCTCCCCGTATATTTTGCAATATGATTAACAATTAACAATAATATATATATATATATATATTCTCTTCCCCTCTTAATCATATAATCATGTTTTATATCTATTTTCACAAATTCTATCCTCTTTCATCATCAACGAAAAGTAACAGGAAAGGAAGGATAAACCATAAGCAACATAAAAATAAAATATAAAAACATGTTATAATTTTCAAAATGTAATATCCATTACAATAAGGGAAAGAAAATACAAAAACATAAAAAGAATAAAATCATGAAAATATGAAAATGTTCTTGATACAATTGCATATGGCGGTGGATATCAAGAGAGTTGATTTGTCATCATGGTCTTGATATCTTATAAGTCGTGTGCGTGAGAGTTTTAAAGTTAGCTTATATTCATCTCAATATGGACCATGTGATTTTCCATCCTAGATCTCCATGAACTAATATCGGTATCTTCAGATGAAAAAGTCGTAAATAGAGTCTCAAACATATCAGCATACTCATTATCACCATCGATTTTGTTCTTCTCCCTCCTCGTGCTTTCTTTAGCATGAGCACTAACCTAGTTTTCAGGAACTAAAATATTATATCGGTAAATACGTATTCCATCTTGTTAGGGTTTTGGTATTTATTTCCATTGCCTTTTGAGTATGAATTCCTTTCTGTATCGGAAAGCAAAATCTCAGAGCACTCAAAATATTATAGTTAGTTCTCTTCTACTACCCAAAGCGATGAAGTGCTGGCAACTAATTTAGTGAAGACTAATAGTGAGTGTTTTTCTTTTTCTTTTTTGGATTGTAAAGCTTTTATTTTTTATTTTTTATTTTTCTTTATCGGATTCAAAATTAATTTGTTGAATAAATTATTATTTGACCCCAATATTTTTAGTGAAATAATTAGGTAATCAGTTTAGTTTTAAGAACATAATATTGAGTCTTTATAATTTAATATTCATTTGCTACTTAAATTATAAGTGGTTCTTTGAAACTCTCAGTTAATTTTGGTCAAAGTACTAAATTATAATTTTCAAAATCAAAAGGACTAACAAAATCATCAAAATTATAATTTGTTAAATATTTGATTTCTTCTGTGCAAACACCACTATATATTTTTCAAAGTAATATACAGAAAGATCTATTGGCTACAAGACTACATATTTCCAATCTCCTTCACAGGCCATGCTCGCTATTGCTGGGCATCTTGAGTTTCCCGGTTTTCAGGTCTGGGAGATTCAGCATAAACTTGTCCTTGATCTCTCACATCTCTAAAAATGGAAAGAAATGAGTTGAAACCTTCAGAGGAAGCCCCTCCTAGGATCCACAGCAACAGTGAGCTAAACGAATTCATGGACCCGGAGTTGGGATTGGTTTCTGATTGCTGAAGATCCGCTTGACCTGGATTCTGCATAGGATTATCTACTCTCTCTCGGATGTCATTTTCCAAGGGTTGTTCAAGCCCAGGAGCTCCTATTCCATTGGCAGGTATTGCTTGGTCAGGTCCAGGTCTTAATGCAGGCCCAGAAGCCATGTCTGCATTAACTGAACCTGGGTTCCTAGTGTTCAATCTAGTGATGTGTACAGTCGAAGCAAGGATGGTAGAAGAGGTGATATGGAAGTCTGGGTGTTGCTGAAGCTGTGAACGCCGGTTTTGCATGAACCTTTGTAGAGTTGGTACCTGAGAAGAGCTCTTCCATATTAGAGAACTTGCAACAGCAAAATAAAGAAGAAACACAGACTTGCATCACAAAGTAATTGCAAGCTTATGGTGAAAACTCGACCTATAGAAACAGAAAAGAATCGACATGACAATGCCAAAATACACAAGAAGATTCAGGTTGATACCTCGAAACGGTTCCAGAAGTATAGGATGAGGTGTTGCATAAATGCTGCAGTTGTGGAGAGAGCCAAATATGAAAAGCCTGGAAAAACATTGAAGTGATATTCTCAGATAGAATTGATACTATGAAGCTAGAGATAGACCAAGAAAAATCACTGGGTCCATACCATAAGCATAGGAGAAGAAGTAGATGTGGAAAACCAGAAAATATAGCAAAAAGAAACGAGGAAAGAACTTCATTGATATTGGCGTGCGGACACTGCAAAATATGGCAGATGGAATCTCAATATAGTCAACAGGAAAAAAAACACTGATATGGGAAAGTGCACGAGCGCGCATCTATGCATTCACAAATGTTTTTACTCAAAAGACACCAATAAAAATATGGAAGACAAAAGAAAAGGAAAAAGAAATAGCAGTTATTACCCTAGGAAAAGAGATTTCTCACATCACAGAAAAAACCACAAAACCAATAAAAATATAAAAGAAAAGGGACAAATTGCAACAAAAATAGTCCTCAAGTTAAACAATAAAAACGAGCCCAGGAGCCCAACCATCACTTCAAAGCCAGAGCGAATGCAAGAAGTTTGGCACTTGTTCTCTACGAACTAGGAAGCTACTGATTGTGATTGTCCACAACCAGACCATTTCAGCACCAAAACATGCTGGACCACCAAGGCCAGCTTTACCTTCAGTAGCATCTACTGTGTGCTCACAGATCATGGATCACAAACAATCAAGTAATCATAGTCCTTGGGATTAAGCACATCCAACATGGGTCAGCTATAGCCAGCTTGTGGCCAACATGGTCCATTGCAACTCAAACTACCATTGGTAAGAGCAAAGCTGAATTGAATATTAAAATAAAATAAAATAAAATACAGGCGCAAACAGCAGTCTTGATTAGAGTGAAATGTTTGTTAGCATGTGATCAACAGCAATTGGATGGAATACAACCAGATGATGAATATGCATCACATCAACCAAGGGCAGCATGCATAAAAGATGCAACACATACCTGATCAATGTGAACAGTTCACACAACCAAACAAGGATTAAGACCATGAAAGCCAATAGCTGATCATCGTAAAACTCGAACAGAAAAAATAAGATACCAATCATTATCTGCAAAGCCCAGCATACAACTCTCATCAGTCATTAGGTCATAGAGATAGCTACTAGCAGAAAAAATTATTAGAAAAGAAAATATAAACTATAAGCAACTGAACATGATGTGCTCTTACAGGTACAAATACGAGTGACTCAATCACATGGACAAAGATCAGCTGAAAGGTTGGTAGCCGATGTCGAGCATGGTGCTGAAGCTGCACTGCAAAAATTCAGAAAGAGAAACAGCCAATCATATTTAAAGGAAAAACAGACAGAAATACAAAGCCTCACGTCAACCATTTGCAGTCTCACTCAACTACTAATGATAGATTCAAAGTTCATTTTTTCAATGTAACTGTCAACCAATCCTTTTCAGATAAATCATTAGACCCTGGCTGAACTTCCTGGAAAACTAAACCACCAAGAGTGCAAGGTTTTAAGGAGACAAATTAGTTACTATTAACTCAAGTAGTTTTAACCACAAACAAAACTTCAAGGATAAATACACAGTATAGTGGTAGCACCATTCTACTCGTCAAAATACCAACTGCATCTGAAAATACACATACCTGTAAATTTCAGCATACGTGTTTGTGTCTCTCTCAATGTAAATGACACTGACATCGTTGTGGTAAAGAAAACAAACAGTGACATCATAAGCACGCCACACTTGGTCACAAGATAGTCTTCAGGGAAAGAAAAGAAAACCATAATCATCAGAGAACTATCTATATCAATTAGACCAAATCAAGGAAAGAAATTCTTCTGGGATACATTTAGAAAGCACTAATCTAAGTGATAGTTTTATAAATGCCAAATGCAGCAATCACAATAATATAAGCTCAAGTAATAAAATCATAGGAAGAAGAAAGATAGCACATGGACAACTTTTCCAAATAAATACTGCGGTTTTTGTTCTAATTACAGCTCCAACAGACTATTAAATGTCAAATGCTAAAGATATCAGTCTCTTCATGCTTGTTTTTAGGGATCATTCTCATTTCAGCTAGAATCAAGTCAAATAATAGTAGAACCACTAGACTGTATAGGAAGATTTCTATTCGTTGAAAGAGTTGCACTAGCGGTAGGCACCTTTGGTTTTAGCATAGCTCTCTTCTTCAGAGGGTGAGGGGAGGGCATTTAGATAGAGAAAGAGAATGGAAAATCTGAGGCAATCTCTTGTGTTTAAAGAAAATCAAGGACCCCCTGCAAATTAAAGGACACTCTGTACCAAAGTCAAAACATAGCCAAGATTCTACAACCACCTCCTTGTCTTTTCCATCAAAACATGCCTCCTACTCCCTCACCAAAATAGTGTCATAGCAGCCATTGTTACTTGTTGATGAAGGATTGAGAAAAAATTGCTTAACTTGCAAATTCTCCACTCAGTCATGCCCAATATGAAGTCCTTTCTCACACTCATTTATTCAGAGGCCTTTTCAGTTAGTAAGAGTAGAAACCTAGCAAAATCCTGGCAATCTCTTAACATATTAGCCTATCTCTTTTTCCCATTTTTCTCTTTCCTTTTGTTTATTTTTTATGTTCAATATTCTTTATGAGAGTTTGCATCCAAACTTCTTTACCATGCTGGAAAACAAGACAGTGATAAGATGGAGAGTTTTAGGATTGATGGATCCTACGGAAAGGTTTGGTGACTCAAGAGAACTCTATATCAGTCAAGACACTGCAGGAAAAGCCCCTAGCTTCCCCAATCAAAGAAAGTACTGAATTACATCATCAGGGCTTTAAAAATCAATAAGCTTTTACTTCTACAGCTATCCATTTGCCACAAGGATTTGGTGGTATTGATACATAGAAAATTCTAATTACTGTTCCTTGAGGTTCTGCACAAACATTCAACCAGCATTCCCACTAGGAACATGCATCATGTATACAAAAAATTTAAATGCATTATTCATAACAGCAGCCTTAGATATTGCAACCTCATTGTATGAAGAGTACTGAACAACTAGATAGATGGAATGATAAGTCAACAAACCTCCAAATTTTGCAGGGCCTTCCTGCGGCTCTTGCGCATAACTAAGATTATAAAACTCTTTTGTTTGGAAATTATAAAGGTAACCTGAAATAAAGTACCATAACATAATTAGACACAATGACAAACAAAAATCATATCAGGACACCATATATCATTTCAAACTCAATGCGAATATCACAGAACATAGAGTTGAGATCCATTTGGCAAAAGCATTTGCATATTTTTGTGGTCCTAGTTGTTACCATAAAGAAACATTTCATAATATGATCAGTTAAAAGAACCTTTGATGTCCAGTTCACAAAAACAGAGCTTTAATTTATCAAATTGCCAAATAAATATAACTTAGAAAAACTCAAAGGTGACACAACAATATCCCATACTACCAAATTCTCTGAAGCTTCTTGGAAAATGAGCCTTCATCCAGTCTTGTCTGGCTTGAAAAGGTGACTGCTTGGGTAGAGGGAAAATTCAAGGATTGTACAAGTGAACTTGGAGTGTTTTTGAGTGATAACTACAAGCATCTTCAAAAAGCCTTGAATTGAGGCTTTTTGCTGGGTGAGCTATTTTTGTGTTGATAACTTACAAAATGGTGGAGCTGTGGAAGGAAAACACATCCTTGATCACCCCCAAACACCAACATAGCATTTAATGATGTGTGTGCCTGCACATGCACGTGTGCACGGTTTCTATTATACTTCTCTATTCTCCCTCAACCATCCCTTGATCACATGACCTTGAAGGTCAGACAAGCTCCCAATCACAAGCTATGGTTAGGGAGAAGCATTTGTCACCATAACTAGCTATGCTACAAAGAAAATGGCAAGTAAACGAAAATTTATAAATGGAAGGAAAGCAGCAAGTTGGAGCATGACAGAAACATAAATCACCATCACTGAAAACCAAGTCCTACTGGAACCCATATAGAGTGAAATGGTAGAGAAAGAATTCAACTGTTCCTTGATGATACAGCTTGAGATCAACTAAAGGAGCATAGATTAGGTCAATATTTGTTACAAGGTGGTGGCACGTCTGACAATCATTGACTATGGTTTAAGTGATTGATATTACTGATACATGACGTATAAAAAAGTCTTGACTGGAGAAAATGTATTCATGAAATCAAATTCCAATCATTTGATAACTGTTGCATGTAACAATTCATGCACTAACTAGTATAATCAATCCAAGCAACTGAGTTTTTACCTTGACCAGGAGAACTCAATAAACTATTCATCAGTATGGTGTCATATCCAACAAGTCTGTTTATGAGAAGTTGCTGCCACCTGGAATAAGAAAATATGCATTAAGTGGTGACAGCTACATGCACAAGCATTCTAGTCAAGATTATATATTGCATGCATTATGAAACAATAGAGAATTATTCTCAAATATTCACAAAAAGATCTACGTGCATTTTCCAAAAAGACTTGAAGGTTCACTAAGATTTTGGACTTTCACACTTAGACCAAAGGAACTGAAAGTAAAAACTTCGTATCCCTTGGAAGTCCTCAGAAATTTAGTTTTTTCTATTTTTTGCTGATGGGATAATCGCTTCATCAACAGGCACTATGGTTTACTATATTGGGCGATTTAGATTTAAACTAAGGCCCAGTTGAGTTAACATCAAAGTTGATGCAATGAGAAAAATCAATTTAATCTTACATGACTCTTGGTGTTCTCTTTAAATGCCTGCAATTTATCTCTTATATGAAGTCAATTTTGTGTCACCAAACTCCAGAATTATCTAACCATACTCAATCTCTTAACTCCAAACGTTTCAAAAGAATCCAACTACAAAATTTTTCAAAACCTGAATGGAAGGCAAATTACCAAAACCATCCAGCATGAACGTCTAAGGGTTACAATTTAAAGCTTATGCCAACATTAATATTGTCCAGCGAAGAATTTTGTTGATTTCATAGAACACCAGGCATGCTGTGCATGGTGCGTATTTAATAAGAAATATAACCTGTTTCCAAAGCAGGGATGCCGGGCTGATATACTAATGTTAGCAGTACGTATATTATGCCGAGACTTGGCTTCTTCAGGTAGCAAGAAGAAACCCTGCAAACCAAAATTTTTTATAATGTTAGAGGAAACCAAATACAAAGCTTTGTGACTACAGAAGAACTTTTTATTCAAAATCTGAAAACATTTCTACCATGGCATCAACAAAAGCAACAAAACTTTACACAGTGAAAGACAAGTTAATGAAGAATGAAAGTGGAATTGTACCTTTTCCATGGTGTATAAAAAAGTTGGTTCAAATGCTTTATTCTTCTTCTCAAGCCATTGCACTGAAATAGATAGCACAATTATTAAACATGTTCCACAACTACAATGGACAAAGAAAGTCATAAGCTTACACACTTCGCAAAACTTTATAACATGTGCAACAGAACCAGTAAATTTAACACCACAAAATGATACCAGTAGGCTACGTTGGCCACCGCAATCAAAATAGATTTAATACACAAGAAATTGACACTATTAAACTAACACCAATTATCCTCTATGCATATATGACAGAGACAAAACCTCTCAAAAAACTGTATTATAATCACTAGTTCAGGTTTAACAAAGAGAAAATACTTTAGTTCGGTAGCTTTCTGAAGCCACTGAAAACATGACATATTCAGTTCCACAGCTAAATCTTTAGGTCACACTCTGAAATGAAATGGTCATTCAACCAGGCTACGACATTCTAAAGGGATAGATGTTAAGTTCTATATGAACATGAGAATGATTGGTTTATGTCAACAAATATGAGGTCATAGAAACATCCAAAACACTCAACGAGTAATCAAGGGACCAGTTATTACCAGCGAAAGAGTTAAGCCTGTCCAGGTAAAGTATTCTCAGCCACTTAGGAACATCAAGGTTTACATGTATGCCTGTAATATCCTGCACTTGAAAATTCAAATTCAGAAAAGGAACATTTATTCCATAATGCATCTAATCAAGTAAGAGCTGCATTAAGCATGCCCTTATGATCTATCAGACCTTTTGAAACTTCTCAAAGTTCAGAACTAGAAAAATGCATGAGGGCAGGTACAAGGAGAATGAGAGAGAAATGGAAGTTGAGAAATATTCACAAGTTATGCCTGGTTAAAAGTACAAGTAAAATTAAGCCAAAATATATTGAGAATTAGACAATACTGGAAAGTCACATGCATTATCAAAAGAGACTGAAGAATAAATGAAATTGGCATGAATAAGCACTGACTGACTAGGACAATAGTTAAAAGAGAGATTGAAAGGGGAAAAGGGTATTCTTGTAGCATAAAGAATAAAGCCCTGGACAAGGTTAGGAAAACGCAATTATAAAATCTTGCATTCCCTGGCTTTCACTTGAGTAGGTCCATAGAGGCAAAAACACACAGGATACCCCAAAGAAAAAGGAAAGAGGAGTATTGCTTAGAGTGAACTAAACATTTAGATAATTCATGTTGAAATAAGTTTGGCGAGTGTCAGCCCTAATTTCCAAGTTCATATGTTCTACTAGGACAAAACCCAAAATTGAGGCTTAAGAGTTCATTAAATAGCAGAAACAAATGAAAAACAACTCACCCACAACTTCTGGAAACCTCGTAAGATTTGCTTAGCGAGTCTCCAAATGAAAGATAAACGCCGGTGCCACTTTTTGCCAAAATGGTTGATGGCTGCTTTAACAGTTTCCTTGGCTGATATAGGAAAGCTACTGCGTGTGTCTAGTTTATCCGTTTTAGCAGAAGCAGCAGGTGGAACATTATCAAGTACAGGCAAACTAGAGCTTTCAGTATTATCTTGTTGATGATGTTCAACATCAGTAGTTTTCCAGAACTCGAAATCCAGTTTGCCCTTACGAGCACCAGAACCAATCCAATTAAACCACATCTTTGCAGCCAAAAAGGGGTCCCCTCCATCTCCTTGATCGGCAATCGGCAATTCAACTTGGTGATCGGTTACAGCATTGACCACGTGATCACCATCAGGAACATCATCATGATCACCATCATGATCAATAAACACATTAGATTCAGACTCATTCTGTGACCACAAACCTGCACTAGTTATCTGATCAAGAAACAACAAACAATTACCACTTATTGCTATAACCCTAAACAAACAAACAAAAGTAAAAAAAGTAAAAAAAAGAAAATCAGTACCAGGGTTTTCTTTTTTTTTTCATATTTACCTTGATTTGAATAAGCTGGGCTTCCCGTGTTTCAACCCCAGATAGCTGACTTGAACATCCAGGCTACATATAAACAAAGAAAACAAGAAGATTTACATGGAATCTTGAAAACCCTAAAAAGAAAAGATAAAAGAACGTACCTGTTGGACATAATTGGCGTGCATAACAACAAGGATGCAAAAAAGAGTGATGGCAATGAACAGATACATATACTCAAAAGCAGCCCTGACTTTTGGGGTTAGCATCTGAGAGAACCTTTCTTGAACCCTTATGAATGTCTGCTCTGTATCCATCCCTTCTCTTTACAGTACAATACAAGATGATGATAAAGATTATTATTTTGCTGTTTTTCTCATCTCATTTCGTTTCTTCAACACGATGAAGATAAGATCAACCTTTCTTCTCGCTCTTCTTTTTTATTCTTCTTCTTCAAATTTGGGGTCAATGCTTTTCAATTTAATGCAAGCTGCTGCCTTTTTAAAAGCAAAATGGTAATAAACTAGTTATTGGCCCGATCTTGGAATAATTTAAAAAAAACAAAAACAAAAACAAAATGATTGCTTTCTTTATGCTTTAATAATGATAATTTTATTTAAAAAAATTATTATTTAAAGAGATAATTATTTTTTTCTTAAACTGATTCTAATTTAATCATTGAGAGTAACGTCGATCATCTACATTTCTTCTCGCTCTTCTTTTTTTCTTCGTCTTCTTCTAATTTCGGGTCAATGCTCAAAAAGGGAGGACTTCTCCTAATACATATAATCTAGTACATTTGCACGTGCTTGGAATAATTAAAAAAAAAACATTAAAAGTTTGTTGGGTATTATGATGATAATTATTTTTAAAATATTTTTTATTTAGATTTACATTGAAATAATATTTTTTTTATTTAAATTTATTTTGAACATCAACATACTAAAACGATTTAAAAATATCAAAAAATTAATTTGAAGCAAAAAATAAAAAATATTTTTTTCAAAAACACTTTTAAAACTAAAAAACAAACAGGCTCTAAGAGTGTAAAAGTTTTTTGACAATGCTATTAAACCTGGGTAAGTAGGTAAATCTTGAAATTCCTTGACCTGACTCATTACATGGTGTGAGTTTTTAACCAAATCATATAAGAGCTAACTCGATGTGAATTGGTAGATGTAATGGGTTTAAAGGAAATTCGGATAACTAGTAAAAGCATAGATCAACTTATCAAAAAAACCAAGAAGATTTTTTTAAAAAAAAGTATTGAGACAATGGCATATTGAATGAATCCGGTCACATGCAACTCAATTCATGAATTTAATTGAGTTTAATAATTTTTACTTAATTGTATGATAGAAATTAGATGTTCGCAAAATCGAACATTAATTATAAAATAGAACAGGCTCTAAGAGTGTAAAAGTTTTTTGGCAATGCTACTAAACTTGGGTAAGTAGGTAAATCTTGAAATTCCTTGACCTGACTCATTACATAGTGTGAGTTTTTAACCAAATCATATAAGAACTAACTCGATGTGAATTGGTAGATGTAATGGGTTTAAAGGAAATTCGGATAACTAGTAAAAGCATAGATCAACTTATCAAAAAAACCAAGAAGATTTTTTAAAAAAAAAGT
>Ga0307517_10011076_pt1 | contig 12526 bp, 16 predicted proteins | sample 23_EM_MG_FD_194515 | JGI IMG/M metagenome (GOLD analysis project Ga0307517, IMG submission 194515) | Populus trichocarpa ectomycorrhiza microbial communities from riparian zone in the Pacific Northwest, United States - 23_EM | ecosystem: Host-associated > Plants > Roots > Unclassified | place...
TTGGTTCCGTTGGACAAGTGGAAAATGGAACGGAGACACACCAAGTGCTTTGACCCACATATCGACCGGGGTCGTGTACGCATCGCCTGGGGTGGTAAAAATCCCGCCCTGCGTCCTGGACACGGGTACAACGCTGTCAGCTCACGATCCACGCGACCGTGGAATGGATGGGAATGCGACGCAGAGATTCGGGACGCATGGGAGGACGTGTGAACGGGATACGAGCACTCACTGATATTCCGGCACCTCAGTGTCAAAATCCACGCACTCCACACCCATCAACTCGAGATTGTCGTCCACGAGGGTAGCACGGAGCTGGTCGGTGGCCAACTCGATGCCGAGGAAGAGGGAGGATCCAGGCTTGGATTGGAGCATGGCTTCAGCGAGAGAGAGGGTAAGAGGGAGAGGAGAAGGTGGTGGTTAAAGAGATGCTAGATGTACGATTAAGGGCGCCTGCTGTCGATAACACAGTGAACCAAGGATGCACCAGCCGTAGAGAAGGAGGAAAGGGCGAAATGGGGTTTGAACAGATCACGACAGAGTTTTGGTCACGGTCAAACGGTCATCATCGTTGAGGACGATGGACGAGAGTCTACATCACGAAAACCCAGCCTGTACCACCAATTCACCACCGCCTTTCCTTTTCCACCTCCCCTGCCCACCCTCCGACCGGCATCTCCCGGCCAGCACCCGCCTCCCCTCCAGCTCACTCTGGGTGACGCCTCCTCCATTCTCCAAGCCCTTTTTCAAATGCGTGGGCATCAATCCCATCCGGAACCAAACAAAAGGTCACCCCTTGAGGACAAATCCAGATCCAGCTCCGGAAGCAAAGACAAAAGTCGCCGGGCGCTTACCGAGCGATGCCACCTCTTTATTACGTATCTCGTCGTCAAAGAAAAGCTGCCAGCCCATGGTCAGGGTCGCGGAAGAAACACCCGCTGCACTCACCATCTCAGAGTAGGGTATCCCTGTCGCTTCGTGCAGCTTGCGGAAGTGCGCCTTCTTGGAACCTGTTTCACATTATTGTCTCTGGGGTCGACGGTCTGAGCGGAGACACATGCCTGGGTATATCTCCATCTGATCAAACAATTTCTCGGCCGCAACTGGTGTTCCGTGCCTGTCTCCGCCCTCTGCAGGGACCAGGAGGAGCGACAACGCTTGTCTCGCCCTATTGTTGAATCTCAGATATCGCCTCCCCAAATCTCCACCCCCCTCTCTCACAGTGAAGGCGCAGAGGTTCTGGAACACACTGCAACGAAAACACCTTCCGCCTTGACTCGGTGCAAGATCTGAGGCACGTCCTGATAGAAACATATCTCATTGTCGTCTCTGGGCCTCTACTTAGACTATGACAATCGGTTGGCATGATCTGAGAACACACCTATCCAGCACTAGGTTGAGTTTGTTGCCGTCTCTCCTGAGCGGTCCTGCTCAAAGGTCAAACCCTGTCGCTGTCACAAACCGCTGCAGGTTCACCTGAAACATGGGTATCGATCCAAAGGCCCCATAGAGTATAACTGAGCGTGAAATATATCAGCGAATTTGGGCCCGTCACTAGGATTAGATAGACAAACCGACTCTAAATCAAAAGCAATAAGTTTGGGCATGCGATTCGTCATCGTGGTACCTTGGGTGGCGGGCGGGTGGCTGGGTTCGCGCCCTGGCGGTAAGATGATGAGATCAACGAGCGCTAGACCCAATCCCGTACACTCCGACTGCTCAGCAATCCGCAGTGGACAACCACGTCTCCTTTACACGTTATCACCGTGACCAGGACACCTGTGGACATATCTGCTCGTGTTGTACTCACGACGGCGCATCGCGGATTAAGACAAGTGCAAGGGTTGTCGCGGGATGAGTTCGTTGGCTTTCCTCGTAACAGAGCTACAGGTGCGCGTTCATCATCACCCGTCCCTGCCCGGATGCTGAGGTAGCTACAGTCTCTATCCAGCGAGACGAAACGAAGGCACCCAGAAGTTAGAGAGGTGTTTGTGGTCCTGTCCAACTCTCAATTTCCACACTAACGTCATCGCAAGGCTGCCGAAAAGTCGTTAGCGATCCTCAGGGCATCTCCAGAACAGGCCACCGCGAATCTCGCATCCGGTACGCGCCTTAAGCCTCAACCCTATACCTTTCCTGATGCATCGTCATTTCCACGATAGATGGACCACACTCAGATGACCTACTCCGCCCTGTTTTCATGGGATGTGCGACGAAGAATGCCAAGGTCGTCGCAATCTCGCTCGGCTCCCTTCACCGCCTCATATCCCTCAAAGCAGTTCCACAGTCGGCCGTCCCTATGATCGTTAACACCATGGGAGATTGCATTAATCAGGGGGTAGACATCCAGCTTAGGATTCTACAAACACTCCTATCGCTCATAACCAACTTTCCTTCCGTGCACGGTGAACTTCTCGGCGACGTTAGTCATATTTATATGTCTTGTGCTCAAATATTAACCTGAGCGCGTGTCACAGGCCCTACTCCTATGTTTTAAACTTCAGGAGTCTCGAATTGCGGTGGTATCCTCGACTGCTGCTGCCACACTCAGGCAGCTGGTCATGTTTGTTGTTGACAAGGTTGTCGAGGAAGACAAACGGGAGGTGCCGAGCGACCTCAAAGATACCTACCTACCCAATGGCACCACAAGAGCTCTCGGACCGTCTGCACGTGACGCGTTTGCGGTTTTCGAGGATCTGTGCTTGCTTGCGAACTCGGAGAGACCCAATTTCTTAAAGTTGGAATTCCTCCACAAGACCTTCGCCCTCGAGCTGATAGAAAGCGTGTTAACGAACTACCATGACCTTTTCCGGAAGGTACAAGGGCTACTCCGCAGAAGATTTACGACGACTAACTTACGACTATTAGCATCCCGAACTGCTCTTACTCCTCCAACACCACCTCAGTCCTCTCTTGCTGAAGGCTTTATCCGAACGGCCCCTATTCCCGTTGACTCTCCGGTCCACCCGGGTGGTATTCCTTCTGCTGAAGCAGTTCTCCACTGAGCTGGATACGGAGTCGGAGGTCTTCATGATGCACTTAATCAAGATCATCAGCGGTGGCGTTTCTGGGGAAGCAGATTCAAACCAAGAGTCGCTAGGGCTCCCACCGCGTCCTCTGTGGGTGCGAGTCCTTTCCATGGAAATCATGCGAGGGTAAGTGACAATCGAGCTTTCGGAGGGCCGATAATTGATTTGCGGATTTAGGCTCTGTAGCGATTCCGAACTTATGCGGTCATTCTGGGAACGTTACGATGCTCAAGAGACCGGCTCGAAGGTGTTCACCTCCTTGATCACTGCCCTCAAACGACTTGTGACCGAGAAACCAGCTCTTCTGGGAGTCAGTTCACAAATGTCTGGAGTCGGTGTTCCGTCGAGTGGAGACGCCAACTACGGCCTTGACGTAGGCGGTGTTGCTGGGATGGTTGCCACAGCTGCGAGTGCAACAGTGTCAGGAGTTGCGGGGTTGATCGGAACTGGGGCTGGGCTGAGCGTGCAGGGATCATCAATGAAACTGCAATGGTAAGCGGACCGAAGCGATCTTCTGACAGAGGCTGACCAGTGTTTAGTATCGACCAACTCGACAAGGCCGATTCACCTCCTATCCCCGAATCCTACATTTACTTGCTCGCAGTACAGTGCATCGTCTCTCTTTGCGAAGGCTTTGCCGCGTTCACCGGCCCGATATATACCTCGATCGTCGTGCAGAAACCACGAACTGCCGGGGAATCGGTAATTCGAGCCCCTCCTGCCCTAGATGTCGACAATCTTCCTCAGGACGACAAGGTGACGCTCCAGCTCCATTACGTCAGGGATATGGTTGCCAGTGGATGGCCAGCGTTGTTGGCGGCATTATCGTTTATAATTTCCACAAATCTTTCCGACGAACTATTTGGAAACGTCCTTGCAAGCTACCAGGCGATGACAAACGTCTCTGGCATGCTTGGGCTCAAAACTCCCCGGGACGCATTCTTCACCAGCCTCGCAAAATTTGCAGTTCCTACCAAGGTCGTATCGAGTGTGGATACCATAGAACCGCCCACGCCACGGACAACGCAGTCACTGACCGATAATCTGGGGTTAACGGGTCCACCATTGCCACCTGGACTATCGGAGCGCAACTTGGCTTGCCTGAAGGTGTTCGTTTCTAGTGCTCTCTATCTCTCAGGGAGCCTGGACGAGAGTTGGTTCGATATTTTGGAGGCACTGCAGAACGCGGACTACGTGTTGACTTCCAAAGGAGGAAAACCCACCAATTCCATGTCACGTAGAAGTTCCGTCATAACAGGCACCGGCGCACTCAGTCGCTCCGTCTCTTCTTCCACTACGACATCACCATCCACTTCCACCGGCGGTTTGCCCTCCTCTGGCGTTCACCACCCCCTGCTCACGGAACTCGACCCCGATAGCGTGCAGAGCGCCATTCAGCGACTATTCGATACATCAAAGAACCTCGAGGATGACGCGTTCAGACACTTTGTAAACGCGCTGTGCAAGCTTAGCAGCGAGATGGTGGTGATGCAGTCCGGAGAACCTAGCATACCAGAAACTCCTACATATTCAACGCAGCCAGAAGACGGTGGTTCTCTCAGTACGACGTTATCCCCTTCGCCTAGGACGAGCTTAGCTCACAGAAGACGCGCGAGTGGCATCCATATACCGCGCACTTTGGTGAGTCGCCTACTGTTTGTCCCTCTCGCGGGTTTCTGATATGAGCCACAGCGAAGTGGTGACTTCGGGATCAACAAGCTGGGAGGGGTTGCCCTCCTCAACACCCACCGCCTCATATACCGTTCGCCGGACGTCGCCTGGACTACCGTCACGAGCCATCTCCTTTCCGTCATTCGCCTTTCGATCGCACCTCAGTCGATCCGAGTCCAAGCTGCCCGCATCCTAGATGAGATTTTAGTTGTCGTCCCGCGGAACATTAGCTCAATGGGAGAAACAAAAGCCGAAATCCAACAACGGGTTCTGCAAGTGCTGTCCCAGCAGGTGATTTACGAAACCACTATTACCACCAGTGGCTCAACCTCTGTCGAACTACGAAGAATGGGATTGGAGACCCTTCACCTTATCCTGCAGTCTTCTGGACATACGCTCGTAGTTGGTTGGGAGATCATCTTCGAAATGTTGAGTAGTGTGTGCAAACCTGTGACGCCATCGGTTTCTGAGTCATCAGACACTCTCAACTCTGCCCATTCGGTCGAAGGTTTCAAGCCGAAGCTGCCTCCCCTTGGATACGTTAACGAGAGGGGCTACACTAGCCTCGTGAAGATCGCCTTCCAATCCCTCACCCTTGTATGCGACTCCTTAACCTCGTTCTCCCCGGAGCACCTCCGCCTCTGTATCAAGACCCTTGGGCAGTTCGGAAAACAGGCAGATACGAACATCGCCTTGACGGCTGCGGCCAGCTTACTATGGGGAGTTTCAGACACGATCCAAGCGAAACGAAAAGACACGGAGAAAGAGCCAGAGTACAGCGCGCTGTGGATGTTCTTATTGGAGGAGTTACTCGGGCTGTGTACGGATTCGAGACCTGAAGTTCGCGTGGGGGCTATCCAAACCTTATTCCGAACATTACAACTTTACGGGGGGACACTGAGTTTGGAGACGTGGCATGAGTGCATATGGAAGATCGCTTTCCCCCTCATCGAGTTACTCACCCAGGCTGTGAGACAGGCCTCCCCTGCTCAATCACATTCAGACTCCCCAGATCCCGAGGTTCTCGCCGCATGGGATGACTCGAAATCCCTCGCATTCTCATCGATCGGCTCTTTGTTTTCCGACTTCTTAGTCTCCAAAATTGTCCATCTCGACTCCTTCGCCGATGCTTGGAAGGCCTTCCTCGGCCACGTTTGTGACTCGTGGCTCGATGACAATAGAGTGATCACGACTCCCGCCCTGCGTTGCCTTGAAAAGGGTCTCCGGGCGTTCTCGAGCGCGAGGGCGGATCTCAAAGAGCGGATTGTGGAGTCTTGCGAACGGGTGTGGGAGAGTTGTGATACGATGGGCAAGGAGTTGACAGAAGTACCTGGCAGTCCCGCGTCGGAGAAGTCCCATATCCCGTTCACCCAGGACAGTCTGGTCGCATACGTGGACATCTTAAACAACACCAGGGCTTTGACCCGCTCTCTGGAAGAGAGTGAATGGCCACTAGAACGTCTCACGAGGCTCATGTCTATATTGAAAGGTAATCAATATCATTGCGTCGAGGTTCTTATCCTCACACTACTCCAGACGTTCTCACATACAGCTTCTCTCCCGAGTACCGGCCGGATATTGATAACCTCAGCCCTGTTCAAGTGGCGGTGACAGAGGTTATTCAAGATATCGACATGGCATCGCCTGGCGTTCCTTCGTTGATCCTACGCGATATCTCGGAATATGCTACACTTCCGTTCATGGCTGCCTTTGATGTACCCTCTTCAACCACATCCACCAAGCCGCAGAAACGTGTTTCGTATATCGCGCTGTCGAAGAAGGCTATGCCACAATTGGTAGATCTCTTCTTGAAGTTCAAAGCAAACCCAGAGATATATGCGAACGGAACATCGGAAGCTATCCTATCTGTAAGTTGTGTGTACCCCTACCCACCCGACTATAGGCTTAATACTATTCGGTAGGCATACTCGATCCCCATCAAGTTGAAGTACGACTGTCCAGCCCCATCGAAGTTTGGGAACGACCCTCCCTTGTGGAAAACCGCTACGACGGCATTCCTGGTTATCGTCCGCGAGTTCGCCCTGCAACTCAAAAACTTGGACGACAGTACGTATCTGCGTCCCGATTGTTGTCCACGGCTCTGACGCTTATTTCCAGAAATATCCGACGATCGGATAGAGGGAATTTGGAGACAAGTTCTCGAAGTCTTCAGGGGAGGCATCCTCGCAGACTGGTGGGAGCAAAGTTCTATCTCGTAGCATTCCACTCATCGCTACAATTTTCTAGTTCCGCCGTGTTGAGTCTTCCGCTTGGAACTCAGGAATCGGAAGAGAATTTTGACCTCGCTCTTATCGCCTCGCTGGAGATAGACGTTGTTCCATACCTGGGAGATTCCCGCGTCTCCGACTACTTAATCCTACAACTCGGCAAGATGCTGCAATCTGGGAGTCAATTGCAACAACCTGAGGACGGTAATGACTCAGAAGTTAACACTCCTAACACTCTTGGTCCAGATGTGCCGAGGTCGAAGTTGAAGTCGAAGTCAAAGTCGAAGCCAAAGCCCCGCGATGGCAAGTCGCCAAGCAGGGACAGTAACATTGTGGAAGCAGGGATTGGGACCACCAGATCCGGAAAGCTCGTTCCAAGAGAGCGATTCTCATATTGGTGTTTTGATCTGTTGCTCTTGATCTGTTCCGACGTAGCAAAAGGTATCGGTCAGCCACGGTTCAGATTCTCCGTCCACTGAACATCCACAGACCGGGAGCCAAATCGGAGACGGGTCGCCTCGATATGCCTCCCCCTACTTCTCAGTAGGTGTCGATCTACGCTAGTGGGGTACATTGCGGACGAGGAGCTGAGGGGAAGCCTCCCGTTCCAGAGGTATGTCTCCGTCGTGTTGGCTATTCGTCCGTGTAGTGACAATTGGCCCAGGTTTAGGGAAGAGGAGTTGTTGTACGTCATGAGAAAACTCCTGAATCTCCAACTTTGGCCTGGCACTCTCTGGGCTGCTCTGTCTCCATCTCCATCCCAGTATGCGGTTCAACAGCCATGTGTGTATAAGTTTCCTCGTACTTAACTCTCGCTCACACCCGAGTTTGCAGTGATTGAAACCTCACTTGATCCAAAGGGCCTCATCACCGATGCCGTTCGGCGGTCATCCAAAGCGCACCTATTCCACTTTTACCACGTGTTCTGCGAGATTGCTTCACTCCCACGCAAGACACCGTCCGCCTGGCTTTCTTCACCTTCAGAACATCCCGGCGGTGATGGTCAAAGCCGTATCGTTCAGGAAGAACAAGAGAAAGTGAAGGATTTTATCGAATTTGATGCTCGTACCCTCGCTCGAGAATGCCTGAAGGCAATCGGTCGGGAGATGGGTTTGCCCAGATAATCATACACACAGTGCTGGGTTGGTTCTGTGATTTGTGTACATTATGCGTCGCTGTGTACTTCGCTTCGTCCGCCTGGGCCTTATTTCTCTGCACCATGATAACCAGCTTCGTACGCGCTCAACGGTTTCGGAACATAACCTGAAATATCCTCGCCCGTCGCTCCAAATGTTTCGAGGTGTTGTTTTCGGTTGAACATGTATGCGGTCTCGATTGCGGACGGTTTCCCCTTTCGTGGATCTGCCCCAGCTTGGGCGAGGATGCGCACGACATCGTCGTGACCTTTGAAGACTGCGCCAGCGATCGGGCTTTGGGAGTTGTCGTTGAGTGCATCTACGTCTGCCCCGCGGGCAATCAGCTCCCCAACGAGGTTTGCGTGTCCCGAATACGCCGCCAACATGAGGAGTGTGTTCCCTGTCGGATTAGGTTTCCGACCGTGGTCTTGGTGTGAGGAGGGGTAACCCTAACCTTGGGCGTTGGTCAAATTTACGGGCAGCCCGGCATCAATCGCAGCAAGGAGCGAAGTCCGGTCGTTATTTCGCGCAGCATTGAACATCTTCGCAGCAAATTCAAGCGCCTCATTTGGGAGCTATATTGTAAAACTGGTGAGGAATGAACCCCTGGGTAAAGAGGAGTTTCAGTACCTGGCTTGGGTCTAGCATGTTCTAGTCTCACGGCAAGGTCAACGCCATAGGCCGTACTCAGCCACCTGACTCATCATTCATCACGGCCCACATCAATCACGTGGAGTTGCACAGCCAGATGACTAAACATGACTCATGCTGACTAAGCCTACAGGGTTGAGACTATATAAACCAGGGGGTGTGGGAAAAAGCCCCAGAAACAACTTGTCCCAGACACCCATGATGCACACAAGCATAATGGAATCTACACCCCTCCATATCGAAGTGACCCTCAATACAAAAGGGACAGGAGCAATACTCCACATCAACTGTCAAAGTGATGGAAAGGTGGAAAGGTGGATGGAAGATGGGGAAGAGGATACTGCACAGGCCAAAGAGGGTTGGTTGTGGAAGTTGGGATGCTTGCTTAAGCTTCATGGGAACATTGAATGTCAGTGGCCTCATCCATTGGGGGAAGCTAACACCAACTCGTTACTTCCTTCAGACATGTTCAATGATCCATGGGCATACAAGATCTCAGGGTTTCCTGACAACTACAAACTCTTTGCTGTGGAGAGAAAGGCTGGGCAAGATGGTTCCATTAGGAGGGACTACTACCTGTGTGGTATGTTTCTCCCCCTCTATTGTGTTTACCCTTACTGATTATCTCTTTCCAGGTGGGGCCCACAGGTATAGGTCTCCTCAAGAATACTATCCTCATCTGCATTGGCTACTTGACAATGCTGGAGGGGTCAACAAACCATGCATCTGCCAGTATTGTGATTCTGACAGAACACAACAACAAATAAACCAAATTTACCCATTGCCACCACAAAAGGAGAGCCCCAAAGGACCCAGTGCACCCAAGAAGCAGAAGAAGACAAGGAAGGCAAAGAATCCCAGGGGTGTTACAAGCAAGAGGGGACTGGTCATGAACCGAAATTCCATCACAACTGGTCCACTATTCACTCTGGGACCTCGTGGGCAGAACTGTGGGACTATTGGTCATAGGAGAAGCAGACCCATGCAGTCATGAATTTCGGACCTCCCCTTTACCCCCAAGGATGATTTACCAATTCACATAAGGTGGACTTTTGGTGAGTTTGCACAGTTTTCTTTTTAGACAGAAATTTGATGATTCTTTTCAGCCCATGTGTTATAACCTATGTTACTTTTCATGTATAAGTTCACAACCCTGGTGGTTGTAAGACATTTGAAATAAAAAATGCACTGTTCTAGAAATTAAGGCGCTGTCCATAGACACTGTCAAATGTGCCACCTCTAGGTGATGTTTACAAATCTGTTAGCCTTCATTAAATATTTGTAGTGCGCAGTAGGAAAGAAACGAAGGGAGATTCAAATGAACGTATAGCTCGTACCACCGTGAGAGCGGAAGATGTATCCGGGAACGAGATGAAATGTCCGGATGCAAACTCGGGGAGAGGGAGCTCGAGAGGCGGCGGGATGAGTAAAGAGATTACCACGACTTGTGCTGGTATCCAACAAATGCATCCCACTTCTTCAAACATGAGTAACCATCATAGTCTAATTATCCGTACGATTAGTGTTGACTGTCATGAGGATGCCGTATGACTTACCGAAGCTACGACCAGGATTGCAACCACATCTTCCATTTTCCCATGAATTCTTCTCCCGCGGGCAATGCTGGTAAGGTGCGTGCTCATACCCAATCTCGTCAAAGAAGTGAATCTGGTCTTTGTGCGCGAACAAAGCGGCCCCAATACTGTGAACCGGTGCATCACCCCACCGCTAAAGAATCACGTGTCGAGTGAACATTCACATGCGGAGACGACGAACTGGTACGAACCTCATAGTAGAAACCGCCCGAGGTTTCCAAGTAGTCAACATAAGCGGTGTACGCTGGGGAACGCCAGAAGTCCATATCGGCAATCTCAAAGTTGGACCAGACTGTGAGGTAACTGATATCAATGCGAACGATCACCGCCTGAACGGGGATAGGCAACTTACAATGACAGAGGTTGTACTCCTCGCCACCGTTGTCAGAGATGAAACCCATGGAATTGCCTTGAGCTAGGTGCTCGGGATGGCTTTTTAAGAAGTCTGATCCGGTGTCCGGTCTGTGCCTGTCTCGAGGAAAATAACAGGAGCGAAATACCTTTCGTAGTTTGCCACAACGTCTCGATCGTGGATCTGTATTCATACATCGTAATAGTGAAACCTAGAAGGGACAGGAGAGTTGGCGCCAGGGAAGGCGTGGGGAAAGATGGGAGCAAATACCGTAAACCTTGTTGTTGTCTTGCATGTATAAGAACGGGTCGAAATCGATGTCGCAGTGGAAGTGGACGTCCGGCCTAAGCGTGCATTTAGGGATCCTATCAATTCCTAGGGCATCGAGGAAACCTACTCGACACGCCAATACCACTTGTACTTCTGCATCAACTCATCCTTGTAGAAGGCTCGTGAGTTATATCGACACATGTTGCGGTAAGAGACGCTGGCTATAGACGATTGAGAACGGGGTTCGAGCTCGCTTACGGGTACTCACTGCCATAGATAACATGCTCTAACTTCTTCCTCCCAGCGGCAGCCTTCTCTTCGTCGATCCAATCGGGTTGGAACCATTCATCGCGAGGGATTAATCCAAACTCGACCTTGCCGTTGATGATATTGGAGACACGTCTGGGTTCACGTTAGTGGGACAGGACGAGACGGCTAACAAACAGAAACGCACTGTTTGAATTCGTCGGTAAAAGGCTCCTCGTTCAAGAAAACCCACGGGTACTGGAACTTGCTATTGAACCGGTCCTGAATCCGTCTGATGCTCTGGACTGCGTTGTCCAGGTCGCTGTTCCTGGCCAACATAACCATTGTCGCGTTGGCTCTCCGGACATTCAGAGGTTTGCTTGAATTGAAGTCTGATGGGATGTAGTACTTGTCGGGGACATATTCGTGGGGGCTGGAGGTGAACTTGCTTTTGATATGCGAGATTGAGGTGGCGCGACCGTATTCTTGGTGGGTGAAGGAAAGGATGAAGTGGAGGCCGATCTGCCAAGGACGGAACGTCGTGATCAATGGGACGGCATCGGTCTGAGTCGCGGACGAGACTTACGATGATGAAAACCACAAGGACGATGTACCGCCCTATGGGAGACATGGTTTGCGTGGGGAGAGGGGGGAAGGTTGTTGGGAAAGAACCGGCGTTTGGCGCAGTTGTCACAGCGCCGCCCCTTACTTCAATACATAGTCTGTTCCCAAGAGGATACGTTGTTGTTAATCCTTTGATGGTATTTGGTCCCCGGCACCGGCCGGCTCGTACCTCTGGTTCAGCAGGTCCACAACCCGGTCTCCCCCGTTGATTTTCCGCCCGCAGAGTTGTCAGCCATTCGCAATCCATGTCGAGGATATGTCGTCAATTTTTGTGAGTGACGTGGTAATGGGAATAAGATATGTCTTAGGACCAAGCACCGGGAACGTGCGTCATGCCGGGATGCCGAGCAGAATACGATCAGAAGATAAATAACAAGCCGGGGCTGCACCGTAACCCTTGAAACCTACTGTAAGGTTGATGTTTAATATCTCGCCAGACCTTTTGCATAGGATCGTTGTCTTCATTTAGCGCTTCACGGTGGCATTTTTAGTGAGAACAAACCCTGATGATACAGGAATCGCGATTTCCGTTCGCAGAAACGATACGGCCAGCGCTTAGTGTCACGCCACGCCTCGTTATCTCTCCAAGTCGACCGATCAAGTCCTGAACTACGGTTGGAAATTGGGCGGTTTCGGCGTGTGTACATGTGCAAAGGGTTGGGGGTAACGACGAATGCAAGTGAGGCTCAGACCTAGCTCAGGGTGAGTGCTCGGCAACACGGCA